>MWVY01000182.1_pt1 | contig 15225 bp, 18 predicted proteins | sample 1047251 | NCBI WGS metagenome assembly MWVY01 (sample SAMN06349983, study PRJNA376086) | soil metagenome | isolation source: MS7-5 sample Antarctic (ecotone) soil | place: Antarctica | collected 2015-01-13
TGTACCACCAATTTTCTGGATATCCTCACTCAATTCTTCATTGGCAACACATAAAACATCATCAAGTGTTACAATTCCTAATAACGTGTTGTTGTTGCTAACAACAGGTAAAGCAACCCTGTTGTTCATTTTAAAAGCTTCATTGGCAACTTCCTGGTCGTCGTATGCATTCAATGCAATAACTCTTTCATCCATGAGATCTCCAACCTGGGTATCCGGAGACGCAAGTATAAATTCACGGATCCTAATGTCATCTAATAATTCTCCTTTTTCATTGATCACATAAATTACATCAATGGTTTCACTGTTCTTCCCAACTCGTCTTATAATATTTAATACTTCGGCAACCGTATTGTTTTCATATACATATACATAATCCGGCGTCATTAGTCTTCCCACACTGTTTTCTGGGTAACCTAATAAAGAGAGGGTTACTTTTCTCTCTTCATTATTCAGCAGCTTTATTAATTCTCTTACTACATTGTTTGGAAGGTCTTCTAATAAAGCAGTACGGTCGTCCGGAGGAAGTTCGTTTAGTAATTCTGCTGTTTTATTTGGCGGCAGTTCCTGAATTATATCCTGCTGCGTTGGAAATTCTAATATTTTAAATACACCAGACGCCCTGTGTATAGACATATTAGCGATGATCTTTGCCTGGTATTCGGGCATTTCATATATTAATTCAGCTACATCACTAATGTTTTGGTCATCCAGAAAATTTAGTATTTCTTCAGGATCATCATTCTTCAAAACCTCTTCTAATTCAGATTGTATTTCTTCTGCAAGCATGTGCCAAAATTATAAGTTGTATTTGATGCAAACTAAATTGCAAAATAATCTTTAAGGATGAGTTTAAAGTCACTTAACTTTTTAAAAGAAGGTATATATGTTAGCGGTACATTAAAAAGAGGAAGAGGTGTTTTTACTGCAGAGAACATACCAAAAGGAATATTAATAGAAGTAGCACCGGTTATTGTAATGAGCAATGAACAAAGAAAACTACTGGATCAAACACTTCTGCATGATTATATATTTGAATGGGGTAAAAATAAAAAGCAATGTTGTCTTGCGTTAGGGTATGTTTCTATTTACAATCATTCATACCAATCTAATTGTGAATACGAAATGAATTTCTCTAAAGAAATCATTGCCATAAGAAGTGTTAAGGATATTCAGGCAGGCGATGAACTGTTGATCAATTACAATGGCGATAATAATAACTCAAAACCGGTGTGGTTTGACGTACAGTAATCAATCCGAAAGTATTATTTGAAAAAAAGAATCTACTGCATATTTAATTGACCCCTTAGCTCTCCCGCCGGATTAGCTTTAGTGTGCAGATTGATATAGTATTTGTTAGCTAATAACTCTTCTTCTTTCAGCACCACACCATCTATAAAAACAGAACCTGAATGGGTGCCTGCAGCCTTGATGGGATAACCCGAAAAGGTTTGTATTATTGGGGCTGCAAATCCCGGATCTGCAGGACCGTGTATATGCATTCCTCTGATGCTATCACTGGTCAAACCTTGCCATTTCACTGTGTAGGACAGTGTACGTGTTCTTTGACTGTATGTTGCATCAATTGTTCCGGTAGCTGATGAAGGAACGACTACTTTGGGAACTTCCTGTGCAGGAGTCATTGTTAAACCGGTTTTTACAAAATCAGTTCCTTCATCTTCTTTATCGCAGGAAGTAATTATAAGAGTAAAAGCAAAAATTGTGAAGAGAAATATATTCAGCCTGAAAAGTTTCATTTTTTAAGATTTAAAGTAAAAATAATTGTTTTTATATCAACAGATCAGTAAGTTATTTTAATAAATTTTTTATCTCATTAAGTTTTAATAAAGCTTCTACTGGTGTTAGGCGATTAATGTCAAATCCTTCCAATAATTCTCTTATATCATTGAACGTTTGTGTATGTGCATCAAAAATACTAAGCTGAACTTTTGGTGCAGATAATTGCTGGGTTTTTTGTTCAAGATTTTCTTCGATGTGATTTGCTTCTAACTGCTTTAAGATTTCTTTTGCTCTCGAAATTAATTCCGGTGGCATTCCTGCCATTCTTGCTACATGAATGCCAAAGCTATGAGTGCTGCCACCTTTTTCCAGCTTTCGTAAAAAGATGATCTTTCCTCCAATCTCTTTATTGGAAATGTGATAGTTTTTTACCCGCTCCAATTTATTTTCCAGTTCATTCAATTCATGATAATGGGTAGCAAAAAAAGTTTTTGGCATGCAGGGCGATTGATGCAGGTATTCTGCAATGCTCCAGGCAATGGAAATACCATCATACGTAGAGGTTCCTCTTCCAATCTCATCTAAAAAAATAAAACATTTACTGCTGATATTATTTATAATGGATGCCGTTTCATTCATCTCCACCATAAATGTAGATTCACCGGCGTTTAAATTATCAGAAGCGCCGACACGTGTAAATATCTTATCTGTTAATGGGATAAATGCCTCCTTTGCCGGAACAAAACTCCCGATATGTGCCATCAGCGTTATTAATGCTGTTTGTCGCAGCAATGCTGATTTACCACTCATGTTTGGACCAGTTAAGATTATGATTTGTTGGTCTTCTTTATTGAAAGAGATGTTATTATGTATGAAACTTTCGGTTGCAGGAAGTGCTCTTTCAATAACCGGGTGCCTGCCTTCTGTAATTTTCAAATCATCTCCCAGATGAAGTTGTGGTTTTTTATAATTAAGCTGAATAGCATTATTGCCAAAGCAACAAAGGCAATCAAGTAAGGCTACTATTTGTGCATTGGTTTGAATGCTGGAAATAAAGTCATGCAATTCATTAAGTAAAGCATCAAAGAGTTGCAGTTCAATCTGTAACATCTTTTCTTCTGCAGTGGTAATCTTTTCCTCATAGTCTTTTAATTGTGGTGTTATATACCGTTCTGCATTAGTTAATGTTTGTTTCCTTATCCACTCCAAAGGAACTTTGTCCTTATGTGCATTGGTTACTTCCAGGTAATAACCAAAGATGTTGTTATAACCTATCTTCAAGGACGTAATACCTGTTTTAGCTGATTCCTGTTGTTGTAGTTGTAAAAGGTATTTTTTACCGTTACCTGCAATATCACGTAGCTCGTTTAATTCTTCGTTTACACCAATATTAATAAATCCGCCTTTTTGAACCAAAGCTGGTGGATTTTCAATAATTTCTTTTATGATCTTATCAGCTATATAAAAACATGGATTTAAAGCATCAGCAAGTCTTTTCAAATAAATGTTTTCACTTACGCTGCACAACTGTTTAATTATTTCTATTTGCCGCAATGCCTTTGCTAACTGCAGCAATTCTCTCGGATTAATTTTTTTCAAAGATATTTTAGAAACCAACCTTTCCAAATCACCACATTGTCGCATTGAGTGCACTAACTTGTTGCGCAGTTCCGTATTTAAAATAAAATATTCAACTGCATCCAGTCTTTCATTGATCTTATGTTCATCTTTTAATGGAAAAACAATCCATCTTTTTAACAGGCGTGCACCCATTGGGGTAGAAGTGTTATCCAGCACCTGGAGTAGTGTTTTTCCGTTTTCTACAGGGCAGCTTATTAGTTCAAGATTCCGGATGGTAAACCTGTCCATCCACAAGTAATCATTCTGCTCTATACGTTGTATACCTGTAATGTGTTGCAGGTTGGGATGTTCGGTTTCTTTCAGGTAGTGCATTATTGCGCCGGCAGCAACAAAAGCAGCTGCATTCTCTTCAATGCCAAATCCTTTTAATGAATGAGTATCAAAATGTTTCAGCAAACTTTCTTCTGCATATTGCTCCTGGAAGATCCACTCATCTAATGCATATGTGTAAAACCGATTACCAAATTCTTCTTTGAACTTCCTTTGTTGTTGCCTTTGAAAAATAACCTCAGCGGGTTTAAATCCATTCAACAATTTATCAATGTATTCCTTGTCGCCTTCTGCAACTAAAAATTCACCGGTGGATATATCTAAAAAAGAAACTCCAAAAAAATTTTCTTTGGAAAAATGTACTGCTGCCAGGTAATTATTTTCATTATGTTCCAGCAGCTTTTCGTTTGTAGCTGTACCTGGTGTAACCATTTCAGTAACACCCCTCTTTACAATTCCTTTTACAGATTTTGGATCTTCTAATTGATCGCAAATAGCTACACGATAACCTGCCTTGACCAGCTTATGCAAATAAGTATCTAATGCATGATGCGGAAAGCCGGCCAGATCTGACATTGAAGCTCCGCCATTGTTTCTTTTTGTAAGTGTGATCCCCAGGGCCTGTGAGGCAATAATAGCATCCTGCCCAAAGGTTTCATAAAAATCACCAACGCGAAACAATAAAATAGCATCAGGGTATTTAGCCTTGATGGCTCCATGCTGCTGCATGAGAGGTGTTTCAGCTGTTTTTTCTTTATTCATTAGGATAGGAGCAAAATTAAAAGATTGAAGATGGAGCATGGCTTTACTTTTCCACATTTTATAGCCTGTAGATTTGCAGCATGCGAAAACTTTCTGTAAATGAACTGCAACGTAAGTCGCGGGAGGAGTTTGTTCTTGCTGAAAAAAATAAAATTATTGTTGTGCTGGAAAACATTCGCAGCGCATATAATGTAGGAAGCGTGTTTAGAACAGCAGATGCTTTTTTACTAAATAGTATTTATATATGCGGATATACAGCTTATCCTCCACATAAAGAAATAAAGAAAACAGCACTAGGGGCCGATGAAACTGTTAACTGGAAGCGATTTGACACTGCAAAACACGCAATTGAAGTTCTAAGCTCCGATGGCTACAAAATATTTGCTATTGAACAGGCAGAGAATAGCATTGCACTTAACAAATTTGAATTTTTTCATCAGTCACATAAAAAAGTTGCTTTGATATTTGGTAATGAGGTAACCGGCGTTGAACAATCTACAATAGAATATTGTGATGGATGTATTGAAATACCACAGATGGGTATAAAACATTCACTTAATGTTTCAGTTGCAGCAGGAATTGTGATGTGGGAAATTGTGAGAACCAGGATTGGGGTGGATTAAACGATTATTGTGATTTATATAGTGTTTGTTTTCTTTGTGTTTTGCATAAAGTAATATGACTACAATAAAGAATTATCTATCGCTTATAAAATTTTCGCATACCATTTTTGCTTTGCCTTTTGCGGGAATAGGTTTTTGTATTGGTTTATTAAGATCTTCCTATAGTGGAAGAGATCTAAGTGTGCCTATTGAATTTGGATGGGATGAAAGTAATGTAAATTGGTGGAGAGACAGTTTGCTGAAACTTGGTTTGGTTGTGCTTTGTATGGTATTTGCACGCAGTGCTGCAATGGCCTTTAACCGTTATATTGATAGGGATATAGATGCCCTAAATCCAAGAACTGCCGACAGAGAAATACCCGGAGGGATTATAAAAGCACAATATGCACTTGCATTCACTTTTATTTCTTGTATTCTGTTTATTGCTACTACTTTTTTTATTAATAAACTTTGTTTTTACCTGTCTCCAGTGGCATTGGCAGTGGTTCTTGGGTACAGCTATACAAAACGATTTACACCTCTTTCGCATCTAATATTGGGGTTAGGGTTATCCTTGGCCCCAATTGGTGCTTATATAGCCGTAACAGGAAAATTTCACTTGCTGCCTATATTTTTTTCAGTAGTAGTTTTATGTTGGGTAAGCGGGTTTGATATCATCTATTCTTTACAGGATGAAGAATTCGACAAGAGAAATAAGCTCTATTCTTTACCCGCTGTTTTTGGCAAAGCAAAGGCACTACGAATATCAGAATTGCTTCACTTATTAAGCGCAATGTTATTGATTGCTGCAGGTTTATACGGCAATTTTGAATGGCTTTATTGGGTGGGGGTGGTAATTTTTTGTGCCATGCTGGTTTATCAGCATGTTTTGGTAAAACCAAACGACCTTAGTAAAGTAAATATTGCATTTATGACAACGAATGGCATTGCCAGTGTTGTATTTGCCATCTTTGTTATTGCTGATATATTATTTAATTAATAAAACATCTGTGGCACGCATACTATCATTAGACTATGGCGGTAAAAGAACAGGGATAGCTGTAACTGATCCAAATCAGATTATTGCAAGCGGACTAACTACTGTGGAAACACCTAAACTGGTATCTTTTCTCAAGGAATATTTTCAGAGGGAGAAGGTTGAATTGGTATTAATAGGAATGCCGTTAAATTGGGATGAAACTGACACTCATTCAACACAGCTAGTCAGAAATTTTATTATAATATTCAAGAAAACTTTTCCTGAGATGCAGATCAAAGAAATAGACGAACGGTACACATCTAAAATGGCTTCTCAGGCTATGCTGGAGATGGGTTTAAATAAAAAGCAAAGAAAAAGCAAGACAACTATTGATGAAATTGCTGCAACCATCATGCTTCAGGATTATCTTGAGTCAACTAACATTTAATATATATTAATAAGATTTTTTCTTCATAGCTATACTTTCCATTTTACTTTGCAGCGTATTAAATGATGACCTTAACAAGATAAGTTGATGATCTTACCAATTGTAGCATATGGACACCCGGTATTAAGGAAGGTGGCAAAAGAAATAGATGAAAGTTATCCTGATCTTCCAATACTAATAGAAAATATGTGGGAAACCATGTATGCAAGTAACGGGGTAGGTCTTGCTGCACCTCAGGTGAAAAAGGATATTCGCTTATTTGTAATGGACAGTGCTCAAATTTTCGCCAGTAAAAATAATGACGATGATGACGAGAGTTATCCGGATGCACCTGGCATAAAACAAGTATTTATTAACCCTCATATTTTTGAATTAAATGGCGAAGATTGGTTGTATAACGAGGGTTGTTTAAGCATACCAAAGATCAGGGAGGATGTCTCCCGTGCTGAAGAAATGACTATTGAGTTTCAGGATGAAAATTTTGAACATCATACCAGAACATACAACGGTTTAACAGCCCGAATCATCTTACACGAATATGATCATATTGAGGGAAAGCTTTTTATAGACTATTTGCCTCCACTGAAACGAAAACTGCTCAGGAGAAAACTAGAAGATATATCTAAAGGAAATATTGATGTTGATTATAAAATGATTTTTGCCGGAAAATGAAAGTAATTCTGAGTTTTTTAGTTTTTTTATTATTTACCATATCATCCACTTTCTCGCAGACCCCCGACACAACTGATGTTGAAGCTGTCCGCAAGATGGTTAGTTTAAGTGAAGTAGTGGTTCGCAGTGATTTGAACGTACCTAAGTTCCTTCAACAAATAAAATACGATACTACTTTTTATAAAGCATTCCGGAATTTGCGTGTATTAGGTTTCACCTCTTTAAACGATATACGCATGTCAGATAAAAAAAATCGTGTAGTTGCTTCTTTACAAAGTAAAACAAGGCAAAATGTTTCGGCAGGTTGCCGCACCATGGATGTACTGGAGGAAAAGACTACAGGAGATATTTACGATCAAAATAAACAATGGAACTATTATACTGCACAATTATATGCCAGTTTATTTTTTACCCAGGGCAGAGTTTGCGGAGAAAGTAATGTAGTGAAAGGAATTGAATTAAGTGCCCGCAATAAAAAAGGCCTGGATAAACACAGGGAGCAATTAAAAATGATGTTTTTTAATCCGGGAAAAAGAATTCCAGGAATTCCTTTTATTGGTGATAAGCTGGATATTTTTGATAAAGACATTGCTCAATTCTATGACTACAGTATAGATGTAACTGATTATGAAGGTGAACAATCATATGTTTTTACAATTAAGAAAAAAGACAATCTTACATCTTCAGAAAAAGGTAAAATTGTTTTTGATAATATAACTACATGGTTTAGTTCAAAAACACTTGAAATTATTGGTCGTAATTATGACCTCAGTTATAATGCAGGTGTTTACGATTTTGATGTTCATATGGAAGTGCTTATGACAAAATACGGCGACTATCTTGTGCCACGGGTTCTTAGGTATAATGGCTCATGGAATCTGGCATTTAAAAAACGGGAGAGGGGTATTTTTACTGCAACATTATTTGATTTCAAAAAATAACTATTCGGCTTTTGACCCTGAGTAGTTTCTCCATTTTTGTATCACCTGTTGCATATCGTCCGGCAGTTCAGAATCAAATTTTAAGTGATCTCCAGTTGTTGGGTGTATGAAAGCTAAAGTTTTGGCATGCAATGCTTGCCTGGGACAAATAGCAAAACAATTATCGACAAACTGTTTGTATTTGGAAAAGATGGTTCCTTTTATAATTTTATCACCACCATAAAAGCCATCATTAAAAAGTGGATGGCCGATATGCTTCATGTGTACCCTGATTTGATGAGTACGACCGGTTTCCAGGGTACATTCTATCAGTGTTACATAATTAAATCTTTCTACAACCTTGTAATGGCTGATTGCTTCTTTGCCGTGATCACCTTCGGGGTAAGCTTCAAACAATTTACGAAATCTAAAGTGCCGTCCCACATGTGCGTTAATGGTGCCATTATCCTGCTTTAGGTCGCCCCAAACTAAAGCAATATAATTTCTTTGAACAGTGTGATCGTAAAACTGTTTGGCCAGTTTACGCATAGCTACGGGATTTTTAGCCAATACAAGAATACCGCTTGTATTCTTATCAATTCTGTGTACTAATCCAAAACGGGGTAGAAGTTCTTCTGTGATATCTGGATTTTTTTTCTGCAGGTAATAGGCTATTCCATTCAACAATGTTCCTGTATAATTTCCGCTTCCCGGATGAACAACCATCCCTGCCGGTTTATTGATGATCATTAAATCATCATCTTCATAGATAATGTTAAGTGGAATGTTTTCAGGTATTACTTCTGTGCTTTCGTGTGATAAATCAGAATAGATAATTACATGATCAAAAGGTTTTATTTTATAATTAGGCCGCACTTCTTTATCATTAACCAGTATTAACCCTGCATGCAAAGCTTGTTGTAACTTACTACGTGTGCCACCTTCAATACGGTTCATTAAAAACTTGTCTATGCGAAGAGGCTCCTGACCTTTGTCTGCTACAAAAGAAAAGCGCTGGTAAAGTTCATCGTTGGTTTCTGATGTAGCCAAATTATTCAAATCGTAAAGAGTTAGCCTGCAAAAATAAAGCTTGTAATTTGCACGGCATTAATGGAAAAGAATATAGTTTATTTCGAGGATCTTGGTATAATGGAATATCAAACTGCATGGGATTACCAGGAAAAGCTGTTGAACGATAATGTTGCTGTAAAATCAGCAGCTCTTAATTCAGCCTCATTAAATATTCCATCTTCAAATTCTAAACAGCTTACTATAAATCACCTCTTATTTGTTGAGCATCCTCCTGTTTATACGTTGGGAAAAAGTGGAAAGATAGAGAACGTATTAATTAGCAGGGAAGATTTAAAAGAACAGGGAATTGAATTTTTTCACACAAACCGCGGTGGCGACATTACATTTCACGGACCAAATCAAATTGTTGGTTATCCTATTCTTGATCTTGAAAATTTTTATACAGATATTGGTCGGTACCTGAGAGATTTAGAAGAGGTAATAATTCAATTACTTGGTCAGTATGGTATTCATGCGGGTCGTTCCGGTGGTGAAACAGGTGTATGGATAGATGCTGATGAGAAAGGTAAGGAACGAAAAATATGTGCAATGGGAGTAAGGTGTAGCCGTTGGATAACGATGCACGGATTTGCATTAAATGTAAATACTGATCTTAGATATTTCAATAATATTATTCCATGTGGTATTCAAAATAAAAAGGTTACCTCAATGAAAGAAGAATTAGGAAGAGAACTTGATCTGGAAGAAGTAAAGAAAAAATTAAAAGACTGTTTCGCTGAAATATTCAATGTCAATATTAAAGAAGATCAAAAGTCCTTAGCTAAATAAAACCGGTGCTTTTCAAGCAACCTATCTTCATCATATAATTCAAACCGAAACCAACCCGCATGATAAAAGTTGGTTTTGTCCAGCGTTAATGCAGTCTGTTTTATGTTGGCAAGCTCGAAAAGGAATGTGTCATCTTCTTCATAAAATTTAATTCTAAATTTTCTTTGGTCTGCATTAGGTAAATTGATGCGCACATAACCATCAGGACTGGTATATACATAAAAAGAAGGCACAAAAGATCCGAGATTATGTGTATTTCGTTTAAATGGCTCAATAAAGGTGCTTTGGCCTGATGAATCAATAACAGGTTGCTGTGCTTTAGTAAAAAAGAAACTTCCTCCTTCAACTACATAAAACAAGCGATAATACATATGGTCATTGGGTGCGGTTTTATCAGCGAACCCATTTTGTATTGCTCTTGGGTCAGGCACTGTAAGAATAGTTTTATAGTTTTTCAAGCTATCATGCGACCGTTGAATACTTATCTGGGATAATTGCGTATTGTCATTGTTCCAGCCAATAATAACAGTATTGCTGCCAACGTATTTTACAGTGAAGTCAGGCAATGAGCTTTGGGAAAAAATTATAGAATAACTGAACAGAAAAAATAGCAGGAATAGCGAAGGCTTTCTTTTCATGAATAAAGGATTTCCAAACAGTACTCGTGCAAATATAATTGTGGAGCATCGAAAGCTCAAAATATTAACTTACCGTTTGGCAGTGACCGGTTGCCCTGCAAACCACCACTGTGAATGATGAGTAACTTTGACTCAGAATTAAAATACCCGCTTCTCACCAATTCGTTCACCCCGAAAAATAATTTTCCGGTATAAACAAAATCAGAAGGAATTCCTGTGTTCAAATACCACTGATTCATAAAAGCTATTAACTGATCCATGTATTTGGCGTAACCCCCAAAATGATAATCATGTAACAATTGTAGGTTGGCTGGAGTTATAGATAATAGAGATGAAATATTATCGTGTACACTAATATTATTTTTTAGTACGCTGATCCCAATAATCTGCTGATGAGACTTACTTGCTTTTAAAAGTCCGGCCACCATAGTTCCAGTCCCAACTGCTGCACAGATATGAGTATAAGAAGATGTATCAAGCATTTCAATTATTGTTTGTGCACCTTCCACTCCTTTTTTGCCATATCCACCTTCATTTATTACATAAATTTCTTCCTCCTGATACTTTTCAAAAACAGCTTCAGGAATTACTTTGTTCTTATAGTTAATTCTCGATACAAAATGTAATTCCATTTGAAAGCTCATGCAATCTTTTAAAGTATCAGAATGAATTAGTGGCTCTTCACCCCGGATAATCCCAATGCTTTTCAAACCAAAACTTCTACATGCCGCAGCAGTGGCAATAATGTGATTAGAATAGGCGCCGCCAAATGTTACTACAACTTTCTTTTGAATTTGCAAAGCATCATCCAGGTAAGGTTGCAGCTTGAACCATTTATTTCCCGAGATGATTGGATGAATTACATCGAGCCTCAAAACATCAGCTAATATATTTTGATTTTTATCTACCGGAATTAATATATGATCTATACGGCTGCTCTCCAATTGCATTTATATAGGTTATGCTATTCTAATTTATTTATTTTCGTTGCCCATTAACAAAATACAATATGAAAGCGACACTTGTAATTATGGCGGCAGGCATGGCATCACGATACGGTAGCATGAAACAAATACAGGAATTTGGACCTGGTGGTGAAACTATAATGGATTACTCTATTTATGATGCAATGAAAGCAGGATTTGAAAAGGTTGTATTTATTATTCGTAAAGAATTTGCGGATACATTTAAGAATATAATTGAGGTGGAAAGTAAAATTGATGAATCACTTGAAAAAGCATACGTATTTCAGGAATTAGATAGTTATTTAGAAGGTCGCAATATACCTCCTGAAAGATCAAAACCATGGGGAACAGCACATGCGGTATTGTGTGCACAGGAAATAGTAAATGAACCTTTTGCTGTTATTAATGCAGATGACTTTTACGGAAAAGATGCTTTTGAAAAGGCTTATGATTTTCTAAAGAATCAATCAGCTCAGGACCTCCACGCACTATTAGGATATGAACTGGAAAAGACATTGTCGCAACATGGGGCAGTAAGCCGGGGTGTATGCGAGGTAGATGCTAACAATAATCTTATTGAAATTAATGAGCGGGTGAAATTATACCAGGAAAATGGCGAAATGGTATATGAGGACCCCGATGGCAGCAAGCATAATGTTTCAAAAGATGCTAAAGCATCTATGAACTTCTGGTGTTTTCATCCTTCAATCTTCTCATTTCTAAAAGATAAATTCCAGGATTTTTTAGACGGGAATATTGAAAAACCAAAAGCAGAATACCTGATACCTTTTGCTGGAGACCAGTATATAAAAAGCAGGAAAGGAAAGATTAAAGTGATTCCTACATCTGCGCAGTGGTTTGGAGTAACATATAAAGAAGATGCACCTACGGTTATAGAAAACCTCAGGCAATTAGTAGATAAGGGAGAATACCCGGAAAGTTTGTGGGGCTAATCAGTTTACTTTAACCATATATACAAAGTCACTGATCTTTTTAACCTGTTGAGTTCTGTCAAGTTTTTTTAATGAGGAAGTTGTAGGTATTTTAATATTCCGGTAAGCAGTGTCTTTCTGAAGTTGATTCAGCGCCTGGTAAATATATTTTGATTGGGTGGCAAATACCACGCCTTCTGCACTAATTTGTTTTGTGCTTAAAACACCTATCACTTCGCCATTTTTATTTATTACAGGGCCACCGCTATTTCCGGGGTTTGCAGCAATTGCAATCTGGCAGGTAAGTGTATCACCATTAAATCCTGTTCTGGCAGCTAAATACCCTTCTCCGTAAACAATATCATTCCGTGGATATCCTAATGTATAAACCGGCTCTGAAATGTCAACATTGGAGTTTTTGATAGTGTATGGTAAATTAGATGTGATCTTGAAGTCCGGATCATTGATTTTTAATATAGCGAGATCTCTTATGGCATCAACAAATACAATCTGCACCTGGAAATCTTTTCCACTGGTGTTTTGCACAGCAATATGGTTAGCATTTTGAATTACGTGTGCATTGGTAATAAGGTAACCTTTAGGATCAATTAAAAAGCCTGTTCCGCCGGTTTTATATGTTATTCCAGGTGTAATATTCTGTTTTACCTTATCAATTTCTTTATCTAGTTTTTTATTTTGATTTTTAAGAACATTTATCTCTCTATTTAATGCCTGTATTTCTGCTTTAACTGGTTTCACCGGTGAAATTGACCATACAAATGCACTTAATGTAAGAACGGTAATACCCGCTATTGATGCAGCTATGGCAGCAACCTTTTTATACTTGTTGTATAAGAACAGAACTTTTGTTTTTCCGGCAAGTTGCGGTGATTTTATAATACCCTTTTCAGAAAGGTTGATGTGAACTTCATTAAGCTGGTTTTTGAATTTCTGTATCTCATCAAAGCGATTCATTTGCTGCATAAAGAAAAGTTGTTCTACAACCAACTGGTCTACTTCGGGATTTGTTTTCCGCAGATTATCGAAATGCATTCTCTCATCAGCATTCATTTTTCCGGTTATATACCGGTCAACTGCTTCAAATATTTTAATGTCTTCCATTAAGATTCAGTTTTATACTGTACAAAAAACAACTTCTTCAACCTCATTAAACACTTATATTTCTGTGTTTTAGCATTATCAGCGTTTGTATATCCAAAAGCTGTTGCAATTTCCTGCATTGAGTTTTTCTTCATATAAAAGGCTTCTAATAAACTTTTACAGGGTTCACCAATACTATGAAGAGCTTTTTCCATCATGTTCAGCTCAACATTATGTCTCTCGTATTCTTTAACATCATCATCTGCTTCAACAATGATTTCGTTGTGGTCACTGGTTAAAATAAATTTATTCAGTTGCATTAATCTTTTTAACCAAAGCCGCCGGCTTACAGAATAGACGTAAGTTTTAAGCTGACAGTTGAGTTCGAAAGAGCCAGATCTTGCTTTTTCATATAATACAATCATAGCTTCCTGGAAAACATCCCTGGCATCATCTACAGTTCCGTTATTATTAATAATTAAGGCCTGAACCATATTATAGTTTTCTTTATAAATGGCCTCTATGGCCTTTCTGTCGTTATTAGCCAAGCCCTTCAGCAATGATTCTTCACTCGGTGCAGCCTTCAAAGTATCTGTATTTAATACAAAAGTTTAAAAATAGTAACCCTAAAGGGGGTGAAAAATTATTTTTTAACATAGAAGGTTACCTTTTTCATTTTTGGGTATAAACTCCGGTATCGTAAAATCAAAACATTTATGAAAAAACTATTAATTATATTTTTTGCAAGTGCCGTTTTGGCAGCATGTAATAATAATGGAGACGGATCTTCTGATGTAAAAGATTCTGTTTTGGAGAAAATAGATTCTTCTGCAGATGCCAGAATAGATTCATTACGGGATAGTACAGAAAGATTAAAAGAAAAAGTTGAGGAAACTTTCGAGAAAACAGATTCAGCAAATAGGGCAAATGCTGATACAACTAAAAGGAGTCAATAATAATCAATGAAAAAAGTACTGATTGTTGTTGTAATCGGCTTTAGCCTTTTGTCTTGTACAGACTCAGGCACAAGCACACATGTAAAGATTGATTCTCTTTCACAAAGGATTGATACAACTGCAGACAAAATATGGGATTCTACAAAAGCTAAGGCAAAAGTGTTGAAAGATAAAGTAGAAGATGCAATTGAAAAGAGAAGGGATTCAGCAAATGAAAAGAAAGATACTTTATAAAGAGTGGCATTAAACCAATAGTAATGAAACAAATTCTGATAGCAATATTATCAACTTCTATAATAGCCTGTAATTTAAATGCAGATCCAACAGTAGTCAAGAAAGACTCTATAGATTCTGTAACTGTTGAAACAATAGATAAAATAGATTCAGCGGCACAGGCCCAGATAAAAAAGGTTGATTCAATAGCACAGGTAGAAAAGCAGCAATTGGATAAGGAAAAAAATAGTAAAAAAGATACTTCAACAAATAAATAAACTCTTTTATTAACCCCTATTATTTAAAAACAAAAACTCAAACAAAATGAAAAGGTTATTCGCAGTTTTAGCTATCACAGGTACATTGGTTGCTTGCAATAATGATGCAGACAATGATACCATTGCAAACACAATTCCCGTGTTGGACAAACAATTAAACACTGTGGATGCTTCGATTTTGCATCTGTTAATTGCAAGAGCGGTAACCCAAAAGCTGCCGTTTTACCCGTACCTGTTTGTGCGAGGCC
>MWVY01000183.1_pt1 | contig 15165 bp, 31 predicted proteins | sample 1047251 | NCBI WGS metagenome assembly MWVY01 (sample SAMN06349983, study PRJNA376086) | soil metagenome | isolation source: MS7-5 sample Antarctic (ecotone) soil | place: Antarctica | collected 2015-01-13
TGCGTGGCTCGTCTGGCTCGTTGTCACCGGCCTACGGCTCATCCGTGGACAGGGCTGACGTCGCTCTATGGCGCTCGTTGAAGCGAAAGAAAGGAGGTTGCAATGGGAGCTGGAGTAAAGGCAGCCGAGCATGCCCCGTAGCCCGTAGAACTTGAGACGGCGGTCCTCCCGCCTCGTCCGCTCTCGCTGAGAGCGTGCGGGGTGTCGAAGTCCAGCAACGAGGACAGGAGGAACCGCCATGAGGAACGTAACGCCCGAGCAGGTCGCCATGGCTGAGCAGCACCGGCGAGGCGAGCTGCCCGACCGCATCGAGGGGGCTCTCGGCGAGCTGGCCGGCGCAGCGAAGGAGGGCCTGATGGCGCTGTCGGGCTTGTCAACGTCCTGCAGATCGGGCTCGCGCTCTCCGCCGGCGGGCTCGCCGAGCCGACGCCCGCGTTCGAGCTCGTCTGGCAGGTTCACGCGGCGGCGTTCGCGCTGGCGCTGCCGACGCTCGGCACCACCTTCATCGGCGCGGCCCTCGCCGCGCACGCGAGCGGGCTGACTCCGGCTTGGCAGCGCCTGCTGGGCCTGGTGGGCGGGAGCCTGCTGCTCGCCGCGGGGCTCGGCAACCTCGCGATCGCCGACGGCTCGGCGCTGATCTTCGTCGGGCTCCTAGGGTTCGCCGCCTGGCTCGTCTGGCTGCTCGCGACCGGCGTGCGCCTCGTCCGTAGCGACGTCGATTGACCGTCCGCAGACACGAACCGACTCACGACCAGAGGAGGACCGAATGACGACCGGAGTGAAGGCAGCCGCGATCGCAGCGGCACTGGGGGGGTGTTCGCCGGGGGCGCGATCGCCGACGCGGCGCTCGGGCTCGAGGGAGCGATTGTGGGCATCCTCTCGGCCGTCGCGGCCGGACTCGCCGCACTCTTCGAGGGAGCCGGAGCGCGGCGGCGCGAAAGTTGCGCGCGTTCTTCGCGGCTAAATGCAGAGTACCAGCGGCGAGCGCGCAGAACCTTACGCCGACGCATGATGAGTCAGCAACGAGGAGGGGTCCATAGTTTTATCCAAGTTCAATTCAATGAGCCTTATCAATACCGTTCAAAGGAAGGAGATAAATGATGAATGATCTACAGATGATGCAGGAGAAAAGCGTTCTGCGATGGGGTGGTCTGGCCGGCATCCTGGGCGGCATCCTCTTCATTGTCGTCTTCGCTATAGTGGGCTTTGGACCCGTGGGGATGGAACCTGTGGAACCCGCAGAGGAAGTTATGAGGTTTCCCGAGATCAGAACGGCGCGCATAGTAGAGAATGGCCTGTATCTGACCGTCCTCGTCTTGTGGGTTATCCACTTTCTCGCCTTGTATCGCGCTCTCCGGGGGACGAGCCTCGCGCCCGCTCTCTTCGGGAGCGCTCTGGGCATTCTGGGTCTCGTCATGCTCGTGGCAGGCGCTCTCCCGCATGTCGCCACCGACCCAATCGCCGACCTCTATCATGCTCCCGGGGCGACCGCCGTGGATCAGGCTACGCTCGACTTCTTGTGGCAGGCGACCATGGGCATACTCGAGATGTTGCTCGTCACGGGACTCGTTATTCTGCCGACAGGTCTCATTGCCCTCGGCGTGGCAATGTTCGGAGCCCCGGACTTCGGCAAGGGCTTTGGCGGGGTGAGCGTGGCGCTCGGGTTGGTCGGGGGTGTAGCGGCATGTGTCGTTCTGGTGGATCCCGCCTCTCCAATCTTCCCGGTCGGCGTCTTCGCGCTCATCGTCTTCCATATCGCCCTGGGATGGAAGGTCTACAGCCTGTCGAAGGGTCCGTCCGTAGGGCGTCTTGAAGATAGAGGAAAGGGCTAATAGTTCCACAGCGCGCAGAGAAGAAGGGCTGGGGATCAAGGCCTCGGCCCTTCTTTATGCCCTTATTCACCCGAGTGCGTGGAATAGGAATTCTCGGAAGTCCATTTGCAGCATCCTGAATAAAACCACGTAATACCCCGTCCCGATAGACCTGGGCCGGCCCTATCCACGCTCGAGGCGGTCGGTATTATCTGACGTTGGATGCTTATGCAAGTATCTGGATGCTACCGCCCGAAAAGCCGCCGGATGAACAAGCGTAGCCTCGTGGCTGCATCTCCCCTCCCCTCTTCGGCCCGTTGTTCCCTGCCCTCTTGCGCCTGGTCTTCCATATTCTCCGCCGAGACCGCCGGGCGGCCGGGGACCTCCTCGCGGTCGTGATCGGGGTTCTCTCCCACGCTCCTACCTCCTATCCTCCGAGTACCCTACGCCACCAGGGGCGCCCGGCTTCGCCCGGCTCCGGCTATGCCCACCAGCTTCGCTCCCCGATGAGCCTGCGCCACCAGGGCCTCTGTGCGCCCTCCTGCGCCTCTCCCGTACCGGGGCGGGGCTCCGCATCCTCTGAGGCCTCCTCGGCCGACACAGGTGCTTCTATGGCAGGCGGGATCCTCTCCACCAGCCCAGCGATGATGCGCCGTGCCTCTGCGTGTGCCTGGCGTTCGGCTTCGAGCTGGGCCAGCAGCGCGGCGTTGTGGGCTCTCATCTCCGATATGAGTGCGTCACGCTCATGGGTTGGCGGCTCATCCCCCCCGGTGTCCAGGTAGACGTACCTACGCCCGTCCTCCCCCTTCTCCGAGCGCAATGTACCCCTTACAACCCGCTTGCGCACGGCCTCCTTAGACACGCCGAGGATATCGGCGGCCTCCTTTAACGTCACCCTACGCGCAGCCCCCACCGTCACCCCCTGTCCTCTCCCTATTTCTAGGGTATCTTACCCCTAGACGGACCCCCCGTGCCTCTTAGAATAAATCCTCGTCGCTACGGCGGGAAGCTCTATTGTAGTGGTCGGGATAATTGCGGCCAGAAAGGGGAAGGCGACGACAGCCGTCGCACTTGCCGGCGAAGCTAAGATAGTGTGGATGAACGCAACCCAACCGTTCGGCCTTCTCTAGCGCCGTCTCGTCGATCTCGTTTTGTATTCCGTCGGCCCGACCGACCGACACACCGAGGAGGAGTTTCCGCCGTACGAGCGCGTTCCTGGTGCCGTCCTCTGGCCCTCGCTTCTTGCGCTTCTTTCGCTTGGCCGAAGGGGGGCGCAAGTTATGTCTGTTGTGTCGCGGCATCCCTTACCTCATAGTGGGAAGGGACCGGCGCACGAAAGGAGTGGCCGCACGCCGGCCGAAGGTGATGGTGCAAGCACAGGCTCAAGGAGGCCTGCCCGCGCCTTACAGCTACGGGACACCATCGCGCTACGCTGCTTATGGCATTCCCTCCACTTTGTCCGGGTCGCGGCCCGCAGACGTTAGATATACGCGCATGAGCGCCGTCCACTGCGCTATGAGTTTCTCAGTCGTGTCTAAGTCGAGGACCTCCGGGGCGAGTTCGTGCTCGCGCTCGAAGACACGTCTTACGGCAAGCTCCATCATATCTCCCGTGGTGTAGCCTTCTCCCAGAGTCTTCCCTGGGATATCTTCAGGCTCTATACGTACCATCGGATCTCCACCGCGCCAGGAGTTCGCCCCGCGAGAAGCCTTAAGACGTGCGAACTCATTAAGGATGTCGCGCGTAACGGCCCACCTTAAGGCGGCCTCAGGATCTTCTTCGGGTGGGCGGTTTCTCTCGAGCCGGCCTATCCGGTTATCTACATTCGCCACTGCGTACCTCCTACCGTAGCGGTGCTTCCGTTAGATGTGGTGCCGTTGGGTGAAGAACTTTCCTCAAGTCTTCTAAGGCGCTCCTCGATCTCGTCTTGATCACGTATCCTGCGCTCGAGCTCTACTAACTTCGTGGTGTAGTCAAGCACCCTACACGCGGCCCTAAGTTCTGTGTTCGGATCACCGGAGGACATGGCATCCTCGATTTTCGAGACAGCGAGGGAAGAGAGATCAGTCAAGCCCGCAACCGCCTGCTGAAGAATCATCATGCGTTGCTTGCGGTATATGGCGGAGAAGTTAGCATCCGCAAGGTACCTTTTAACCGTCGCAACGGAAAGGCCACACTCTTCTGATGCCGCGGCGATTGACGGAGTCTTAAGCAGTGCGGTTAGTGCCTTGCCTTGGTTTGCACTCAGGCTGGAAATCTCATCTGTGATATTAAATTGGTTCATTCTGTATCGCTTTCGCTTGTAGCGGGGGAGTCGTAGACGACCCTTAGCACGGTCCATAGCGGACGGCCGCAGCTGCCGCAGCGCTCCTCCGGGTCGTCGGGGAGGCCTTCTTCGGGGGAGTCCTCGTAGAGGACGACGATGCGAGAAGCTCCGCTTTCGCCAGAGACAGGTAGAGCACACTCGGGGCAGCCGGCGGCGTGCTCTAGGCGTCTCAGCCTGTTTCTAGAAGAGCCCACGGCCCTAGGTCCCCTTGGCTTCCGCGGGCGAAAGCGGAGCTGTAGCCGCGCCACCCATTACCATCTGCTGTAGGCCAGCTTCCACATACAGGCGTCTCTGTCCCACCAGGCACTCATCGCGGTGTTTCTTGACGTGATGGCGCCCCAGGCCCCAGCGCGTAGCTATGAACTGAGGGCCGTAGCCCATTACGAGCAGGCGGTCGATAGTCCTCGACTCCATAGCCCGGCATACCTTGCATACCTTACGGCTGCCATCAGTTGCCATCAGCCGATGTCTTTCTCTAGGCTGAACACCCAGTCCTCGACGAACTCACTAAGGCCTAGCTTCTCTAGCACGTCATTCACGTCGGCTTCGAAGACGGAGATATGGCGGCCATTGGAAAGGTGCAGGCGCAGGACGCTCTGCTTGAACTCCTTGCTCCAGACAGAGGAGATATGAGAGACGCTGGTTGGATTAACGGCAAGCAATAACCCCGCTGGTCCGTTAGCCCCACCTCTAAATGGAATAAAGGGACTACTCACTTCCAGCTCGCCTTCCGGCGCTTCTTCTCAAATAGCTTTGGCCTGCCACTGCTCATCACAGCCTTGCTGCCCGAGCTATACGAACCGACGGCTTTGCCCCGCAGAGCCTTGCCGTCAAACGGATTGGCCGCTTTTATCTTCCCTGACGGCAGGACCTGCATGGCACGCTCGAACCTCTCGGCATCGGCGAGTGCTCGCTGGTGAATCTCTGTGCGATGCTCAGACACCAGCTCTTCTATGTCAACGCCCAATCCCTCGGCTGCTTTGATGGCGGCAAGTGCACCGACTTTAGCCTCTATTCCGGTGGCGCCCATAGCAGCGGAGTAGGCCTCCTTTAGTACCTTCAGGCGCGGATCGTGGTTAAGCTTCACCTTGCCATCCATGCTTGCCTTGCGCTGCACCTCGGAAGCTTTGGCCAGTAATGCCGCGCTCTCATTCTGGACGGCTACCAGCTCTTGTGCGTCTTTTGCCTTCGTGGTGGCAAGTGCGCCTTTCTCCGGCATAGGAATGGAGAATAGGCGCTGGGTCTCTCCGCCCCTTGTCACCTTCTGGCGCGCAGTGGCGCGTGCTTGTGAAACCTTAGGAGCGTGGAGTGCCACTACCTCAGAGGCCTGTCGCTCTCTAGCCTCCACAGTTAAGTCCTCGTTCGCTTGTATTCTCTCTAGTTCCAGGCCTAGGCGGTGCTCATTGGCCGCCGCGTCCTGCAGCAGTTCATGAACACCGGCATCAGGGATATCAGCAACAATCTGTTCGTAGCTTGGCCTAATCGCTTCGCTCATTCTTGTCCCTCCTCTTCCTTTAGATCCTTGATGCCAAGAGCCTCGAGTACTCGAGGCTCTTCATCGTGGTGTATGGCAACGTTTGAAGAAGCCATGCGGAGCACGAGATGCTTGCTCGACACGCCGCGCACCGCCTCATGCGAGGCCTGCTCGACTCGGTCGATGGCAACCGACACACGTGTGCCGGCGGCGTTCCGGATGGTTATAAACTTCTCTTTCTTTGGGGTCACGCTGAACCTAACCCTTTCGCCGGCTTTTGTTCGCGCCCTGGTGGCCAGGCTTAAGAGAACCGACGTTAAGCTTCTTGAGGGCTTCCCACTTCGGGCCCTTAATCGTGTTGTTCTCCGCCCTCGCTACTTTCTTGCCGGCCTCGCCATGCTTTTGCTCCTCTACTGTCCTCCCGAGCTTATCGGCGGTGCCTCCACCCCGAACGCCGCGGCCTCTCCCGACGCCCCCGGGACGGCTAACCTTGCTCTTCTTTCCTCCTAAATTACCCATTTCATGCTCCTTTCGGTTCGGTTGCTTCCAACGTCTCTATCAGTCGGTCCTTTTCGTCCATGCGTGTCGCGTACACTGTACGCAGATGCTTTTCCCATGCCAGCCTGGAGCGCCCTGCCTCCGCCTCTAACTTAGCGTTGTGGCGCCTCACCGACTCTCGCCAGGCGGCCTCTTCGGCGCGTTCGCCCTCAGAGAGACGACGCTCTTTGTCGCGCTTTGAGATGAACGCGTCGAGGTCCTTCTCAACCTTCTCACCCGTTGAGACATCCCTGTTCAAGGCCGCCCCTATAGGCTTGGTGTCCACGCTATGCTCCCTTCACTATCATTCGTGACGTCCGTGAAGTCGTGGGTAAAGGCGGGGAGACGGACGGGACGCCGCTGCGCGCCGAAGGGCTTTGCCCACTGCCGTTCGTTGTGTCGATTCAACGCTCCCCGCTGACGTGAACGGGAGGAATAAGGGCATGAAGAACCCGCCCAGCCGTTACCGGTTCTGGGCTCCCAATCCCATCTATTGAGATGGTGTGTTTTATGTGCTCTTCTCAAGCTGCCTCTTTGTCTGCTTTGTTGCACGCCTCCATTTTACTCCACTCCAGCGACATCTTCACTACCCCCACGGAAGCTGGTGAGGCGTCCTTCGGGAAGAAGCTTCGGTTTCTTTCTAGAAGGACCACGGCCGCGCCCCACAAGGCTCTCTCTTCTTCCTTACTCACGGGGGCTCCTTATCCTGAATCCTGTTTCCTTTGTCCAGTATCCTCCGCGCCTCGGCCTCGCCTTCCTCTGTGAGTTCTGCACCGCCCCAACCGCCGGCAAGCATGCTGTGGGTAAACTCCACCAATCCACGCCGCTCTAACCGGCGCAGGGCACGCGATAGTGATGCCATGACGCTGCCGTAGCGCTTGGCGCCTACGGCCTTCTTGCTGAAGTTCCCGGTAAGAAGGCGCCTGTCTTCCGTGGGTATCCAGCCAAAACGCTCTCGCAGTATCTGTTCGCGTTTTACGTGGGCGGTTATCACGGGTCCGTGGCGGTCGTTATACGAGGCGGCGCCGGCTTCCTTGTTCTTGTGGGCCATGATGATGATGTCTTGTTGTAGGCCGGAGAGTCCTCTACCCACGACCAGCTCTCTTTCTATCGGTTAATAGGGTGGACACGGCTGCGGGTGTGTTAACCGATAACATCACGACCACTCTCCTTTCGCTGCCGGTACCCCTTCTGTTTGCATGCTGGTGAGCAGGTCTTCGCGTGTGCCCTGGTAGCCGTGAACTCTTCGGAGCAAACCTCACACGTCTTCTGGCGTAGGTGCTCATCGCGCTGTGAGCGGCGGCGGTTGTGGTAGGTGTACTCGCAGCGGTAGCAGCAGTACACGCGAGGTTGCCAGCGCGCCGTCCGCTTGTGCCTGACCGGCCTCTGGCACGTTGCACACGGCATCTCGGCGACACCCGCGCCGTAGTACGTGCGTACAGTCGAGCCTTTCGCGTCAATCTGGGTTTCGAAGGACGAAGAAAGCGGCGCGCTCATGTACTTAGGGGCACACCCCTCACACACCGAGACGGCTTCGAAACGCGGGCCGGGCCGGCTCATTAGGCCACCAGCCATGCCCGCATAAACCCGACACCTCGCGTAGACGGTTTCGCCGTCCTTAAGCGCCCTACCACACCCACCGCATGCCCCGCCCTTCTTGGATGCTTCAATACGGCGCTTGGCTTCGTGGTCCCGCCCGGAGCGAAGCTTATCCATCTCGCGGCAGTGCAGCATGAACCCTTCGGCGAAGCCTTCACTCTCCGACGCCTTAACCGCCTCTGAGGCAGCCTGGTAGGCGTGGCGGTACTCGTGAAGAGCCTTATCGAACTCTTCGCCGCGAGCCGGCATGAGGTCCGCAACCCTCGACCAGTCAGTGTTATCTTTTCTAACGTGGGGGTTGGGTTCGCAACTAGAATTCGTAACGTGAGCTTCGCTAGGCCTCAACAAGCGCACAAGCTTGGCGTAGTTGGCTTGTAGTGCGTGCCAAATTACCGGTGTCATGGGCGGACCGTCGGGCTCGGTGCTTAGGTTCCCTCTCTCGTTAACCGACAGCTTGTAGCCACGTGCCTCTAAGTCGTCCAACAACGCCTGGGTGGTGTTACCGTTCGAAATTGTGCTACCGGGGGACTTATTGCCATCTGTAACACTCCCGTTCTTCATATCGGCAGCACCTCAGCCACACGAACAGTTACGGCAGTCCGGCAGCAAATCGTATAGGTGCTCGTAGGCGATATCGTAGGCCGCCTCAGAACGTAGCTCGGGACGCTCGGCGAACCATCCGGTGTAGCGGTTTACCCGCTCTTTAAAACTGAACTCCGGGTCGAAGTATCCATACCAATGGTGGTTGGCACAAAACGACTTGCCGCCCTTATCAGCGAGTGCTTCTATCAACTCTTCGGCGGCCACAAGGCGCGGTTCTATCTCTACGATCCGCTTCCATGATAGCTCGTGGGCTGGCAGGGCCTCGGAGCAGTCCGGTGGCTCGGGTATCTCCACCTCGCTGGCGCGGACTACCTTTAACTTCTTCTCTTCCATACCGCTACTCCTTTCCTTTCTCGTTACGCCGTTACGGCGTTACGGCGTTTTCCTATAGAGCGTGAGAACACGTTGACTCTCCCACTTTCCGGTCTCGTCGTTCTTGGTGCGTCCCATCTCAGACTGATAGATAAAGGTCTCTTCATCCTCTGCCGCCTCTTTGATGAACTTAGATAACTCTTCTGGACGCTCTGGTTTAAGGTGTGAATGAAACTGCTGATGTAGGTTGGTGGCTGTTCCGGTCCATGTGCCGCCGCGTGCTCCAACGAAGGCTGCCACGTCCTCTAGCAGGCGCTTCTTTTCGTCGTAACCGCGCAGAGCGCCGAAGACCCGCCGCGCTTGGTCTTTGAAGTAATTAGAGAGCGTCACGGCCCGGAGCACGTCCTCTTCCTCGATGCGTTCCGCTAAGGACAACTCTGTGAACCTAGAGCAGGCGGCGATTAGCGTGAGCCTTAACGTGTAGGCCTCTAGCTTTGCCCACACCGAACGTAGGTAGCGCGGGAACCCTGGTGCCGCCATCTCTTCTCTATGGCTGTTGTAGACGCTTATGTAGGTCTCTTTGGCGTCTGGTGAGAATGTCACCGCGGTCTCTAGCGGGTCGCCTTCCTCGTCGGTGGTCATAGACAAGGCTCGTAGGTTATCGTGTAGTTCGCGGTAGGCCACGATTGCGCCGTCTGAGATATCGTCTTCGGTCCACATAGCATTGAGCGTCTCCGGATAGGCAAACAGGAACCGCTCTAGCATTCCATCCTCCCGGTTCTCTGCTAGCTCGGGTAATACATCAGGCTGTATCGAACCTATGACGCTGATAAACGGTTTGAGCACACTCACCGGCTGCTTTTGGCCCTTGCGGTCTACGCTTACCGGCCGAGAGGACCACGCCGAGAGCCAGAACTGCCGCTCTGAGCCTTTACCACCGGCCTTGTATTGGTCCATGCCTTTGACCCAACCGACAAGTTCATCGCGCTCTAACAGCAAACCACGGGGATTCTCTTTAAGAATGGGTATCAGGGCCTCAACGGTTGTGTCATTGACGAGCACGCGCTTCGCCTCAGGCGCTTTAGGTGGTGGTGGTGCGGCTACGCCGTCTTTCGCCGCGTCTCGCTCTTCTACCTTGTACTGGCGCTTCTCACGCTCAAACTCATCCACCGCCTCGTCGTGTTTTCTTTGTAGGGTGTGCTCTAGCTTCTGAACCGCTTTCGTAGACGCGCCGATTGCCGCTGATTTCTTCTCGCCTGACTCGGCTATGACCGCTCCGTAGAGGGCGGCGCTCTCGGTCCAATTCTTCTTTGGCTGCACCACACGGCTGTTGCCTATGGCCGAACCTAGCGCAACGAGGCAAGAAAGACCTATCGCATCTGGTGGGCATCCTATAGCCTTGGCAGCTTCTTCAATAAGCCTACTCGCCTGCCTTGGTAGGGCGTCCGTTGGGAACTGTGGTGCGGCTACATTCATAGGGAATTGCTGTAACGCTGTAACGCCGTAACGAGGCTCATCTGGGCCAATGTCGCGCAGTTCGTTACCGTTGGATGTCTGCGGTGGGTTGCGCTTGTGCCACTCTGGCGGCATGTCATCGTAGCCTCTCACGCCGTCAACCTCCGAAAGTCGGACCATGCTCGCTTGAGTTCTCTAGCGTGCTCCTCCTCATCCTCTATCGCGTCAATTAGCGGCAATATCAGATGCCGGAACAGACGACGACGGACGATGTTCTTCTTTGTCTCTTCTATGGCCTCTCGGGTGTGGCGTTGGCGTTCTTGCTTGCGAAGGTATGCCGGGGGCCGCTGTGGTACCTCATGGCCAAACTCCATAAGCAGGTATCCGGCGACGACGCCAGCATCGCGTTCGTCGTATCCCCACGCCAGGCGCGCCAGTTCTACAACGTCGCCGCGATTTAGGCAGCCGAAGCAGAAGAAACTCTCCGTCTCGGGGTACACCACGAACGATGGCGTCCTGTCCTCGTGCTCAGGTAGTGGGCAGCGTGCCGTCCATGTGTCGCCGCTACGGCGCAGGCCGCTAGGGCTACAGAGACGTTCGGCCAGGTCGACGACGGACACGGCTTCTTTTGCGGCGTCTATTGGCTTGGTGTAGGAAACGCCACGATAGCGAGATTCCGGCGTTCTGGTAGCTGTTTGTCTCTCGGTTGTGTGGTATTCTGGATTCATTAGCGGGCCTCCTATCGGCTCGTTTTCTGCTCACTGGGGTGTGGGAACCCCGAGTGTGCCGCCCAGCGAGATTCTGAGGAGAAACGCTGGGCACTTTATGTCGGGAACAAGCATACGACATTGCTTTGGCGTTTTGTAGCCGCCTGCACAAGTGGTTGAGTGTTGGCGGCTAGTCTTCGAGGAGGGCCGCGATTTCAACCCCCAGGGTCGCCGCCAGCTTGCGAATGGTGGTTACTTCTGGCTGGACGGCATCACGCTCTATGCGGGCGACAGTGGTTTGCGTTGTACCCGCCTTGTCTGCCAACTCCTGCTGAGTCAGCCCAGCCCTAAAGCGGGCGTCCTTCAGTTTCTTGCCTATGTGAACCACGGCTTCCATAGTAGCTCCTTACATTCCGCGTATACAACATCTTCATTATAATGTACTAAGAAAGACTTGACAAGTACCTTGGAGCGTACTAAGATGAGGTCGTTGGCAAGGGAAACGAGTAGAGGAGAAGGAAATGCTGGAGACCACAGAACAAACAGAGCAGTGCTACTGCTGCAAGGGTAGGACGGTAGTCGACGAGAAGCCGATGGACTCGGAGTGGACGACGCTCCCGTGTCCGGTGTGCGTCAAGCCACGGACCGCCGAGGAACTGGAAGCCAAGAAGCAAGACATGCTCGACACGCTGGACTCGCTTAAAGGCTACAAGCCAGCCTGGATGAGCGTCTAGCTTCATCTGGATGAGCGTCTAGCTTCAAGCTGACACTGAGAAAACCAATGCCTCGGCGGTGTTAGAGCACCCCGAGGCGCGACCCAAGGAGGCTGTATCTCCATGAGTAACCGTAGTGTAGGCCCCCGAGTGCTGGCGGGCGACCCGTTCGCCTTTGCTGGTGAGCAGGAGCATCCCCACCCCTGTAACTCAGGCTGGGTAACGATAGGCCAGATGGTCCTCGACGAGGACACCGGCGAAGAGGTAGAGGAGTACGCGCTGTATTTGTGCCGCCGCTGTAGCGAAGGGCGGAGACAATTGCGGAACGTTCCACAATTTCAAGGAGGAGAAGCATGACGGAGATGACGACAGAGGAACGTGCACTCTACGACGCGCAGGCAAAAGAGGAGGCGTGGGGCTACGCTGAGAGCATCCTGCGTCCCTTGGCCGGGGCGTTGCGCGCCGTCGGAAGCGAAGAACTCAACCAAGCGATGCAGGCGGCCGTCGATGAGGCCATGCGGGAATACCGCCGCGCGCTCGAGGCGGCCGAGGCTAGCCGAGGCTAGCTGCACCAGGCGCAAGACGTACCGGGCCGGGGTATCCTAGCTTCGCTGGGGTGTCCCGGCCACGACATGAGGAGGAGCATGGAGACCGAAGAACATCTCCACGCCATCGGCTTGGGGAGCGAGGCGGATTGGGGCGCGGGGCGCGGAAGCTTCTACTATATCGAGGATAAAAACGGCGAGAAGTGCATCCCCGTGTTCACGTCGCCGGAGCGGGCGGATAGGTTCGCGCAGGCTAACTTCGGCAATCCCGAGGCCCACATACAAATGCTTGAAAGCATCGGCGTTGTCCACGCGCCGGCGTTGACGTCGGGGCGGTTCATTGTCATGCCGCTCCGCACGGAGGGCTTGGCTCGGGCAGCAGCGATGGTCGAGGCCGACTACCTCGTGCGCGACCCCCGCCCCGGGGACCAACAGGACATTATGCGCGTACCCAAGTGATTCAACTAGGGCCGGGGCTCTTCGGGGTCTCGGCCTGCTTCGCTTGTGTGCGCGTACACAGGCACAGACGGGCTCGACCCCGTCCCGATGACGCCTTTCACGCCCGGTCTGCGCTACCGAGGACCGTCGTCTACGGATCTAGCTTCCGCTACAGCGTTCGCTGCCAAACACCGAGCCCCAGCTTCGCTAGCCACCACTGCGCCAGGGGGGGTAGAAGCAAAAGGCCCACAAAGCCTAGCGCCAATAGCAGGCGTGGGACCCGCCCCCCGACAAGGACGATGGGCCCAAACTGTGAGGTTATGAACCCGAGGTGGATCAAGACCGTGGCAAAGGAAGCGGCGGCGAAGGCGCCGACCACGGAGTAAGCGTGCCGGCGAAGCCTTTCTGTCGGGCTCAGGGAGTGCCCCGGATACAGCCCCATCAAAGAGCGTAACCCTATCCATACGCACGCGGCGAAAACCCCAACCACCATAGCCGTTGGCCTGGGGAAGTTCCCCCACCGGCCAAAGATGCTCTGTAACTCGTAGGCCGCTAGCCAGACTGCCGCCGCCAGCAAGGCATCCGACAATACCAAGACCAGCGCGGCCATCCCCGCATGCACGTCAGCTTCGCTAGGGGTGCCTTCGGTGTTCCTCTCCGACATACCGATACTGTAGCGAAGGCGCATCGCCGGGGCAACGTTGATCCTGGCGCTAAGCCCTCCGCCTCTCTGGTCCTTGTGGCGAGCGCATAAATACCCGACGATACGAGCATCCCTCTCCTGGAGCTCCTGGCCTATCGGGCCGGCCCGATGCGAACTTTCACGCTGGCGTGAACTTCGCCTTGACGGGGTTCTAAGAAGTCCGCCTCCATCGACCAACTACGGCTTGTAGTCTCCAAACCACGTGATGGCGTGCGGATCGCACTCGGCCGGAAGCCCGTAGCCTAGCGCTTCTATCTCCTCCTCGAAGTTCGTCAAGACGAGCGTGTTCGCCCATCCCTCCGCCTGCTTCGGGCCGCGAACGCCCTCCTCCCACCGGGCGGGATGCTCGACGCCTCACAGCGCGTCCGCGTCTGCCTCAGTGGCCGGGAAGCGCCACCCGAACAGGCACCTAGGGCGGGCTTCGTCTCGGAGCAGTATCTCCAACATGTGTGCGGGTCCTGAGGAGTCCAGACGAATTTCCTCTACGCATATCTTCCCGTCGTAGTGAAGCCCGGGGTCTTGCTCGATTAGGTATCGGTGCAGCGTCGCCAACACCACACCTTCGTATTCTCTCTTGGTCAGCCTCGGTCCCACGCCGGACCATCCTACCCTTATTCACTGGAGTGTGTGGAAGACGAATTCTGCGAAGTCCGTTTGCAGGATCGTGAATATCCAGGTCTATGAGGGCGGCGCAAAGCCGCATAGCCCCACCCCAATGCATAGGAGTCACCACAAAATGTAGTGGGTCTAGATAATGATGCGCCTAGATGCATGGAGTCCCATCGAGTAGACTTGCAACAGCGGCGAGGTCTACATCAACTTTCGAGGATCGCACTCGAAGCGGTCCTCACCCCCTCCTCGCCGCTTCTCGTCCTCTAGTTCCCGTCTGTCTCCCAGCGGATCATCGGGTCGGGACTCTTAGCAGCCCCGCCCCCTCTTCTTGCCTCTATTCACCCGAGTGCGTGGAATTGGAATTCTCCGAAGTTCGCCAAGAAAGTTTCAAAAGATCACTCATTTGGGGGATACACCTGCCCCCGCTGAGGAATATGATGTCTTATATTGCGTGGCCGAGAGACAACCGCGTGAAGGCGCGGGACCGCTACCTGCCCACCCTCAACACGATGGAGAGACCCTTGAGCACAGACACCAAGTCAGCGATCGGAGGAACTCGAATGAGCGAGGCAGCGACACCAGCAGTGGCCGCGGGGAACCGGGTGTCCACGACGCGAATCGTCGGCGGCGCCGGGGTCGCCTTAGCCGCGTCGGTGGTCGTTCAGAACGCGGTGTTTTTTTTGGCACTGGAGCGCCCACCTACGGCGATCCTCTTGGTGAGGTCCTCGCCTACCACGCCGAGAACCGGGGCGCCGTGGCCGTCTCCGTGGGTCTGGAGGCCGTGAAGCTGCCGCTGCTCCTGTTGTTCGTCACGGGACTGCACGGGCTCGTGCAGCGCCGTGGCGGCGCAGGGGCGGACTGGTCGCGGCTCGCGGTGGCAGCCGGAGCGACGCTCTCGGCGGTATTCGCCCTCTTTCAGACCACGCACATCGCGGTCGTGCTCGCCGCGGATGGCCTGGCCGAGCCGACCCCCGCCTTCGAGCTGGTCTGGCAGCTCCATGCCGCGGCCTTCGCGCTCGCGCTGCCCGCGCTCGGGGCGACCTTCATCGGCGCGGCGTTGGCCACCCACGCCAGCGGTTTGACGCGGCCGTGGCAGCGGCTGCTAGGCGTGGCGGGCGGCAGCTTGCTCATCTTGGCCGGGGCCGGAAACCTCGCCATCGCGGATGGCTCGCCACTGCTGTTCGTCGGGGTTGCGGGCTTCGCTGCGTGGCTCGTCTGGCTCGTTGTCACCGGCCTACGGCTCATCCGTGGACAGGGCTGACGTCGCTCTATGGCGCTCGTTGAAGCGAAAGAAAGGAGGTTGCAATGGGAGCTGGAGTAAAGGCAGCCG
>MWVY01000184.1_pt1 | contig 15151 bp, 7 predicted proteins | sample 1047251 | NCBI WGS metagenome assembly MWVY01 (sample SAMN06349983, study PRJNA376086) | soil metagenome | isolation source: MS7-5 sample Antarctic (ecotone) soil | place: Antarctica | collected 2015-01-13
ATGCTGAAATTGGTCAGTCAAAAAGTAAAGGAGAACGCCTTGGCCAGATAGATGTTATGAGTGGATATAAGGTAAGAGCAGATATTGACGAGCATTATATATCCAGAATTGTAATTGGCCAGGAAGGCGAAGCAACTTTTGCCGGTAAAACATACAAGCTAAAAATTAGAAAAGTTTATACGCAGGTAACTAATGGCCGCTTCCAGGTTGATATGGAATTTGTTGATGCTGTGCCGGAAGGAATTAGAAGAGGTCAAACATTACAAATACGACTTGCATTGAGTGATGAAACAGAAGCAGTTCTAGTTCAGAAAGGTGGTTTTTTTCAACAGACCGGTGGCAATTGGATATTCAAAGTAAATAGTGACGGAAGCAAGGCTTATAAAGTAGATGTACAATTAGGTCGCCAAAATCCGGACTATTATGAAGTGTTATCTGGTCTGCAACCGGGTGATAAAGTAGTTACTTCCAGCTACGAAAACTATGGCAACATGCAGGAATTAATTCTTAAACAGAAATAGAAATACTTAAAAGCTATATTATGAGAAATTTTCTTTTAACAACAACACTTTGGATACTTCCATTCTGTGTTTTTCTATGCACAAACTTGATTACACCAAAGACGAAAACCACCAAAAAGTCTAACACCACAGTAAAAGTGATTAGCAAACCTGACTTCCCGGTTAGTCTATTAATCTTTTAAATAATGCAGATGTCATTCTGTTTAACTGTAAACAACCAAAATTAAATTTTTAAATGCTCCTCCCCCTTCTCCCACTCATATTAGAAGGTTGGAGTCACAAACCAAATGAAATGATCAAGATCAAAGACATGGACAAATTCTACCGTACTGAAGAGGTGGAAACAGTAGCACTTAATAAGCTTTCCGTTGAAGTTAATGAAGGAGAGTTTGTAGCGGTTATGGGACCATCAGGATGTGGTAAATCAACACTGCTTAATATTTTGGGGTTACTTGATGATCCTGACAGCGGGAGCTATTTATTCAATGGGATAGAAGTTGCGAATTTTAATGAACGTAAAAGAGCTGACTTACGAAAGAAAAATATTGGATTTGTATTTCAAAGTTTTAATCTAATTGACGAGCTTACTGTTTTTGAAAACGTAGAGCTTCCATTAATATACTTAGGATTAAAAGCTGCTGAAAGAAAACAAAGAGTAGAGGATGTTTTGGATAAGATGCAGATCATGCATCGCCGTAATCACTATCCGCAACAGCTTTCCGGTGGTCAGCAACAACGTGTAGCCGTTGCAAGAGCGGTTGTAAATAAACCAAAACTTATACTTGCGGATGAGCCTACCGGAAATCTTGATTCTGCAAATGGCAATGAAGTAATGCAGTTGCTTACGGATTTAAACGAGCAGGGGACTACAATTATTATGGTTACACACTCTGAGCATGATGCCCGTTATAGCCATCGTATTGTCCGAATGCTGGATGGGCAATCAGTTACGGAAAATATTTTAGTGTAAGGTATTTCCAAAACTGCCAGTAAAGTTCTTTCAAATAGAAGTTGATGTTTATGTACTTGCAGTTGATAATAAGTTGACGAACGACTATCTATCAACTGTTTTGTCGCACACTTCAACTGTAACAATATGAACAGGTAAATTAAACTCCTTCGCCTGGGGAATGGAACCGCTGCTATGATACGCAACTATCTGAAAATTGCTTTCCGCAACCTGATGAAATACAAATTCATCTCTTTTATTAATCTTTTTGGATTAACGGTTGGCTTAACCTGCTGCTTTTTGATTTTGTCTTACATACTTCATGAATTGAGCTATGACAAATACAATAAAAAGGCAAAGAATGTCTATCGGGTAGAGCGAACTTTTCTGAACCCTGAAACCGGTGATAAGTCACTCGAATTGGGATCTATAGCACCGCCATATGCTCCTTTATTGTTGAATGACTTTAAAGAGATAAAAACTCTTACACGTTTGTTATCTAACGGGAACACCTCATTCAAATATGATGATAAAATCTTCAATGAGCAGAATGTATTTTTTGCAGATGAAAACCTGTTTAAATTATTTGATGTAAATGTTGTGAAGGGCAATCCTTCAAAAGCATTGACTGAGCCGTACTCTGTGATGTTAACAGAGGAAATGGCAAGTAAATATTTCGGCAATGATGATCCGGTGAATAAAATGATAAAGTTAGACAACCAGATTACTTGTAAAGTAACCGGAGTTTATAAGGCTTTTCCCACTAATGCTCATCTGCATCCAGGTGCAATGATCTCATTCAATACATTAAAAGATACTGCTGTTTACGGGGAAGAAAGATTACGAACAAACTGGGGAAACAATTCTTTCTTAACATACATTGAGTTGCCTGAAAATTATGATCCTAAAAAATTGGAATTGCAATTACCAGCTTTTCAAGACAGGCATATTAAAGATAATGGCGAAGGTAAATTTAAGACTTCTGATTGGTCAAAGCTTACACTAAAAAAGCTAACGGACATTCACCTTTATTCTCATACAGATTATGAAGCAGAAGAAAATGGTGATATTAAAAGAGTTTACATTTTCTCAGCTATTGCTTTATTCATTTTATTGATTGCATGTATCAATTACATGAATCTCTCAACCGCACGTTCGGTATTACGTGCAAAGGAAATTGGTGTTCGCAAAGTGGTAGGGGCTAGAAAACCAGAACTAATTGCACAATTCTTAAGTGAATCAGTTCTGTTGTCCTGGATTGCTACCATTCTTGCCTTTGTTTTACTCTGGTTAACGTTGCCGTGGTTGAATAAGGTATCTGGTCAATCGCTCACCATTCAAACCTTATTGAGCTGGAAGGTTATAATTCCCATTTTAATAGTGCCTTTTGTTGTAGGTATCCTTTCAGGTATTTACCCCGCTATGTTCCTTTCTTCTTTCCAACCTATAAAAGTGTTGAAAGGTTTTATAAAAGTCGGTGGAGCTAATATTTCTTTTCGTAAAGTTTTGGTAGTAGCCCAGTTTGCTATCTCTATTATCCTCATCATTGCTACAGCTATTGCTTTTCAGCAATTGCGATACATGCAGAACAAATCACTAGGATTTGATAAGAACCACGTCATCAACTTTAATTATACTTCTGCCTTGAACAACTCCTATGAGTCATTTAAAAATGAATTATTATCGAACACAAGTGTGCAATCTGTTTCAAGGTCTTCACGTATCCCGGGTGGCCGTTTGCTGGATGCAATGGGTTCACAAATTAATCTCGGAGATTCATTAGCACCAACCAAAGCTGATATTAAATTTTTAACAGTGGATGAAGGGTTCGTACCAACTTTCGGAGTCAAACCCGTGGCGGGACGAAACTTCTCGAAGCAATTTGGGATGGATACATCTGCTTTTCTGATCAACGAAGCAGCAGTAAAAGTATTGGGCCTAAAATCTAACCAGGAAGCAATAGGTAAAGAGTTTCAATACGGAGGCAGGAAAGGACAACTGGTAGGTGTAGTAAATGATTTCCATTTTGAATCGCTGCATCAGAGAATCTTGCCAATGGTATTTTTTATGCCAACAGGTAATGGTGGCTTTGGAAATCTGTCAATTAAAATAGCAGGGAATAATGTTCAGGGTGCTTTAGTGCATATAGAGGGAACGTGGAGAAAATACCTGCCAGATATACCTTATGACTATAGTTTTCTTGATAGCAGGTTTGAAAGATTATATGAATCAGAACAAAGGCAGAAAACCATTTTTACAACATTTGCATGTATTGCCATTTTTATTGCCTGCCTCGGATTATTTGGATTATCTGCTTTCGCTATCAGTCAACGCATCAAAGAAATAGGAATCCGCAAAGTACTAGGTGCAAACGTGAGCAATATTGTCAGCTTACTTTCCATAGACTTTTTAAAGCTGGTTGCTATTGCTGCAGTTATAGCCTTCCCTGTGGCATGGTACTTCATGCACCATTGGTTGGAAGATTTTGCTTACAGAATTTCTATTCCATGGTGGGTATTTGTTCTTGCTGGCTTAATTGCAGCAGTTGTTGCGTTCGTGACCATTAGTTTCCAGGCAGTAAAGGCTGCATTGGCAAACCCTGTAAAAAATCTCCGAACTGAATAACACCAGAATATGTGGCAAAGTAACCTGATAACAGCCTGGCGCAGTATGGTGCGGAACCGCATGTTTACTTTCGTAAATGTAATCGGGTTGGCCCTGGCAGTTACTGCATGTTTGTTAATTGGATTGTACATCCAATACGAATGGAGTTACGACAAACAAAGCCCTAATGCTGATCACATCTGGCGAGCATACAATGAAACCATTTCTAATGGCAAGGTAGTAACTCAGGATGCTAATACACATGCTATTCTGGGTCCTTCCCTTAAGGCAGATTTGCATGAAGTAGTAGATTATACTCGTTTGTACAATAGGAATCAAAAGGAAGTATATGTTATATATGACAACCAACCTTATAAAATAAACAGTGCCTGGATGACAGATCCGTCATTCCTGCGAATGTTTCCTCAACAGTTTATTAGTGGATATCCGGCATCGTGTTTAACTGCTCCTTACTCACTTGTTGTAACAGCCTCAACTGCAGAAAAACTTTTCGGGAAAAAAGATCCAATAGGGCAAACTATACAAGTACCTGGCGGCTGGATGAATGGTAATTATACAATAACTGCTGTAGTGGCTGATCCACCTCAGAACACTCACCTGAAGTTTAATTTACTTGCATCTTATTCTACCCGTAATGCACAAGGAGTTGTACCTGCATGGGATAGTTACTGGGACTACAATTATTTTCAACTTTCGCCAAACGCAGATGTCACGAAAGTAAAAAATCAACTTGCAGTATATTCTGAAAAACACCTGAAGCAGGAAGGTATAACCCTCAATATGCAGCCGCTTACGGGTATTCATCTTAATTCTAAACTTACTTATGAAATAGAAGATAATAATGATGCCAGTACTATTCGTGCACTTGCATTTATTGCGCTTTTTATTCTGTTTATTGCTTTTATAAATTATATCAATCTAACTACGTCACGGTCTTTAATGCGTGCAAAAGAAGTAAGTGTAAGAAAAGTTTTAGGTGCAGACCGGCAACAGCTCATCAAACAATTTTTAACCGAAGGAGGTTTAGTAAGTGGTATAGCCATATTATCAGCGCTTTTGCTTTTATGGATTACACTTCCATTGTTTGAAAACTTTTTAGGAAAACCGTTGATAAATTATGCAGGCTTCCAACAAAACTTTTGGTTATTAATCCCCGCTGTGTGGATATTGGCAATAATAAGTGCATGCCTTTACCCTGCATTTGCTTTATCTTCTTTCTCCCCTATCAAAACATTGAGGAATAATTTATCATTCTCAGGCAAGAACAACCTTCGTCGTTCATTAGTTGTTTTTCAGTTTGCGTGTTCTACAATTTTAATCATTGGAATTTTTGTAATTGTACAGCAATTGCACTACATGCGTAACCATGATAAAGGCTTATCGCTTGACAGAGTGATTGGATTGAAAATAGCCGAGCCAGATTGGAGTCAAGATTCACTTAATCTGCAGAGAATGGAAGTATTCAGGCAGCAGATCAGTCAGCTGGCAGGCGTACGTTCAGTTGCTACTTCAAGCATAATTCCCGGTCAGGGTATAACTACTATAGCAGGCTCAAGCGGTGGTTTATTCTGGACTGAAAATCCTTCTGAAGTTACTTCTGCAACCATATATTACTATCATACGGATCCTTATTTCTTTGAAACATATGGCATTCGTTTTATTGCAGGAGCAACCTACCAGGCACCTACCCGTAGAGAATCAAATGCGCATGTAATTATTAACGAATCTGCACTAAAGCTTTTTGGGTTCCCTGATGCTCAAACAGCAGTCGGGAAAAATATTGCCAACAGTGGTAACCCTGACTTTAGTATAAAGGTGCATGGCGTAGTGGAAGATTTTCATATAGAATCCTCAAAAGAACCAGTACGACCAACTTTATATCATTGTTCACCTCCTTTGACTAGTGGTTACGTTTCTATAAAAGCTGGAAAAGCTGATATACAAAACCTGTTGCGGAATATAGAACAGGTTTGGAAAACAAAGTACCCTGAAGCTCCCTTTGATTATTCATTTGTAGAGGAGCACTTTAATCAACAATTTAAGGCTGAAGAGCAACTTGCTATGATTGTTACAGGGTTTACATTCTTCGCCGTCTTTATTGCCTGTTTGGGATTGTTTGCATTAGCCTTTATTACGGCAGGACAACGTACCAAAGAAATTGGAATACGCAAAGTACTTGGCGCATCTGTAGCCCATATTGTTTCATTACTTAATAAAGATTATTTGAAACTGGTGGTTATAGCTATTCTGGTTGGTAGCCCTATAGCGGGTTGGCTAATGAACAACTGGCTACAAAACTTCGCTTATAGAATTCAGATTGAATGGTGGGTGTTTGCATTAGCAGCATTTGTTGCCATTGGAATTGCTATGCTGACTGTGAGTTTTCAAAGTTTTAAGGCTGCCCGAATGAACCCTGTAAAAAACTTAAGAACAGAATAAACTATTAGTGATGTTAACAAATTATTTCAAGGTTGCGTGGCGGAATTTCTCAAAACATAAACTCAACTCGTTCATCAATATTTTAGGTCTTTCAGCTGGAGTAACAGTTTGCCTAATGATTGTATTCTTCATCAAATATGAGAACAAATGGGATCAAATGCACACAAAGTCTAAGCTGATTTATAGACTAAATGAAGTGCAGGATTTTCCGGGTTCATCTATAATGAAAGTTGCCTTTACCATGTTCCCAATGGGACCGACAATCAAGCAGGAATTTCCGCAGGTTGAAAATTTTTCAAGGCTTTTTCCATCATCTCAAAAACAAATAAGTAACGGAAATAAAAAATTAGTTTTTGATCAGCCGTTTTGGGTAGACCAGTCTTTCTTTGAGATGTTTGATTTTAAATTAGCTGATGGAGATATAAAATCAGCATTGTTAGAACCGAATACAGCGGTACTCACTGAAACATCTGCTAAAAAAATATTTGGTACTGCAAATGTTGTCGGAAAAACTTTTCTGCGAGACACTACGCCATTCAAAGTAAATGCTGTTCTTAAAGACATTCCGGAAAATAGCCACCTGCAGTTTGATGCGTTATTCTCGATCATCACTATCAGTGACGGTTACATGGAAAATTGGGGTGAGAATAATTCAGTTACATATTTGTTATTAAAACAAGGAACAAATCCCGCTGAACTGGAAGCTCAGTTCCCTTCTTATTTAGCTAAACATCTGCTGACTCCTGAGCAGGTAAAAGGGTATAAACTATACCTGCAACCGCTAAGTAAAATTCATCTTGGCTCTGCAGAACTTGCACAGGATCTTTTCAATTTCAAGAGCTTCAATGGCTCATATATATCTGTATTTATTGTACTGGCAATTATTATTTTAGTTATTGCTTTTATTAATTTCATTAACCTAACAATCGCATCATCCGCTACTAGAGCTAAAGAAGTTGGAATAAAGAAAACTGTTGGTGCAAATAAAAGGGGTATTGCGTTTCAGTTTATCAGCGAAACTGTTTTTCTCACCCTAGTTTCTTTTACATTGGCCTTGCTTTTTTCATTTGTTGCTGTACCTTATTTAAATCAGCTTACTGACCGTTCCATAGAATTTCCGATGTTTTTGCAATCGGTTAATTTTCTTATTTTTTTTGGAACTGCGGTAGTGCTGGGTATTTTAGCAGGGCTGTATCCATCTTTTTACATTGCTTCTTTCAAAACCATTAAAGTATTAAAAGGAAAAGTATTTGAGCCGAACCAAAAATTTCCAGTACGGAACATTTTAGTCACTGGTCAGTTTGCCATTGCTATTGTGTTGATCATTGCTGCATTATTGGTTAATGAGCAACTGAACTACATGCAAAAACAGGACCCCGGTTTTGATAAAGAACAGGTACTTATTCTTCCTGTAAGCAATCAGGCAATTGAAAAGAGAAGTGTTTTACAGAACAAGCTGCTCAATACAAAAGGAGTAAAAGATGTCAGTTACTCCGGTCAACGCTTGGGAAGCGAATACAACCAGGGACATACAAGGTACGAAAGCGCATCAGGTGAAGTTAAGGAAGCAAGCGTAGCATTTTTGCGGATTGATGAAAGATTTATTCCGTTGTACAAATTAAATGTTATTAATGGACGAAATTTTTCTAACAACGTCGCATCTGATTCAGGCCAAGCCTACATTATTAATGAATCGTTAGCCAAAGAAATTGGATGGGAAAATGCTATAGATAAGAAGTTGGCATGCTGCGGATCCAGTACACCCATGGGTAAAGTAGTAGGCGTTGTAAAAGACTTTCATTTTAGTTCTCTGAAAACTATAATTGAACCAATGCTTTTAATGTATGTTCCTTCTTTTAGAGAAATATCGGTAAAAATTGCGGAAGGAAATATTCAAAGAACATTAGAAAATATTGAATCTGTATGGGAAGAAATAATCACCGACCGTCCATTTGAATATTCGTATTTAGATGAGCACTTCGCAAAGATTTACAAAACTGAACTGCAATTAAGTAGGGTAACAAACATTGCAGCAACTCTTGGTATTTTCATTGCAAGCCTCGGAATTCTTGGTCTTATTTCAATAATCATTCAGCAGCGGGTAAAAGAAATTGGCATTCGTAAAGTATTGGGTGCAAGTGTCGGCAACATCGTATTCCTGTTTTCAAAGGGAGTGTTGCAGTTAGTTTTTATTGCATTAATTATTGCCTCCCCCATTGCATGGTGGGCAATGAATAACTGGCTCCAGGATTTTGCTTACCGGGTCAACATTCAGTGGTGGGTATTTGTTGTAGCAGCACTTATTGCAATACTCATTGCATTGATCACTATTAGTTCACAGGCTATTAAGGCCGCTATTGCTAATCCGGTTAAAAGTTTAAGAACCGAATAAAAAAATTATTATGAAAAAAATGGTCTTTCTTTTACTACTCGGGTGTTACGGTTTGTTCTTGAATGCGCAGATCAAGGAAAAGCAAGTACCGTATCTAATCAAATCTTTAACCCATGAGGCTATAAAAAATGTTGAGGTTGAAACTTCAGGTGGTAATATCTCTGTGATGGGTGGCAATGCTTCAGAAGCGAGAATTGAGGTTTATGTGAATCAGAATAATAACAAGTCAGGGAACACTGTTTCAAAAGAAGAAATTCAGAAGAGATTAGATGAAGATTATATTCTGATAGTTTCTGTACTTAATAATAAAGCTATAGCTACTGCAAAGCCGAAGGAAAGAAGCCTGGATTGGGAAAGATCATTGAATATTTCTTTCAAAGTGTATGTTACATCAAATGTATCAACCGAACTAAAAACCAGTGGCGGTAATATCTCTCTAAAAAATTTATCCGGCAACCAAAATTTTCAAACAAGCGGAGGAAATTTAAGCGTTGATAGTATCAGCGGAAAAGTGAATGGAATAACGTTCGGTGGCAACATTCATGTTTCTAACTCAAAAGATGAAATTGAAATGAAGACAAGCGGTGGGAGTATAAATGCGCAAAGTTGTGCGGGTAATCTCAATTTATCAACTTCAGGTGGTTCACTTAATCTTGTTGCACTGAAAGGTAAAATAAATGCAAATACAAATGGTGGCTCCATTAAAGGCAGAGATATCGAGGGTGAACTATCAACAAACACTTTCGGTGGCAGCATCCAATTAAGTGACCTGTCATGCAGCTTGGAAACCTTAACAGGCGGTGGACATACTGAGGTAAGTATAAAAAAATTGGGTGATTATGTCAGGATCACGAGTGGCGGCGGCGACATAGATCTTCAGTTGCCGATTAATAAAGGAGTTGACCTGAAATTACTCGGCAGAATTAAAACTAGTAACCTAAACAATTTCTCCGGCGATAAAGATGATGATGAACTTGCTGGCAAAGTTAGTGGAGGGGGCATACCTGTTACAGTGACAGCTGCAAGTGGAAGGATTAATTTATCATTTGAATAGTATTAAACGATCGCAAATAAAATTATATGCTTAAAAATTATTTGAAAACAGCGTTAAGAAATCTATGGAGGTATAAAGGCTTCTCTGCAATTAATATTGCCAGCTTAACAATTGGAATAATAGGATGCCTTGTAATTGGACTATTTGTTTGGGATGAAAAACAGTTTGATAAATCTATACCTGGAGGAGAGAATGTTTATCGTATTTACGAAGAACATTACAATCCAACAGGCGAGACAAAGGGTGCTTCGGTACCACCTATGTATGCAACATTTTTAGAGCAACAATATCCTGAAGTAGATACAACTGTCAGGATATTAATGTCAGGTGATAAATACCTGATGGAGCTTAGAGAGAAAAAAGGTTATGAAGAAAAAGGATGGTATGCTGAATCTTCTTTCTTCAAAGTTTTTCCATTACAATTTGTTGCAGGAACTGCGGCTACATCTCTTGTTGCTCCGGATGCAATAGTATTGTCGGAAGATCTGGCAAGCAGGTATTTTGGAAAAGAAGATCCAATAAATAAGACGATCAAAATAGATAAAACAGATTTTGTTGTTAAAGGTGTATTTGTCAAACCATCTCATTTCCATTTTGATTTTAATTACCTGATGGCTTTACCTGCTGCGAAACTACCTGCAGACAGAATGGAAAGATGGTCATGGCATCAATTTTATACCTATGTGAAATTAAAACCAGGGGCTGATGTTCAGCAGTTACAACAGAAATTTCAGGCACACATAAAGAAAGAAATATTTCCGACCCTGGAACAGGAAGGATCAACGTTCCTGCCTTTTTTCCAGCCATTAAAAGATATACACCTTAAATCAGCTGATTTTACTTATGATAATGCCACCAGGGGAAATGAAACATATGTAAAAGCACTTACCATAATTGCCGTTTTTGTTTTGATAATAGCATGCTTCAATTTTATTAATCTTGCCACGGCTCGTTCATTTAGAAGAGCAAAAGAAATTGGTGTACGAAAAGTTGTAGGGGCTGATCGCAAACAATTAACTGTTCAATTCATTGGTGAAACTGTTCTTCTTGCATTATTTGCTGTAGTTCTTGCAACACTTATCACTCTTTTAATAATTCCATCTCTAAACCAGTTTACAGGAAAATCAATTTCGTTCAATCCATTTACCAATCCATTATTAGCATTATTAATATTAAGTGCAGGTATAGTGATTGGCATTATTGCAGGAATGTACCCTGCATTCGTGCTTTCAGGTTTTCAGCCAATAAAAGTTTTAAAAAATATGAAACTAACCGGAAGCGGTAATAGCACTTCCTGGTTAAGGCAGGCATTGGTGGTTGTACAATTTGCACTTTCTGCTTTATTAATTGTATCTACAATTATTGTGTTCAAGCAAACACAATTTTTAAATGACAAAGACCTTGGTTTTAAAAAAGAACAAATTGTGTACTTCCAGATAAGAGGTGATGTTGCAACAAACCTGGAAACATTTAAATCTGAGCTTAAGCGTTCACCCGATATTATTAGCGTAACCTCAGGGTATGGTTTACCAGGTGATCAATATGCCGGTGATGGAGTTACAGTTCCCGGCAACGAAGGGGAAAAAGAATATTCTGCCAAAGTATTTATTGGTGATCATGACTACATACAAACTTTAGGGTTGAGAGTTATTGCTGGAAGAGACTTTTCCAGGGACAGAACTACTGATGAAAGAGAAGCTTTCATCATAAACGAAACAGCAGTAAAGCAATTCGGGTTTGGTACACCGGAACAAGCAATAGGTAAACCTATGTATTGGAACGAATGGGTTCCTGCTGACACACTTAACCCGGTAAAAAAAGGAGAAGTCATTGGTGTTGTACAGGACTTCCATTATACAAGCCTTCATGAAAAAGTAACACCGTCGGTTATTCACATTTATCCTGCTGTTGCATTTAAAGTTGCTGTTAAGCTAAACACAGCTGATATTAAAAACACTATCTCATACATAAATAACACGTGGAATAAATTCTCACCGGGATATCCTATTGATTACAAATTCATGGATGAAACATTTGGAAAAATGTATGAAAGTGAGCAAAAGTTAAGTAGTCTTCTTTGGGTATTCACGTTGATGGCTATCATCATTGGCTGCATGGGTTTGTTTGCCCTCGCTGCTTTCAGTGCTGAGCAAAGAATAAAAGAAATAGGTATCAGGAAGGTGTTAGGTGCCAGTGTTTTAAATCTTACTTCTTTGCTTGCAAAAAATTTCCTTAAGCTCGTATTAATTGCTTCAATAATAGCTTTTCCAATTGCGTGGTGGGCTATGGATAACTGGCTGGAAGATTTTCCGTACCGGGTAAACATTAGCTGGTGGGTATTTGTTGCTACAGGTATAGCTTCATTGGTAATTGCACTTATCACAATAAGCTTTCAGGCCATTAAAGCCGCATTAGCTAATCCGGTAAAAAATTTAAGAACCGAATAATCATTTAGGATCATGATAAAAAATTACTTCACTACCGCCCTGAGGAATCTTGTTAAACATAAAATTTTTTCTCTTATCAACATTTTTGGGTTGGCTATAGGTATAGCTGCCTGCCTCTTGATTTTGCAATATGTGCGATTTGAATTAAGCTACGATGATTTTCACGAAAAGGGAGATCGCATTTACCGATTGCAGCAAAACCGGTACAATGAAGGAAAATTAACTACTCAATGGGCGGCAGGAGCAGCAGGAGTAGGTCCTGCTGCAAAAGAAGAAATACCTGAAATAGAAGCCTTTGCTAAACTGATTAAAACCGGTGGTGTTATAAGCTATAACAACGGAATTTTTCGGGAAGAAAAAATGTATTTCGCTAATGATGCATTCCTTCCTATGTTTTCGTACAGAGTACTCAAAGGAAAAACGGATAACGCTTTAGCAGAACCGAACACAGCTGTTATCACCACTTCGGCAGCAAAGAAATACTTCGGTGACGAAGATCCATTAGGAAAGGTTATCAGTCGTAATAAAAAACAAGATTTTAAGATCACGGCTGTGGTAGCTGATATGCCGACCAATACACATTTAAAATTTGATGTGTTGATGTCGTTCCCTACCTATGTTAAAATGACCAGCCCGGAAGCAGAAACAAAATGGGATTGGGATGGCTTTTACACCTATGTTTTATTAAAGTCCGGTACTAACCCGAAAATTGTTAAAGCAAAAATTGCTCAGGTAGTAGATAAAAGGATAGGTGAACAACTAAAAGAAAGAAATGAAGCGGTTGAATATAATCTGCAACCACTTCCTGACATTCACCTGCATTCAAATTACATGATGGAAGCAGAAGTAAATGGAGATGGGAAAGCTGTCCGTTTTCTCTTAATTATTTCCATCTTCATTATTGTAATCGCATGGATCAATTACATTAATCTTTCCACAGCACGTTCGTTAGATCGTGCCAAAGAAGTTGGTGTTCGCAAAGTAGTGGGTTCACATCGTACGCAGTTGATACGACAGTTTTTATTTGAATCATTCGTCATCAATTTCCTTGCTGTGGTGCTGGCTTTCTTGATTGTTATTTTATCACTTCCGTTATTTAATGCACTAACTGGAAAAGAGATCAGCTTTTCTTTATTGTCAGATAAAAACTTTTGGGTGACATTAATGGCTATTTTTTTGAGTGGAACATTCTTATCTGGCCTTTATCCTGCTTTTATCCTGTCCTCTTTTAAACCTATAGATGTACTAAAAGGAAATTTGGCGAGAACCGAACACGGGCAATGGCTCCGGCAAACTTTAGTCATTATCCAATTTGCAGCATCTGTAGCATTGATGGTTGGAACGTACAGTATCTATAAACAAATCAACTACATGCGCAGTCAGGACCTGGGCGTGCACATAGATGAAACCTTGGTGTTGCGGGGACCTAATGTAACGGACTCTACATATGCAGAAAAACTAACTGCATTTAAAACGGAACTCCTCCGCCATACTGCAATCCGCAAGGTATCCGCCTCATCAGATGTGCCGGGAAACAAAGTAGGGTGGAACGCAGGCGGCATACATTTAGTCGGTAGTGATCCTAACAAATCAAACCAGTACCGGATATTTGGTATAGACTATGATTTTGTTGAAACGTATGGATTGAGAGTTTTGAAGGGAAGAAACTTTTCAGAGCAATTCGGTACAGACACATCGGCCGTATTGTTCAATGAAGCAGCTGTAGAATTACTAGGCTTTACTAACCAGGAAGAGGCACTGAATAAAAAAATTGAATTCTGGGGTGATACATTTACCATTATTGGTGTGGTGACAAATCACCATCAGGAATCATTAAGGGAAGCATATGATGCCTATATCTATAGGTTGATCCCTGAGAGTGATAATTTTTATTCGCTTAAAGTTCAACCCGGAGCAAGCAATCTGAATGACATCATCAAGACCGCTGAGATGAAATGGGCAACATTCTTCCCCGGTAATCCTTTTGAATATTTCTTTTTAGATGATCATTTCCAGGCACAATACAAAGCAGATGAACAATTCGGAAAGACGTTTGCTTTATTTGCCACACTGGCAATTATTGTTGCCTGCTTAGGTTTATTTGGTTTAGCTTCTTTTGTTACTACAAAACGTACCAAGGAGATTGGAATCCGGAAAATTTCAGGTGCTAGTATTTCAGCTATTCTCATTCTATTAACTCGCGACTTTATTAAACCAATTCTGGTCGCCTTTGCAATTTCAACACCTGTTACATACTACCTTCTGGTGCAGTGGCTTCAGAATTATGCATTTAAAATAACCATCACACCGTGGTTGTTTGTCTTGCCAGCACTGGTTATTTTATTGATTGCCATAGCAACCATCAGTACCCAGACTATAAAAGCTGCATCGGCCAATCCGGTAAAAAATTTAAGAACAGAATAAGTTCATCTATATGATAAAAAATTATTTAAAAGTAGCTCTGCGAAACCTTTGGAAGAATAAAGGATTTTCAACTATTAATATACTTGGCCTGGGCATAGGTATTGGTACTTGCTTACTAATAACATTGTATGTATTGGATGAACTGAATTTTGATAAGTACAATGAAAAAGCAGATCTCATTTACCGCGTTAATGCTGATATAAATTTCGGAGGAACTGTACAAAAATTGGCGGTAGCTCCTGATCCGCTGGCATTCACAATGGTAAGAGAATATCCGCAAGTAGAGAATGCAGTACGCTT
>MWVY01000185.1_pt1 | contig 15073 bp, 17 predicted proteins | sample 1047251 | NCBI WGS metagenome assembly MWVY01 (sample SAMN06349983, study PRJNA376086) | soil metagenome | isolation source: MS7-5 sample Antarctic (ecotone) soil | place: Antarctica | collected 2015-01-13
ACGCATCCCGGGCGAAGTCTTTCGGGAACCGGCGTTCCAAGATCCACGCTGCCGCTCTCCAATCGTCCTTCGCGGCGGTACTGATCAGGGCGGTCAACCGGAGGGCGGATTCCCCTCGTGCGCGCGTAAGTCCCTCCCGAAACTCCGTCTTGAGCTGCACGTCCACGCCACGCGGGAGCTTGCCCGATTGCCATTCATGGAACGTCGTCTCGCTGATCCCGGCGGCTTCGGCGGCAAGGCGATAGGGCAAGCCGGCGCGGACCCCGGCCATCACGGCGTTCACGGTTTCCCGGGTGAACTTCGTTGGTCGGACCATCTCACCCTCCTATGGAAGCGTCGGCGGATTGATCGGCACCCCGCCGGGGCCGCGCGGGGTCACGTCGATCTGGAGCCGCTCCCCGGTCTTGTGCATCAGCTGAAAGCGAACTCCGCGAGGCATCGGCGTCACCATCCCGCCAGGGCCACGACCGGGAACCGGGACGCCGTCTGTTTCGGCCCGGTCACTCCATGCCGGTGATCCGTCGAGGCGACGCGGGAACGCGGGGTACGTGCCAGATGGTGATGGCTCAAAGGCGTCCTGCGTCATCATTCGACTCCGTTCTCAATAGCAAGAATCCGCTCGTGGAAGCGATCTTCGATCTCGGCGTTCCGCTGCTGGACGGCCCGGGCGAGCGCGTCGTCAAGGGCCTTGGAGAATGTCGGCGGCTCGTCATTGAGCGACGCGGACGGGATCGCGACACCTCGGAACGTTGATCGGCCTAGTCGGCCCAGCGCCCCTTGAAGACCGCGGTGAATCCACCAGAGATCGAGGGCCGCGGCTTGCCAGGCGATATAGCGATCGCGAACCCCGGTGAGGGAGTCCAACACGACGGCCTGCTGATAGAAGGCGTCCCGGGCGGCATGGAGCGCGGTCGTGGCCGCGGCGAGGTCAGCGTCGAACGTCGAGATCGTCTTCTCGGCGTCACGTTGGAGCCGAGCGTCGGCTTCCTGGCGCGCCTGTTCGGTGGCGGCATCGGCCACCTGCTGGGCCTCGTCGGCCTTGCGTTGCGCTTCCTCGGCAATCCGGCGGGCCTCCGCCGCCTCATGCTGCGCCTGCAGTGTTGCAGTTGTCGTTCTCGTCGTTGTCGTCGCGGTGCTCATGTCGACTCCTTCTTTCCTGTCGTGGCGCGATGCTCCGCCTTGGCGAGCTGGTAGTAGCCGATTTGCATCCTGATCGCTGGCGTCACCGGGTGCTTGCCCTCGGCAACGTCCGCGATGAGTCGCTCCAGCCGGTCGTCGATCTGGAACGGGGGCGGTCCTTTCCGGAGTGGCCGGCTGTTGGCGTAGCCGTCGCTCAGTGTCATGAACGGTGAACGAGTCATCGCGATACTCCTGTGCGGCATCAACTGGCCGCTGATACGACGTAACGGAGAAACGGACACCGCGGGCTTCGTCGATGCCGTCGCGCTCCAGGCGCGCACGCCTGAGCTGAACCGGTCCGGCAGGCGTGGCGACAGTCACCTTGCGCCGGCTTCGGCTGACGATGGGTAGCTGAGTGCCGTCGAGCGTGTAGACCCATCGGCCGCCGACGTTATACGCGTCGATCATCGACCACCTCGCAGTGCTTCGGCGGCGGCGTTGATTTCCTGCATGACGGCCGTAGTTCCACCACGGTCGGGGTGGTGAAGCTTCGCGAGGCATCGATGGGCAGCGATGACAAGCTCGGGCGGCGCCGTAGGTCGGAGATGAAGGATCACCCACGGATCCTCGCCGGCGTGACGGTCGCGATCAGCGGAGCCGGCGCTCGTCTGCTCCACGACATCGACATCCGGAAAGACCGCGGACATCAGGCGAAATGCGGTCGATGCGTATGTCGGAGTAATGGTCCAGGTTTTTCCGGCCGGATCGTATGTCCGCGCATACGCCGGCACTTCGAGCTTGAGCTCGTCAACGAGCCACCGATCGAAGGGGAAGCGGAGCACAACCGTCCCGCTCGGCGTTCGGGTGATCGTCGGCCCGCTCATCCGGTCCACCGATCGGCGCCGGCGACTTCACCATGCCGGGGCTGGTATCGATACTGATCGTCGGGCGGTATCCAATAGTCCGGCGGCTCGTCATCGAGCGGCGGGGAGCTATGCCGCATCTTGCCGGATAGGTCTTTAACCCCAGTGTGGTTACCTATAGTTCCGGCATCTTGCGGCATTGGTCGGGCGGTTGCTGCTTGGTCGGCCTCGGGTGCAAAAGCATCTTGCTGGATAGGTGCTGGCGTCGGGATGAACTGCTCGCTCGGATTGCCAATGGGGACCGTCGTCGTGTCAAGGACGGTGTGGCACTCGGCACATTCATAAGTGATCTTGCGGGTCGTCGTCGTGCGTCGGATGGTGCCGGCAATCGGGTGATTGGCGCAGGCATTGCGGTCGGGTTTCCCGCCATGCTTGGGTGCTTCGGCGGGTTTCAGGGCGGCAAGGATGTAGCCGAATGCGGATGACTCTACTCCAGGACCGACCCACACCTCCTTATGCGGTTCGATGATCTCGCCGGTCTCCTGAATCACTTGGCGAGGAACGTCCCGGGTGTCGATATGCAAAACGGCGGTATCGTCGGCGGTGCGGTACTTGGCAAGTTGCTGAAGGTGTTTCGAGCACGTGCCCGGGTCGAGGCCCGTGCGTTCCGCGAGTTTATCGAGGGGCATGCGATAGCCGGTCAGGCTTTCCGGCTCGCGTGGTCGCTCCGAGTGGAAGATCGTGGAGAGGGCAGCGCCGGTCTGGCGAGCAGCGCCGAGCTTTGCATTCCGTTGAATCGCCTCCCGTTCGTCGGCGAGACGTACCCGCTCCTGCAAGACGAGGATGGTTTGCCGGGCTTGCGCTAGTTCAGCTCGTGCCGCGGCGAGCAACACGTCACACGACGCGCCTGCCGGTTCTGGCTCCGGCGCTCCGGCCTGGGATGCATACCCGGGCGAGTAGGTGCCGGACTGACCCGCCCTCGCCTTCGTGATCGTCCTGTTGACGTAGTCGCTCCGGTCGAGTTTCGGGCGGTAGAGGCCGCTGCTTCGCCAGAGGTCGACGAGTTGCTCGTCGTCTACGTAGAACGCGAGCCGTGAGACAAGCGCGAGGTCGGCTTCGCTGGAGAATCCGGGGGAGCTCTGCGATTCGGGATAGCCGCTGATGTCGCCGTCATAGAGGCGCCGGATGGTGTCACCGTTCTTCGCCCGGAACGCGAGCTCGAGGATGTCCGCGTTCGTCCGGGTTCCAGTGGTGTACGTCGAGGCCGGCCGTATTGGTGTCGGCTGTTCGATCTCCCGCTTCTCAAACCCAAGTGCCTCGAACCAGGCATCCAGGTCGCCGGGGTCATCGTTGAACGCGTCGGGCGTGCCAGCGATGCGGACCCCGGTGTCGGTCATGAACCGAAGACAGTGGTACGCCTCCGCGGGGCAGACTTTCCGGGACGGGCTCGATTTGTTGGTGTTCTTGTAGGTGGGATCGATTGCGGAGAAGAAGAAGCGGATCCCGGTCCCGGACGGCGACCACGTTGTGTAGGTGTTGGCGATCCGAATGATCCGTCGTACATCCGGTGGGAGCGTCGCCTCATTAAACGCGTCAGCTTCAGGGATCACATGGTCGAGGTCGCCGGCGGTAACGCCCAGCGATTCGTGGATAAGATAGCAGCGCCCCTCGTACTTCCCGGTGGCGAGCGCGCGATCGACCTGGGCGCGAGTTCCAAAGGTGTGCGGGTCATTCGATTTGGCCCGCTGACCGGTGCTCGGGTTGTATGGAACCTTTGTGTTGTTCTCGCGTTTCCAGACCCCACAATAGGGCATTTCGTCGATGCACGTTGGTGGAGACTGTTGCGAAAACTTCTCGTTGGAGTATGATTGGAGCGACATGTTTGCCCGTGTCCTTTTGAGGAAAGCGCTCCCGGCTGTGGCGGCCATATGGGGGCGCTTCTCTTTTAAGCGGCGATCCGCTCGCGGCGCTGTGGCTGTTGGCTTGCGCGACGTTCGGTGATGATCTCTCGAAGCACCTCAACCTCGTTCGTGGTGTAAAAACGTCGGTTGAGACCCGCCACCCGTTGGGCAGGTGGTGAAGCGCCGATTGCCTCGAGCTTGCGCAGGAGGCTCACGGATACCCCAAGCTGTCGTGCCGCTTGTCCGGTGCTCATCAACTGGGTCATTGCCGCTGCCTCCATGCGTAGGTGCGTATTGCTACATTCAGCCTATCGCAATATCTGCATGGATTCAAGCTACTTGAATCCATGCGATGTGAGTTACTTGGATTCGGGCGGAATCTCATAGCGGTAGGTCTGAGATCCCTGCTGATCGTCGACGAACGTAACGTTGACGTGATCAACGGGTCGACCTGTGACGATCGCTCGTTGTCGAGCGACGGCGATAATCGAGGGCTCCAGGTTGTAGCGACTGGGATCGTGTTGGCTGGCAACCTGGTCACTTAGTAGTTCGTGCATGGAGTCTCGCAACTGCTCTAGGGTGTACCCCCGATTGAGTTGTTTTGACCGAAGTGCCACCATGATGCGAAACGCGAGGGGAGAGGGGTAGAGCGCTCGTGTTGCCCCGTCGTGTCGTCGTTTCACCGGGTAAGGGATGAGGCCCTGGGACTGCCAATACCGAATGGTGCTGGGGTTGATTTCCGCGTTGCGGAATTGGAAGAGTCCGTTCAGGTCTTCGATCAATTCATCGATCGTGACGTAGTATTCGTGTTTCTCGTCGTAGTCCGGATCGATCCGCCTGGCCCAATCGGACCACGTTTCGCGCTTCGCTCGTGCTTTCTCAGCGGTGGGCATAGGTGCCCTTTCCTTCGGTACAATGCGAATGACCCCTCCTGTGCAACCAGGCGGGCGGTCTGTCAGCGGCCGCGTGCTAACTCACGCGGCCGCTTTTTTTGGATCGCTCACGACTGGCACCGGCGTCCGATACGCCTCTTCGAAGTCGCTGCGGCGAATGAAGGTTCGTTTTCCCTGCCCAGGGCGCCGGAAGCGTGGCAAGTCGTGGCGCTTGATGAGCAGCCACGCCGTGGACTCGCCCATCTCGAACTTCTGAGCTGCCTCCAACACGGTGATCAGGTCGTCAACCTCTAATGATGATCCACGATCCATAGCGCATCCTTCCGGGAATCCTGCCGAACGTCTAAACAAATCCATTGTATCCTATTGCATATCCTCTAGCAATCCTCTATAATAAGTCTAGAGCAGTTGACAGACCGCTCGCCGAGATTCACCGCCGACAACCCTGTTGCAAGGGCCGGCAAGCCCAGGAGGGCATCATGGTCACCATCACTACCACCGTCGCGCCGGAGTCCCGAGAGGATGCGCTGATGCGCCTGGCCACGCAGGCTAGAGCCACGGGCGTCAAGCTCTATCAGGATCGGGCGGACGGTCGGTTTTATGCCTCGTCACGATCGCAGCAGGGCGTCCTGCATCGCGTCACCGCCTGGACGTGCACCTGCCCGGGGTTCGTCCGGCACGGCCGCAGCGGTGATGCTGCCCGACGAAAGCCAGGCATGACGCTGCGTCCGTCGGGAGGGGCCAGGTCCGTCGTGTCCTGACCCCTCCGCACACGATGCCTGGACCTGAGGCGGCACTCGCCGCCTCAGGTAATCCCTCCGACGCCGTGATCGTTGGTCACCAAAGTTCAGAGAGGTATTTCCATGGAACTGATCATTCTCGTTCTCCTCCTTATCGGACTCGGAATCCTGGCGTTCGGTGGCGGGCACGACAGCCGCGAAGGCTCTTACTCCAGGAATCAGTAGACGGTCCCGGCGTCAGAGGGATTAGGATCGCCCACACCGCCCGCAATCAACGACAACGGCCCGGGCGTCATGCTCGGGCCGTTTCATTGGTTGACATCGCTCTGGATCGGCGTAGAGTGCCAGCACATGATTCGCTGGAACAGGGGGAATAAACCATGACGAACATTCTCTGGGTGATCCTGGTCATCGTTCTTGCCGTCTGGCTTATTGGCCTGCTGGCGGATGTGGCTGGCAATGTCATTCACGTTCTGCTCGTCGTTGGCTTGCTCATTCTTGCCTACAACATCATTACCGGGCGTCGCGCGATCTAACCTAGAACGTTCCAGGATCGCCAACACCGAACGCAATCACCGACAACGGCCTGGGCTCCCGCTCGGGCCGTTTCGCCGCGCATATGGCGTCAGTTCGGGCGCCGCGTCTTGACCGGCGCCCGAACTGACGCCATATGCGCGGTATTGGCGCGTTCGGCGCCCTTCAAGTCCACTGGTGAAAGAGTGCCCATGTCTGACCACCCTCGGGACCTCGCAAGCCGCCGCCGACACTTCTACCAACGGAGGGGGTTCCGGTGGCCGGTCGGGGGCATGTTGGTCGTCGCCATCGTGACCCTGATTGCCTTCAACCTCAGTCCTCGACCAGGGGCCTTCATTATCAAGCGCGTTTTCGAGCAGGATAGCAACCAGGTCAGGGCTGCGCTGGAAGCCCACGCGCCGACAGCCAGTATCTCGACCATCACCAATGAGCAGTACCGGAGCAGTGACCGCGACGCCCTGCTCGATGTCTACTTTCCAGAGTCGACCGGCGCCGGTGAGCGGCTTCCCGTGCTCGTTTGGACACATGGCGGCGCCTGGATCTCGGGTAGCAAGGACGATGTCGCGCCCTACTTCGAAATCATCGCCAGCGAAGGATTCGCGGTCGTTGCCCTCAACTACTCACTCGGGCCGAACGCCACGTATCCGACTGCGGTCCACCAGATCAACGATGCTCTTGCCTACATCCAGCAGCAAGCTGATCGATTTCATGCGGACGTGAACCGGGTGGTCATGGCCGGTGATTCGGCCGGAGCCCAGCTTACCAGTCAGATTGCCGCCCTCATCACCAATCCCGAGTATGCGGCCGAACTGGGGATCGTCCCCGCCCTCCAGCCCGACCAGTTGCGTGGCGTCATCCTCAACTGTGGCATTTATGACATGGCAACGTTTCGGGATCACAGCAAGATCCCGATGACGCTCTTGGCCGACCTGCTGGTGTGGGGCACGGACACGTCGATGTGGGCCTACACCGGAAGCCGTGATACGAATACGACGGCGACCCGGCAAATGTCGATAATCGACCACATCTCCGCCGACTTTCCAGCCACTTGGATCACAGGGGGGAATGGTGATCCCCTGACCGACGAGCAGTCGAAACCCTTCGCAGATCGTCTGTCGGGTCTGAATGTCGCGGTGACGACGCTGTTCTACCCTGAAGATCACCAACCGCAATTGCCCCACGAGTATCAGTTCAATCTGGACACGGCCGACGGGCAAAAGGCATTGCAAAGCATGCTCGCCTTCCTCCGTGAGCGGACGGCGGTTGCTGCCGCGATGTGAGCCGGTTGCGCCGCGCTATCGATAATGGGGAGGTGTTCCCAATTGATAGTGACGGGTTGGCGGTCTTTGTACGGTTCCTGTGCCGCCTCGAACGCGATCTTCGCCAGTTCCTCAGTCTTCGGTAGGGTCATTCCGCCTCCCCTTCTCCGCTCCAGTGGCGGGCGGCGATGCGGGCGGGCGCGTGATTCAGAACGTCCAAAGTTGCGGGCCGGGAGGGTCGACCAGGACCGCCAGCCCCAACGTCCGTGCACGTAATCAGGCCCGAGTCTCCCCATGCCTCGCCGGCCTCGCCATTGCTTCATATGAGAGCCGGAAAGAGAATAGTTACCCAGCATCGCCCCTGACGAGCGACATCACCGACAACGGCCTGGGCGCAATGCCCGGGCCGTCTCGCTGCTCACGACATACCCCATCAGCGCTCAAAGGGATATGATGCGCGACCATGAGCGACCAACCATCCGACCACGATGACATGGTCGCCGACCACGAGCCGACCAGCGGTGATGACGACCAACCACCGACCGACCATTCGACCACACCGGCCTGGGTCTCGATGGAGATTGTTGCGGACACGCTTGGCATCACGGTCAATGCGGTTCGGCAACGGATCAAGCGGGGCACGCTGATCGGGATCAAGACGGACGCCGGGTGGTTGGTCGACATGGTCGCGACCAACCAGGGATCAGGGGCCGACCGACCGACCACGCGACCAACCAACCACACATCGTCAGCGACCGACCAGCAACCGACCAGCGACCTGGCGCCGCTCGTCGACCACATCGCCGGGCTCGAACGACAGGTTCAGCAACTGACCGAGGCGTCGACCATGTGGCAGATTCGGGCCAGGCAGGCAGAGGACCGATTGGAGGCGCTGACCGCCGGCGAGATCGTGCCAGACACCGTCCCTGAGCCTCCAGGATCGCCCAGGACGAACGAAACCGGGCCACGAGGGCTATGGGGTAGGGTTCGTCGGTGGATCGTCAGAGAAGGGTAGGAGCGTTCACCACTCTCTGATCGTTGGTGATGCCGTTGAGGAATCGATCCAGTATCGTGTCATCGAGGCGGGGCGGAAAGACTGGGGTCGGTGAGACATTTGCGGTCGACTCGCGATCAAAGAGCGGGCGGAGGGTTGTTGCCCTCCGCCCGCTGACCCGACTTCGTTATGCTGTAGCACCTGAGCGAAAAGGCTCAAGTGCTGTGCCCTCCTACGGCAGGACGACAAAGTCGCCGTTGCTAAGGAGAAAAATCGTGACGCCATTAAGAACACTGACATTCTTGACGGTAATGGTCAGGTCATTGAGGATGGGACTGTTGTTGAGGATGTTGTTGAGCGCCGTCACCGTCAGGTTGTTGAACGAATCATCAACCGTAATGACCCTGACGTTTGTGAGATTTGCTTGGACGACCGCCGCGATCAGACCAGCCGCGCCACCCTGGTTTCCCGTATTGCCCTGATTCTGCGCGGCAACACTGGCACCCGTGCCACCCAAGAGGGCGAGAGCGAGGGCGCCTGATGCTACTCGTTGCTTGATGGACATTCCCATGGGTATGAACCTTTTCTACTACTGGGCTCCCCTACCGGAAACTCAGGTGAGAGCCGGATCCAGCTCTCAATAGACTCTGACTATGCAGCCCTTGTGCCACGGTGCTCGCTCCTGTCATGATCAGACGGGGGGCACCGTGATAGCGACGTGCCGATCTGCATCATTTGCCGACAATGTCAATTGTCGGCATCCTCGGTACCCACGGCTGGATGTCTGTTTCCGGGGTATCTATTCGCGTCTTGTCGCCCTAGGATAGGGCGACCTCTGACTGGAGAGACGACAGGACGGCCTCGCGCAGCAACGCGCGAGGAGGAACGGCATGGACGGACAGCGGTTCGACGAGGTGACCAAGGCGTTAGCGACAGGAACATCCCGTCGGGCGGTGCTCCGGACGGCGCTGGGCGGGATGGGCGCTGGCCTGCTGGCGCTGGCCGGGGTCACCGAAACCGATGCGGCTGGCAAGCGGAGCTGCGTGGAAGGCTGCAAGAAGCAGTTCGGACCGGGACGAAAGCGGGGGCAGTGCATCAGCGCCTGCGCCAAGGGCAAGGGCGCCCCGCCGGTACCAGACTTCTGCGGCGGGATCGGAAACCTCCCCTGCCCTGAAGGGTTCACCTGCGTGGATGACCCAAATGACGACTGCGACCCGGATCGGGGTGCAGACTGCGGCGGGATCTGCGTCCCGAGCGAGGGGCCCGGCGGGGTGACGTGTGGTCAGACCACTTGCCCACCAGGAGTGCCCTGCTGTAACCCAAGCTGCGGGATCTGCGGGGAGAGCTGCATCCAGATAGAGTGCCCTGGCTGAACGCCGACCTGGCGGTAATCGATGACGGGATGACCGGCGGCTGAACGCTACCGAAGCCGGTTCCGACCAACCCGAAAAACCCTACGCGAACGGTCCCAGGCATTACGCTCGGGGCCGTTCTTTTGCGGGTCGACAAGGTGCTGCAGGATTGGCGTGGCGACCAGAATCCCAACTGATGCCCCACTTCATGCTTTGCCGACAATTGCCATTCTCCGCAAACGGTGGGATCCCGGTCCCCCACAACGTGCATGGTGTGAGGCATGTCCGCCCGATCACGTCCGGAACAGACGGCCGGAACGGGGGAACGCCTATACGCTTGCGGCGTCATTCGGGACGGATTGCGGCTGGTGGCGTACTGACGATTGTGAAGTAACGGATGCTCGCTGTGACGCGCTGTGTGCCCCGCTACGCGATTCTTTTCGCCGCAAGGGCTCCCGGATACCGTCGAGGACCGTCTCGAGCGCGGGGTTCGCGCCGGATCAGCGGGCCGGGCGGGCGGGACCGGCAGTGTTCGAGCCGAAGCGCCAACTCGATCAGATCGTGAATCGTGTCGGTCATCGACCACCTCGCAGTGCTTCGGCGGCGGCGTTGATTTCCTGCATGACGGCCGTAGTTCCACCACGGTCGGGGTGGTGAAGCTTCGCCAAGCATCGATGGGCAGCGATGACAAGCTCGGGCGGCGCCGTAGGTCGGAGATGAAGGATCGTCCACGGGTCTTCGCCAGCGTGAGGGGCACGATCAGCCGAGCCAGCGCTCGTCTGCTCCACGACATCGACATCCGGAAAGACTGCGGACATCAGGCGAAATGCGGTCGATGCGTATGTCGGAGTAATGGTCCAGGTTTTTCCGGCCGGATCGTATGTCCGCGCATACGCCGGCACTTCGAGCTTGAGCTCGTCAACGAGCCACCGATCGAAGGGGAAGCGGAGCACAACCGTCCCGCTCGGCGTTCGGGTGATCGTCGGCCCGCTCATCCGGTCCACCGATCGGCGCCGGCGACTTCACCATGCCGGGGCTGGTATCGATACTGATCGTCGGGCGGTATCCAATAGTCCGGCGGCTCGTCATCGAGCGGCGGGGAGCTATGCCGCATCTTGCCGGATAGGTCTTTAACCCCAGTGTGGTTACCTATAGTTCCGGCATCTTGCGGCATTGGTCGGGCGGTTGCTGCTTGGTCGGCCTCGGGTGCAAAAGCATCTTGCTGGATAGGTGCTGGCGTCGGGATGAACTGCTCGCTCGGATTGCCAATGGGGACCGTCGTCGTGTCAAGGACGGTGTGGCACTCGGCACATTCATAAGTGATCTTGCGGGTCGTCGTCGTGCGTCGGATGGTGCCGGCAATCGGGTGATTGGCGCAGGCATTGCGGTCGGGTTTCCCGCCATGCTTGGGTGCTTCGGCGGGTTTCAGGGCGGCAAGGATGTAGCCGAATGCGGATGACTCTACTCCAGGACCGACCCACACCTCCTTATGCGGTTCGATGATCTCGCCGGTCTCCTGAATCACTTGGCGAGGAACGTCCCGGGTGTCGATATGCAAAACGGCGGTATCGTCGGCGGTGCGGTACTTGGCAAGTTGCTGAAGGTGTTTCGAGCACGTGCCCGGGTCGAGGCCCGTGCGTTCCGCGAGTTTATCGAGGGGCATGCGATAGCCGGTCAGGCTTTCCGGCTCGCGTGGTCGCTCCGAGTGGAAGATCGTGGAGAGGGCAGCGCCGGTCTGGCGAGCAGCGCCGAGCTTTGCATTCCGTTGAATCGCCTCCCGTTCGTCGGCGAGACGTACCCGCTCCTGCAAGACGAGGATGGTTTGCCGGGCTTGCGCTAGTTCAGCTCGTGCCGCGGCGAGCAACACGTCACACGACGCGCCTGCCGGTTCTGGCTCCGGCGCTCCGGCCTGGGATGCATACCCGGGCGAGTAGGTGCCGGACTGACCCGCCCTCGCCTTCGTGATCGTCCTGTTGACGTAGTCGCTCCGGTCGAGTTTCGGGCGGTAGAGGCCGCTGCTTCGCCAGAGGTCGACGAGTTGCTCGTCGTCTACGTAGAACGCGAGCCGTGAGACAAGCGCGAGGTCGGCTTCGCTGGAGAATCCGGGGGAGCTCTGCGATTCGGGATAGCCGCTGATGTCGCCGTCATAGAGGCGCCGGATGGTGTCACCGTTCTTCGCCCGGAACGCGAGCTCGAGGATGTCCGCGTTCGTCCGGGTTCCAGTGGTGTACGTCGAGGCCGGCCGTATTGGTGTCGGCTGTTCGATCTCCCGCTTCTCAAACCCAAGTGCCTCGAACCAGGCATCCAGGTCGCCGGGGTCATCGTTGAACGCGTCGGGCGTGCCAGCGATGCGGACCCCGGTGTCGGTCATGAACCGAAGACAGTGGTACGCCTCCGCGGGGCAGACTTTCCGGGACGGGCTCGATTTGTTGGTGTTCTTGTAGGTGGGATCGATTGCGGAGAAGAAGAAGCGGATCCCGGTCCCGGACGGCGACCACGTTGTGTAGGTGTTGGCGATCCGAATGATCCGTCGTACATCCGGTGGGAGCGTCGCCTCATTAAACGCGTCAGCTTCAGGGATCACATGGTCGAGGTCGCCGGCGGTAACGCCCAGCGATTCGTGGATAAGATAGCAGCGCCCCTCGTACTTCCCGGTGGCGAGCGCGCGATCGACCTGGGCGCGAGTTCCAAAGGTGTGCGGGTCATTCGATTTGGCCCGCTGACCGGTGCTCGGGTTGTATGGAACCTTTGTGTTGTTCTCGCGTTTCCAGACCCCACAATAGGGCATTTCGTCGATGCACGTTGGTGGAGACTGTTGCGAAAACTTCTCGTTGGAGTATGATTGGAGCGACATGTTTGCCCGTGTCCTTTTGAGGAAAGCGCTCCCGGCTGTGGCGGCCATATGGGGGCGCTTCTCTTTTAAGCGGCGATCCGCTCGCGGCGCTGTGGCTGTTGGCTTGCGCGACGTTCGGTGATGATCTCTCGAAGCACCTCAACCTCGTTCGTGGTGTAAAAACGTCGGTTGAGACCCGCCACCCGTTGGGCAGGTGGTGAAGCGCCGATTGCCTCGAGCTTGCGCAGGAGGCTCACGGATACCCCAAGCTGTCGTGCCGCTTGTCCGGTGCTCATCAACTGGGTCATTGCCGCTGCCTCCATGCGTAGGTGCGTATTGCTACATTCAGCCTATCGCAATATCTGCATGGATTCAAGCTACTTGAATCCATGCGATGTGAGTTACTTGGATTCGGGCGGAATCTCATAGCGGTAGGTCTGAGATCCCTGCTGATCGTCGACGAACGTAACGTTGACGTGATCAACGGGTCGACCTGTGACGATCGCTCGTTGTCGAGCGACGGCGATAATCGAGGGCTCCAGGTTGTAGCGACTGGGATCGTGTTGGCTGGCAACCTGGTCACTTAGTAGTTCGTGCATGGAGTCTCGCAACTGCTCTAGGGTGTACCCCCGATTGAGTTGTTTTGACCGAAGTGCCACCATGATGCGAAACGCGAGGGGAGAGGGGTAGAGCGCTCGTGTTGCCCCGTCGTGTCGTCGTTTCACCGGGTAAGGGATGAGGCCCTGGGACTGCCAATACCGAATGGTGCTGGGGTTGATTTCCGCGTTGCGGAATTGGAAGAGTCCGTTCAGGTCTTCGATCAATTCATCGATCGTGACGTAGTATTCGTGTTTCTCGTCGTAGTCCGGATCGATCCGCCTGGCCCAATCGGACCACGTTTCGCGCTTCGCTCGTGCTTTCTCAGCGGTGGGCATAGGTGCCCTTTCCTTCGGTACAATGCGAATGACCCCTCCTGTGCAACCAGGCGGGCGGTCTGTCAGCGGCCGCGTGCTAACTCACGCGGCCGCTTTTTTTGGATCGCTCACGACTGGCACCGGCGTCCGATACGCCTCTTCGAAGTCGCTGCGGCGAATGAAGGTTCGTTTTCCCTGCCCAGGGCGCCGGAAGCGTGGCAAGTCGTGGCGCTTGATGAGCAGCCACGCCGTGGACTCGCCCATCTCGAACTTCTGAGCTGCCTCCAACACGGTGATCAGGTCGTCAACCTCTAATGATGATCCACGATCCATAGCGCATCCTTCCGGGAATCCTGCCGAACGTCTAAACAAATCCATTGTATCCTATTGCATATCCTCTAGCAATCCTCTATAATAAGTCTAGAGCAGTTGACAGACCGCTCGCCGAGATTCACCGCCGACAACCCTGTTGCAAGGGCCGGCAAGCCCAGGAGGGCATCATGGTCACCATCACTACCACCGTCGCGCCGGAGTCCCGAGAGGATGCGCTGATGCGCCTGGCCACGCAGGCTAGAGCCACGGGCGTCAAGCTCTATCAGGATCGGGCGGACGGTCGGTTTTATGCCTCGTCACGATCGCAGCAGGGCGTCCTGCATCGCGTCACCGCCTGGACGTGCACCTGCCCGGGGTTCGTCCGGCACGGCCGCAGCGGTGATGCTGCCCGACGAAAGCCAGGCATGACGCTGCGTCCGTCGGGAGGGGCCAGGTCCGTCGTGTCCTGACCCCTCCGCACACGATGCCTGGACCTGAGGCGGCACTCGCCGCCTCAGGTAATCCCTCCGACGCCGTGATCGTTGGTCACCAAAGTTCAGAGAGGTATTTCCATGGAACTGATCATTCTCGTTCTCCTCCTTATCGGACTCGGAATCCTGGCGTTCGGTGGCGGGCACGACAGCCGCGAAGGCTCTTACTCCAGGAATCAGTAGACGGTCCCGGCGTCAGAGGGATTAGGATCGCCCACACCGCCCGCAATCAACGACAACGGCCCGGGCGTCATGCTCGGGCCGTTTCATTGGTTGACATCGCTCTGGATCGGCGTAGAGTGCCAGCACATGATTCGCTGGAACAGGGGGAATAAACCATGACGAACATTCTCTGGGTGATCCTGGTCATCGTTCTTGCCGTCTGGCTTATTGGCCTGCTGGCGGATGTGGCTGGCAATGTCATTCACGTTCTGCTCGTCGTTGGCTTGCTCATTCTTGCCTACAACATCATTACCGGGCGTCGCGCGATCTAACCTAGAACGTTCCAGGATCGCCAACACCGAACGCAATCACCGACAACGGCCTGGGCTCCCGCTCGGGCCGTTTCGCCGCGCATATGGCGTCAGTTCGGGCGCCGCGTCTTGACCGGCGCCCGAACTGACGCCATATGCGCGGTATTGGCGCGTTCGGCGCCCTTCAAGTCCACTGGTGAAAGAGTGCCCATGTCTGACCACCCTCGGGACCTCGCAAGCCGCCGCCGACACTTCTACCAACGGAGGGGGTTCCGGTGGCCGGTCGGGGGCATGTTGGTCGTCGCCATCGTGACCCTGATTGCCTTCAACCTCAGTCCTCGACCAGGGGCCTTCATTATCAAGCGCGTTTTCGAGCAGGATAGCAACCAGGTCAG
>MWVY01000186.1_pt1 | contig 15034 bp, 20 predicted proteins | sample 1047251 | NCBI WGS metagenome assembly MWVY01 (sample SAMN06349983, study PRJNA376086) | soil metagenome | isolation source: MS7-5 sample Antarctic (ecotone) soil | place: Antarctica | collected 2015-01-13
GCGAGGAGGAACGTAACTCGGCGAGACAGTTACATCGTAAATCACTTTAAAGAAACCGCCGTACACGCAAGTACATACGGTGGTGTGAGAGGGCGGCAAAGATTAATACCTTTGCCCCCTACTCAATTAAGATCAGATCTCTTTTATGAAATTAAATTACTTTTTCAGTTTGTTTCTTCTTCATCTTAAATTCTTTGGCAGCCTCAGTATATCCGCCATCTGAACCATCAACAAAATGTATGTGTTTAGTATTTCTGTTTTCAATATAACAGGTCATAATACTTTCTTTGCTAATGTGATGACCGTAAATAAGCTTTCCGGCTTTTTCCTGATCTGATAAATAAGTGATTAACCGGAGCCGTTTGTCTCTTTTTCCTGTTATAATAGTATTTATACGTCCATCAATTGTTAATGTATCTGCCTGAGAAATGATCTGTGCAATATACTCTTGCCCTTTTATATCTTTCATCTGCCAGTTATATCTGAAGTAGTAACGACCCAGTAGTGTTTCCACAAAAGAATCAATGAAGTATCTAAGCTTCCATTTTCCATATTTAACAAGCATTTCTTTCCTGATCTTATCAACAGATAATAACAGTTTTAACCTGTCAATAGAAAGCGGATTTCTCTGTTTTATATCACCATAAATGTTTTCAATTTGTTGCATCACATCACCATAAACCTTTAGCTGGTTTTCCGGTTCAGTTGCTTCTACCAGGTAACAAACAACTTCATTTTCTTCAGAAGGAGGTTTTATTTTATCCCATCTGCATTCGAGCCCTGTTAAATCCAGTTCAATGTCATCTTCCTTATTGCTATCTTCCTGTAATGAATTTTTTATCTGTTGTTCTGCATAATGTAAGCCGCCTCCAATAATTACTGCTTTTTGAAAACTTACATCAATTTGCACTTTTGCAATCTTAATAAAATGACCTGTATGCAGTATCTCTTCTATGGACATATAGCCCACATGCATTTCCAGGTCAAAATTGTTTTTGATGTTTGTATTATGTGCTGCAAGCGCATTTAAGACATCTTTCAACAATTCTTCAGGAACCAAAATAGTTCCACCATCGCCTCCAAAGAAAAAAGGAATTTCTGCCTTGTACTTTTTAGCAATATTCAAAGCTGCGATCAGGCTACCAGCTGCCACAAGATTAACATCATTATGTTTACCTGCATTTACTGCTTCTGTAGAATTCTTTACATCAGCAATTATTATAAACCAGTTGCCGGGAACATCAGAAAAATACTGTTGATTGAATACTTGTGTGATTGGAAGTTGTAAAGCTTGGAGATTCTTATAGAAATCAATTCCAGTCATATTGCGAAGTTAAAACTACAGCCAGCTATCTGATATGAAACTATCTGAATTATAGAAAAGATTAAATGAATTCTTTCAAGAATGGTCATTGAAGATCCTGTATGGGCTGTGGTGGCTCGTTCAGTATCTGTAAAGCTTTTTCTGCATGTTCTTTAGCCACCATCAACTTAATACCGGCTATAGCATTGGTAAGTATCGGATCAACAATTAAACCGCTGAGGTATTCATCTTTCAAGTGACATATAATGTCCTCTGATTCTAACCTGCCTTTTACAATATGAGCATCTATATAATTTTCAAATATTTGGAGAACTATAAATTCCATCTGAATACAAAAATGAATCTAAAGGTATAGCATAATCTAAAGTTCATTCTGTTCCGTAATCAACACTTGATCTAGTCATTTGAACAAAGCACCCGAATAAAATTTCTGAAATATTCCTATTCAGTTTTCCACCATGGTTCACAACTTTTTAAAGATTTAATACCGAAGGAAAGTAAATTGCCTGAAATCCTATTAGTATGAAACTTAACCAGAAACAAACAACAACTGTAATAGTTGACAAAAAGTCAATTCACGTTGACTATCATTTTACAAAAGATGAAGTTTGCGGGCAAACTGTTGAAGGAAGTGTTTGGGCTGTTATGACCTTTATACACCCCGAATCGCGACAAAAAGATCGGTTAAAGGTTTCAGAACCGGAAAGCATATTGAATGCGTCTGAGGATGAAATTCATTCTTTTATTGAAAGGGAAGTGGAGTGCTTTTTAAAAGATTGTGCAGAACTGTACAAATAAATACCAGCTACATTAAATATTGATTAGAGATTTAGTTTTCAAGCTCTTGAAAAAGTAAGATATTAGTATCTCTAATACATATCTATGCTTAAGAAGTATTTTTTCTTCGTTGTTATTAATCTTTGTATAATTCAGCACGGATTAACACAAGTTTCTCCGGGTAAAAATCAGCAGAAAAATTATTATACAGGAACAAAATTTTCAGACACAGGTAGAATAGACAAAATAAGATCAACTGCATCTGTTGTTGATAATATTTTTAAACAACACGCCTCCAAAAATCATTATCCTGCAATTGTTTATGGTATAGTAGCTGATGGAAAACTGATATATACCGGCAATACAGGTTATACGAATCTTGACAAAAAAATTCCGGCAAATTCAAACTCAGTTTTTAGAATTGCTTCTATGACCAAGAGTTTTACCACTCTGGCTATTTTGCAATTAAGAGATAGAGGTAAACTAAATCTTGATGATCCGATTCATAAGTTCATTCCTGGGTTGAAGAATGTAAAATATCTCACCACTGATGCTCCTCCTGTTACTATAAGAAATTTAATGACCCATGCTGCCGGTTTTCCGGAAGATAATCCATGGGGCGACAGGCAGTTAGCGGATACAGATGCTGATTTACTAAAGATCTTTACAGATGGAGTTACATTTTCAAACGTTCCTGGTATTTCTTATGAGTATAGTAATCTGGGTTTTGCTTTGCTCGGCAGAATTATAACAAATGTATCTGGCAAACCATATCAGCAATATATAAGTGAAAACATCTTTAAGCCATTAGGCATGAGCAACACTTATTGGGAATATACAAAAGTTGATGCTTCAAAATTAGCGTATGGCTATCGTTGGGTTAATGAGCAATGGCGTGAAGAAGAACTGCTGCATGATGGATCGTATGGTGCTATGGGTGGATTACTTACTTCATTAGAAGATTTCAGTAAATACATGGCTTTGCATATGAATGCATGGCCTCCGAGAAACGGTGCTGAAAGTAGTGTTTTGAAAAGAAGCTCTTTACGGGAAATGCATCAAATATGGAATTTTGGTGGATTCAATTCTCAATTTAAACTACCGAATGGCCGTACATGCCCAATAGCATCAGGTTATGGATATGGATTAGGTGTTGTAAAAGATTGTGATGGAAAAACATGGGTGGGGCACAGTGGAGGTTTACCCGGTTTTGGAAGTCAATGGCGCTTTTTTCCCGAGTACGGAATTGGTGTGGTTAGTTTTGCTAACCTAACATATGCAGGTACGGGGTTGGTAAATTTAACGGTACTTGATACTATCATTACTTTAGCCAAATTAAAACCAAGACAATATGAGGCATCTGAAGTTTTAAAGCAACGTCAGCAACAATTGATTAGAATATTGCCAGATTGGAACAATGCAGAAAACTCCGGAATTTTTGCTGATAATTTTTTTAAAGATTACATTATTGATTCATTAAAGAAAGATGCACGAACCGTATTCAACAATGCAGGCAAGATCGTTCGTGTACATGATCTCGTTCCTGAAAATAATTTACGTGGTACTTTTATTTTGGAAGGTGAAAAGAAGAATATTGAAATTTATTTCACGTTAACTCCCGAGAAACAACCATTGATACAGGAGTATAGGATACGTGAAAGATCTAAATGAAACCTCACTGCTTACTACTCCATTAGAAGCCAATACACGCTGCCAACCTGCATTACTGCAAAATGCTTAAGAACTACTTTTTAAGTAAATTTGAATAAACATTTGGTGTGCCCACAGTATTAGAAAAAAAGAAAACAGTGCAGGATTATCTGCAATTGCCGGAAGGAGCTCCATACCAGCTTTTAAATGGAGAACTTGTTATGTCACCATCACCAGGAAGAGAACATCAGAAAGTCAGCGGAACTATTTTCAGGGTCATTTCAAACCTGTGTTTTGAAAAAAGACTCGGCGAAGTTTACTATGCTCCTTTAGATGTGTACTTAGATGAAGAAAATGTAGTGCAGTTTGACATTTGCTTTTTTAGCAATGAACAGCTTTCTGTACTGAGCGACAGAGGTGCGGAAGCAGCACCTGATGTAGTAGTTGAATTGTTATCTCCGTCCAATGCTTATTACGACCTCCGGTATAAATTAGACCTATACGAAAAACATGGTGTAAAAGAATATTTTATTGTTGACCCTGAGGACAATATAGTGATTGCATACAGAAATCAAAACAATAAGTTCACAGAGCAATACCGCGAAAAGAATATTATTCGCTCTGCTGTTTTACAAACAGACATCACCTGGTAAAACCATGAAGCATACTGATCCACGCATAGATGCTTATATACAAAGAGCTGCACCCTTTGCTCAACCAATACTTAATCATTTTAGAAAGTTGGTACATAAAGCTTTTCCAGATATTGAGGAAACAGTTAAGTGGGGAATGCCGCATTTTGATTATAAAGGAGCGGTGTGCCATATGGCTGCATTTAAACAACATTGTGCTTTTGGATTTTATAAAGCGAGTATTTTAAAAGAAAACAATCAGGTTTTAAATGAACGAGAAAAAAATGCTATGGGAAGTTTTGGCAAAATATCATCAATAGAGGATCTTCCCTCTGATAAAGTAATAATAGATCTTGTAAAACAAGCTGTCAAGTTAAATGAACAAGGAGTGAAAGTACAGCGGTCAAAACCTGCAACTTCGGCATTAGAAATTCCTGATTATATAGTTGCCGCATTAAATAAACAACCCAAGGCAAAAACAACATTCGAAAACTTCCCTCCTTCTCATAGAAAAGAATATGTGCAATGGATAACGGAAGCGAAAACTGAAGAAACGCGTAATAAAAGAATGGCTACAATGATGGAGTGGCTTCAGGAAGGTAAAAGTCGAAACTGGAAGTATGAGAGGAGATAATTTTTCTCTATTGTTTTAGAAGTTCCTGTACTTCTTGCAATAAAACTGGTATATCGGTTACGATCACATTCCAGATGATCGTTTCATCAACATCATCATAAGCATGTATCACCCGATTGCGAAGGTTAACTATTTTTCTTGCCGAAGTAATGGGCACATCTTCATTTAGTTTTTAAAGTTTGCTCGTTGCCTCTCCAATTATCTCCAGTTCTCTTTCAACTGCCCGGCGCTGAGTAATGTTCTCAGCAAATTCCTGGAAATTTCTTTTGTTTCCGAGGTGCACATCTATATTTCGCGCTGCCTGCAGGATGTCCACTAACAGCTTTTTTTCTTCAGTTGACATAAAAGTGGCAGCTTATAGCCGTTGATATTTTGCAGTAAGTAAGGATTTTTTAAGGTTTTCTCTGTTACCAGCTCCACTTTCTTGTGCAGTAAAGTTTCAAGAGCTTCTGCAAGTGCAAAATAATTCTCTGCATAAGTAGTGTAATGCATGTTGTGAGGAAAGCGTATGATTAAGTCTACATCACTATTTTCAGTCGTACTTCCTCTGGCAGCGCTGCCAAAAAGGTATGCTTTTTCTACACCATACTGGCGCAATAACTGCTTTACCTGAGGCAAATGCTGCTCAATTAATTTATCCATTTCTTAAAATTACTTTAAATTGTTTAGTGATGAGAAACTGCAACTTTAATATGCCATGTCTGTACGCTTAGAAAGATTGATACGTATTTACATCCGCCTGCGGCGCCAGCCGATGCCTATTGAGTAGTGAGCTGAAGGAAAAGGCCGCAACTGGAAGTATGAGAGGTGGTGATCTCTGTTCACTCGTGAAAAGTTAGTCTAAATTGAATAAATTTACATAATGAACATGGATGTAAGTAATATTAAAAACAGATTACACGAATTAATTGAAAGCACTGAGGACGAAGAACTACTCACTCAGGTTTATATTGAGTTAAATGATATTAATGAGAAGCAGGATTGGTGGAGTGCTTTGAACGATAAAGAAAAGCAAAGGATTCTTGAATCAGGCCAACAATATGAAAGAAGTGAGATTACCTCCAATGAAGTTGTGCTGAAGAAAATCCAGCAATGGCTCGGAAAATAGTCTGGACGAATAATGCATTGGAAGATCTGGAAACGGTTAAAACTTACCTCGAAAATAAATGGCCTGAGAAAGTTCTTCTTTCGTTTTTTGATAAACTGGTAAGTAAGCTAAAGCTTATCGAATCTTTTCCTCAAATTGGCAGGGTTTCAACAGAATCTCCGAATCGCCGGAGGATAATTATTACAAAACATAACCTTCTGATTTATTCATTACGCAATAATGAGATTGTTATTGAGGCAATCTTTGATACAAGACAAGATAATGAGAAACTGCAACTTTAATCTGCCAAGGCTGCAAGTTTAGAACGATTGATACGTATTTACAATCGCCTGCGGCGGGGACCTGTTACTATTGAGATTATTAGTAAATGGGTCAAAGGCGCTGATATAAATGTGAGTGACCGGCAACTTTACCGCGACCTTAATAACCTACAACACTTGAATATTGCAGAAGGTGAAAATGTGGTGGAGTTTATAGGTGAGAAAAATAAAAAGACCTGGAAAATAGAATATGGCGGCACCTCAGAACCGGTTACACAGTACGATATAAATTCTTTTTTACTTTTTAAAAATTTCATTCCTATCAGCATACAACAACAGAGAAAGGCTTCCTTCTTCCCATTTCTGGCTTGAACATCATATTTTAAAATCCCTGATGGATAATACTCTTTATAATAGCCATGAAAAGTTCCGTCAACCATTTCTCTTTCATAATTCAAATTTCCATTATCATAATAATGTTTAGTTACACCATTCTCCTTACCATTTTCGAATACTGCTTCTGTGTTTCTTTTTCCATTTTCATAATTTTCTATATACTTTCCGTTTACAACGCCGTTACGAAACACGGTTTCTAACTTTAAAACACCATTAGGAAAATATTCCTTTGTTAGCCCATTCATTAGATCATTACTATAGCTGGTAATTAATTTTGGTGAGCCATCACTATACATCTCTTTACATGGACCATTTAATTTACCATTTTTGTAAACACAGTCTTTGATTAAAATTCCGGTTTGATTATAAAGTTTGTAGTACCCATTATTCAAGTATGGCGGAGTAGGACTTACCAGATATACTTCCTTCAGCTTCGTTTTAGCATAATCATAAAATGTTTGTCGTTTAATAGATTGCTGGCCTGTGCATGCCAATGAACAGAAAAGTAAACAGCAGAGAATAAGCTTCATAAATACTTTTTATAGCAATTAATTGTTTATAAAAGACAGTTTTTGTCAATCACCTTTTTATTATTTAATAAAGGCAACCACAATAACAAACAACTACTTGTCTTTGGAAGGATCATCTAAATAATATGTATCCCCGTTTTGGTCTTTAACTGTTTCTTCCTCAGCGTCATAAGTAAAAACCATTGTTTGACCATTATAAAGGTTGCAGTAAATAGTGTTATTTTCAATCGTATAGGTTCCTTCAGTTAGAATCGTACTGGTTACAACATCATAACGGTTATAAATAAATTTAGAATAATAGCATTTGTTATCCTCGTCAAGAGAAATTTCCATTTTAGTATAATAGTTGGAGCGAACACCAACACCAAAATATGCTTTTCCAATAGGAGTAGGTGAATTTGATTTACTGCTGTTTGCTCCGTCTTTATTAGCATTCATTATAATTGAAAGGAGAATTATGAATCCAATAACATATAAGAATAATCTTTTTTTTGTAAATCCTGTCTGCTTTTGAAATGCAGGAGCAGAATCCATGTATTGTATTTCCTCTATATCACCTGAACTATATGTTTGATAAGCAGTTAAAAGACGTTCTATGCATTTCTTAGCACCAACTCCGGCTATATCATCGCTTTTACCGGTGATTACCACCTTAGTTCTACTGTCGTTGATTTTTTGAAGAAAGATTTCTAAAGGAATGCCTTGTAAACCATACCTAGAATTACCCTTTACGGCTATTTTGTCGAATGACAGGTGTTTAGTGTCGGTATGTGTTCCAATTTGTTGAAGAGCCTTTTGCAACAGATTGACAGTAGTATTCAAATCTTTTTGTACTTCTATAGTTTGAGAAGCTGAAGCATTAAGTAGACCCATACCTTCAAGTTTTAGTTCCCGCACAGGTTTTCTAATATGGTACCATCTTCTTTTCTTATTAAAGTGTTGCTGTATTTTTTATGTGCAGAAGAGATTAGTGTATTGTAGAGATATGTATCTTTTTCGTATCGTTCAATTGCTTCGTCAATCGATTCAAATGGCCCTAGGTAATAGTACTGCACGACATTTTCCAGATATAAGCCCTTGGTCCTCTCCCAAACATAAAAAGCAACTAGTGAATTCTTTTTTGATACCACTAAATAATAACTCCCTAGTGAATTGTAGTAAACATTGTATTTATTACAGATGGAATTATCAACTTGTGAATCTGCACTATGGTTTAGAATACAAGCATTTAATGTCGTAATTGTAACTAATAAAACAACTAAGGTCCATTTCATAAAAGTCTTAATGTAAATTGCCTATAGAATGCTCCTTTATAAGTTTCAAAAACTTATCTTTTTGTCTGCCAATGTTTTTGCCGGTTAAGTAAAAATTTCCACTGCCAATCAGCCAAAAAATCTTATCTACTGCATAAGGAGTTACATTATTCGCTATCGCAATTTTGTCAATTGCTTTAGCTGTCAAATAATCACCCCTTAAACCTGACATTTTTCTTTTGTCAATTATACCAAGTTCTGAGAAGATTCCTTTCAGATAAACATCAGGCTTCCCGAATTCTACATATCCCAGTTCTTTTATAAGATCACACGCAAGAGGAAATCCAAAGCCATTGATTTCTAAGGCAATCAAAAGCGGCAGGGCATATTTTGTTTTTGAATCTGCAAAAAGTTTGTCAGCCCAGGAATAAAAATTTGCACTATTACCGAATGACTTCAGAAAATATGCTCCTTGCAAAACAGTTACACAGTACTTTGGCCATAGGCTTCTGGAAGTATTGCGAACCTTACCTTTTGGATTTAATTCTCTAATAATGTTTTTAAGCAGTAGTTCTGAGTCAGTGATTTCATAATGTTCAGCAACTGCAAGAGGATCAAAGTTGTATAATATCTTTCCAAGGTTTTCTAATCCGCTAACAGCACCTGTTATTACTCTTTGACTTATTTGTTTGTTTTGTGCACTTTCACAGAGACGCCGATAAATTAAGTTAAGCTCAGTTGGCTTATTATAAGGTTTTAAATGCATCATCAGGTCTTCTTCAGTTATGCGAGGACTTTGAAGCAAGAATTGTATGCTGTTTGATAAACTTCTACGTCTGTCACTTTGTAGTTCTCTTGTTAAGCAATTAGCAAAAATGTGCAGACACATTCTGTCAACCATATTACCTCATCACCAGCCAAATACCAGAAAGTGCAACCAATGCAGTTATTAAAAAATAAATGGAATGTGTTGTTTTCTTAAAGAGGTACACATCGGCAGCATATACAAAAAAAGGCATGGTGGCAATAATTACCTATTTTACTTACCTTTGGCGTTAGTATCGTATAATGATTAGTTCTTTTGGCTCGAAAGAGACTAAAAAAATATGGAATGGAGAAAGAGTGAAAGCAATGCCGCTTGAAATTCAACACATTGGAAGAAGAAAACTCAGGATGCTTAATAATTCGCAAAATATAGCCGATCTTAAAGTTCCTCCGTCTAACCGGTTGGAGAAGCTGTCAGGTAACCTAAAAGAGTTTTACAGCATCAGGATCAATGATCAGTGGCGCATTATTTTTAAATGGAAAAATGGCATATCGTCTGAAGTACATATAACAGATTACCATTAATATGAAAAAGCTTACTAATGTACATCCCGGTGAAGTTTTGGAAGAGGAATTTTTAAAACCATTTGAAATAACTTCTTACCGTCTTGCAAAGGATATTGGGGTACCACAAACAAGGGTCTCACAAATTTTAAAGCGTAGCAGAAGAATTACTGCTGATACGGCTCTTCGGCTGAGCCGCTACTTTGGCAACTCGCCTAAATTCTGGCTCGGTTTACAGAATGACTATGATATTGAAGAAGAGCAATCTTTAAAACAAAAGAGATTTTACTAATATCAGGAAATATTCCGAAAATGCTGTTTAGTACTACCACATCACCAACCAAATACCGAGCAGTGCAACAAAAGCCGTAATTAAAAAATACGCGGAACGCTTTGTCTTATTAAATAAATACACATCAGCAGCATAAACAAAAAAAGGCAGCGTGGCAATAATTACCTGGAAGGCAGAGATGCCTACTTTATACGTGCAGTAAAACCATAAATAAGAAGCAATGATTGTCTGGGCTATAACACCAGCGGTTATGGCGCCATAAAGTTTTAGTAAAGAATTTGCAGCTAAGCTTGGTTGTGTAAGAAATATCATCAGCACAAATGGCAAAGCAACAAGTAGCCGCAGCCATACACTATGCATTATAGAAAGCTGCGTATGCTGAGTGCCTTTTATTGAAAATATAATTGTGAAGGTTATACAAAGCACAGTAGCAGCGCCGCTCCATAAAGCAGTATTTGCCTGCACCGGTCGTGCAGCATTCTTGGTTCTGTAATGCAGGAAAATTATAATAGCCGTTAGCGTCACAATAATTCCAATCGCCTTAACAAGTGTAATCTGCTCTTGAAATACTAACCCCGCGGCCAGTACTGCACAAGCGGTTATTGCAGGTGATAACAAGCTGTTCATCCGCTCCCTGCCTGTTCTTAAATTAATTACTGAGAAAAAGTTACCTCCGATAAATCCCACAATAGCAGCAGCGCCTAACCAAAGCCAGTTTTCTTTTGAAGGTTTCGTAAATAGTTCGGAAAAGCTTAAAACATCTGTAAATAAAATAACAGGAGTTATCAACACCCACCCCAATATAACTTCTAAGGCAACAACGTATAGGGTGGAAGCCCTTCTGCTTGCGTACCCAAACAAAAAAATACCAGCAGCAAGCAGCACTACAAATACAAAAGAAAGCAGGTAGCCTGCGAGCATCTGTAAATTTATAGTGTTTAAGTGTCCAACATCCTGCACATCGGTGTCAGACATCTTTGAGATGTCAGACACCTTCTGTCACCAGGCACCTGTAGTTTTACAAAATGAAATTCGAACCACAGGAAATCTACCATATTTACAACCGTGGTAATAAGCGCCAAACAATCTTTTATAATAGAGAGAATTACCTGTATTTCCTCCAAAAGGTGAATAAATATATTGTTCCCCGGTGTTCTGTTCTCGCATGGTGCTTAATGCCCACCCATTTTCACTTCTTAATACATACAGATGAAACATCATGTGCTGCGGTAGAAAGAGCTATTATTCCTACGCAGCATTTGATGGAAGGGGTACGTCTGTTATTAAGTTCTTATACAAAAGGAATTAATAAACAAAGAGGTGAAACCGGAAATTTATTCCAGCAAAAAACCAAAGCGAAATGCATTAGTGAGGGTACCGAGGATTACGGACTTCTTGCTTTTTACTACATTCATCAAAATCCTTTAAAAGCCGGTCTGGTAAACAAGATAGAAGACTATGAATTTTCATCGTTTCCGGATTATATAAATGTAAGAAAGGGAAAGATATGTGATAAACCTTTAGCTTATTAACTGTTGGATTTAAATGATGCCACACTATACCACGAAGCATATAACATGCTTTCTGAAGATATTAAACTAAAAATTATGTAAAAGGTTTCAGACATCTTTGAGATGTCAGACACCAATTCTACACGAATAATTACCTTCGCTTCCATGGAAAAAAGGCTTTTTTTACTTGATGCGATGGCATTAATTTTTAGAGCGTACTATGCATTAATTCGCAATCCAAGAATCACATCTAAAGGAAAAAACACCAGCACTCAGTTCGGCTTTGCCAATACTTTATTTGATCTTATAAATAATCAAAAGCCAACACACATGGCTGTTTGTTTTGATACTGCTGCACCTACAGAAAGGCATACAGATTTTGTTGATTATAAAGCCAACAGGCAGGAAGCCCCTGAAGATATTATGTCCTCTATTCCAGACATAAAGCGAATTCTGCAGGCTTTAAATATTCCTATAATAGAAAGTGATGGATATGAAGCTGATGATATAATCGGCACACTAAGCTGCCAGGCTGCCGCAATGGATTATGATGTGTTCATGGTAACACCCGATAAAGATTATGGTCAATTGGTAAGTGATAAAGTAAAAATTTACAAACCCGGTTACCAGGGAAGTGATGTTGAAATATTAGGTCCGAAAGAGATACTTGAGAAGTGGTGTATAAAATCAGTTGACCAGGTAATAGATATTTTGGGTTTAATGGGTGATGCAGTAGATAATATTCCCGGCATTATGGGTGTTGGACAGAAAACGGCATGTAAGCTTATTACAGAATATGATTCGCTAGAAAATATTCTGGCTAACGCTGATAATATTAAGGGTGCTCTTGGTGAAAAAATAAGAACAGGCAGGGAAGATGCAATCATGTCTAAAAAGTTGGCAACGATCATAACAAGTGTACCTATAGCTTTTAATGAGGAGCAATACCGGTTAAAAGAATGGAATACAAGTGATCTGAAAGAAGTTTTCAATGAACTGGAATTCAAATCAATTTTACGGCGTGTTCTCGGCGACGATTCTACTGAACAAACCGCAGGGAAGAGATCATCAATTGGAGTTCAAACTAATTTGTTCGGCAATGGTAATGGAACTGCTGTTGAAGTGGTAGAACAGCCGGTGGTTATTTCCGTTGTTCAGCCTGCAAACAATATTAATAACACACCTCATGAATATATTTTAATTGAAGGCGATGATGCAATCCTTTCATTAGTTCATGAGTTATCTGAAATTGAAGAAATTTCATTCGATACTGAAACAACAGATATCGATGCCAACACAGCACAATTAGTTGGATTGAGTTTTTGTATAAAGCCTCACCATGGCTGGTATATTCCGGTTCCCTGTGAAGATATCGAAGAAACAAAGCGGATCGTTTTGCATTTCAATACTTTATTTCTTGATGAAAATAAAACATGGGTCGGCCATAATTTAAAATATGATCTGCTGATATTAAAGTGGTATGGCTTTGAACTAAAAGGTAAGTTCTTTGATACGCTTCTTGCACATTATCTAATTGAACCGGAAGGCAAACGCAACATGGATTGGCTCAGTGCTAAATACCTGAATTATGAACCTATACATATTGAAGAGTTAATTGGAAAAAGAGGCAAGAGCCAGGGATGTATGAAAGATGTGGATGTTGAAAAGGTAAAAGAATATGCAGTTGAAGATGCTGATATAACCCTGCAGTTCAAAAGAACTTTTGTACCCATGCTGGATAAATGCCAGGTGAAAAAGGTTTTTGATGAGGTGGAGAATCCATTGGCTAAAGTGTTGATGAATATGGAGTATGAAGGAGTAAAAGTAGATACACAGTTTTTGAATGATTACTCCAACCTGCTGGATACAGAAGCAAAAAAGCATGAAGAAAATGTATACGAAACAGCCGGAGTTAGATTCAATCTTTCTTCACCGAAACAGTTAGGTGAAGTTCTTTTTGAAAAATTGCAACTTGATCCTAAAGCCAAAAAGACAAAGACAGGACAGTATGCAACCGGTGAAGATGTATTACAAAAACTTTGCAGTGAATTTAAAATCTGTGATGATATTTTAGCTTATCGGGAGTACACTAAATTAAAATCTACTTATGTTGATGCACTGCCATTGTTGATCAACAAAAAAACAGGTCGTGTTCATACAACATATGGGCAGGCTGTTGCCGTTACCGGCCGATTAGCAAGTAATAATCCTAACCTGCAAAATATTCCAATACGTACAGCCCGCGGTAGAGAAATAAGAAAGGCATTTATTCCGAGAGATGAAAACCATGTGCTTGTTAGTGCAGATTATTCACAGATAGAACTGCGGATTGTAGCAGCTATAAGTGGTGATGAAAATATGTGCGAAGCTTTTAGATTGAATAAAGATATTCATAATGCTACAGCAGCAAAAGTGTATAATATAGATGAGGCAGATGTTACAAAGGAAATGCGGTATAAAGCAAAGAGCGTAAACTTTGGAATAGTGTATGGACAAGGAGCATTTGGACTGGCGGAGAATTTAGGAATTAGCCGATCAGAAGCAAAAACCATTATAGATAATTATAAAAGAGAATTCTCCGGCATAACAAGGTATATGGATTCAATGATCAACTTCTGCAGAGAGCACGGTTATGTACAAACAATTATGGGTCGTAAGCGCTGGTTAAAAGACATCAATTCTGCAAATTTTACTGTTAGAGGTTATGCAGAAAGAAACGCTATTAACTCTCCTATACAAGGCACAGCAGCTGACATGATCAAACTGGCTATGGTGAAAATTCACGGATCATTTAAAGAGAAGGGCTTTAGATCAAAAATGATATTGCAGGTGCATGATGAATTGGTTTTTGATGTTTTAAAAGAAGAGGTGGAAGAAATAAAACTAGTTATAATTGATTGTATGCAATCTGCAATGTCGCTGCCTAATAATGTTCCGGTAATGGCCGAAATTGGCGTTGGTGACAATTGGTTGGAGGCGCATTAAACCCCCTGTGCCCTAAGGGGGAACTAAGCAAGAACATTCGTTTACCTCAGAGTAGAAAATTTCTTTTTGAGAATGTCTGTTTCCATGCTGTAATGAATCAATCTTCGTTAATATCATTACAAGAGTAAGAATGCATAAACAAAATAAAGAAAGTACAAATCTAAGTGCCCCCTTTAGGGGGACAGGGGGAATTTTATACTATTGCTATGATGCATACTGTGGCTGGTGACAAACCCTAAAATAGGTTGACTAAAAATCAAACACTTTTAGTAACCAATGGCATCTACAAAAAAACCTCCCTGTCCAAAAAAAGAGTACCAAAAAGTTAGTTTTGATCTCAAACTTTCCATCAT
>MWVY01000187.1_pt1 | contig 15024 bp, 22 predicted proteins | sample 1047251 | NCBI WGS metagenome assembly MWVY01 (sample SAMN06349983, study PRJNA376086) | soil metagenome | isolation source: MS7-5 sample Antarctic (ecotone) soil | place: Antarctica | collected 2015-01-13
AGTCCGCGCTGATTCTCAGCAGGGGGCGCGGCGCTTGCGTATCGCAGAGACGATGAACCTACCGCCGTCGGCGCCGCCCCCAGAGCAGGATGCCACCAACGGGCAAGAGCGCGAGCACGACGATGGCGGCGAGTCGCCACAGTTCCATGCGCGGAGTGTAGCCGCTGAGCACGCCAAAAGGCGCCGGCCAGGTCTCCCCGCGCCGGCGCCCTAGTGCTGAGTCCTGAGTACGGGCTGTGCGATCGGCTACTCGCCCGCCCAGCCGCCAGTCGCGGACTGGAACGCCGTCAAGAACTTGGCGAGCACCTGCAGCTCGCGCATTGCCGTGTACTCGTTGATCGCGGAGTCGAGCGCGGTCACGGCCTCGCGCCCTTCAATCTGCCGGTACTGGTCAAGCAGCGCGTCCAGACGATCACGCGCCGCTCGGGTCTCCATGATCGTCTGTGCGGGCGTGCCGACGATCAGGACACCGCCCTCGGGGTCGGTGATCTCCCAACTCACGACGCCCTCCCGCGGTGTGCCACCGGCGCGGCGAAGACGCTCACGTCACCATGATTGACGGCTACTAATAGCTCCACCAGGCGGGCCGAGACCTCCAACTCGATCGCGCCGATCAACTCGCTGACGGCGTTGTCGAGGGTGGTCGCCCGGTCGGGGTCGATCAACGAGGCAAGGTCATCCAGCAGCGCATGGACGCGGCGGGTGATCGTCTCCCGCTCTGCTGCCGCCTGGGTCGGGGTAGACGGGTAGACCGCGCCTCGGAGTTCCAGGTCACACATAGATCGTCTCCTCAGTGAATGGCGCCGGCCGCGGCGTTGAGACCGGGCCGGCGCTGATCGTGATCAACGGGTGAGCGGCCACCGACTCTTGCACACCTGGCATCGGTAGAGCAGATGAGGGCCGAACCGGGCGAGCAGGATGACGGGACCGGAACAGCGGCGGCAGGTGCTCATGGGTTAAACCTGCAGCATGTCTGCCAGCTCGCGGCCGGCCTCGCTGATGCTAACGCGCACCGGGTCCGGCGCCGGGCGCTGGCTCACGCGGACAATCGGCTTGCCGGCGAGGCCGGTGCGGATCGCCTTCTCGTGCCAGCAGCCGCCGCGCGCCGGGCACGGGCAGGTCATCCGGCCGTCTTCGGGGTCAACTGCAACGTCGTGGAACGCGCCCGGCTGCGAGTCGGACGGGATGCGGTAGGTGATGCTGCTGATGGTATTCTTGAACTGCATCTTGGGCTCTCCTTCGATGCCTGCCCCGGTCGGTGTGCAACCACCGCCGGGGCCTTTGCTTGCCTGCTGGCCAGTCCCTGCCGGCGGTCCTCCCTTCACTTAAATATTACGAACGTTTGGAACGACTGTCATTACCCAACCTTCTATACTGCGAGGCGGCAGCATTGACTGCGCCTATAGTTCTTCCAAACGTTCGTAATGTCTGGTAGGGTGGGACAGAGACATGGAGGCGCGGCCGATGGTGACAGTGACGGAAGCAGCTGCTGAGCTAGGCGTCTCCGGCGCCACGATCAACAAGCGGCTACAGCGCGGCGACATGCGTGGCGTGAAGGTCAACTCACGGCTGTGGCTCATCCCAGCCGAAGAGCTGGACCGCTGGCGCAATCGAGGCAAGCTGAAGCCCGGACCGAAGCCGAAGGACTAGACAAAGGAAATCGGCCGCGACGCTGCAAACGTCCGGCCGATCGGCAGACGGCGATGAGGCGCCGGCTACACATGAACGATCCCACATCAGATCCAGCAGGGCAAGAGCCGCCTGCACGCCCGATCGAGTACATCCTCGACTACATCCCCGATGAACCCGGCGACGGCTGGTTTAACGTCCAGTTCCAGGCGCTCACGTCGGACCAAGTGACCGCACTCTTACGCGCGGCACGCAAGGCGCTCAACCCACCCATCCAGGGCGCTGATGGGCGTTGGTTCGTCGCGCAGCGTCGCTATCGCGGGGCTCTTGGTGATTCCAACTTCATCCACCAAGCCGTCGCCGCGCACCAAGCGCTTGAACAACTCTACGAAGATGAGGACCGCCGCGTCACGGACCAGGACCTGATCGACTACTTCCGCACATCCCGAGCCACGTTCTACGCTCGAATCGGTGACGAAGGCTACCAATTTGGCGATATCGCCCGAATGGCACACGATAACGCGTCCAAATGAAACAAATGAAACAAGATCGACCCGGTCCGTTTGCGACCATAGTAGGGAAAGGGGGATGTGTAGTGCAGGTCACACTCCAGCTTCGCCCACGAGATGCAGACGTGATCAAGCGGATCGCGCTCGCTGAGCGCCGGACACCCCGGCTGGTAGCGCAGCAGCTCCTACGCGGCGCCATCGCCGGCCAGACGATCGAACCCAAAAATACGGAGGTACCCGTGACGTGAACAACTATCTGAAAAATGCGAACGGCCCGGGGAGGCAACCCCAGGCCGGCGCGAAGCGAGTTGAGACGATCGGGCGATCCAATCTCAGCCCTAAGTCTACCAACATCGTTACCCACGGGCATACCGGCGACGGGGTAAATCTTTCGCCGGCCGCTCGCGCCCGCCTCCGGCGCCTCGGTCTCGACGGGCTCACCGCCTTCGAGATGACCGGCGGCCGCATCTGCGTATCCCTCTGCCAACACGCACGGCTGATCGTGGACGGCTACAGCGTCCAGGTCCGGCGGGGGAGGTCGGAGGCATGACGACCACCGCATCGACCGACCTCATCTCGTTCTGGCGGCGCATCTTCAACGGCCTGGAGCACACGATCTGTGTGACCGGCCTAGACCGCCGGCCCGTAGACGAACGCATCGACCCGATGAAGGTGATGCACGAGTCCTACTTCAAGTGGCCGGCGCAAGCAGCGGACGCCGAGCGCCGGCTCCATGCAATGGCGGACGCCGGCCTCGATGTTTACTTCTGCGCGCACCTGTTGGTGACGAACAAGCGCACCGGCGCCAACGCCGCAAAGCTCCACGCGGCCTACGTGGACCGCGACACGGTACCAACGCTCCCCGCGGGCGCTCCCCGTCCAACAATCACGATCCAATCAAGCCCGGGTCACTACCAGGACTATTACCTCTTCACGAGGGCGGTCGAGCCCGGCGTCGGTGAGGAGATTAACCACCGACTCGCCTACGCGCTCGGCGCCGACATGAGCGGCTGGGACTTGTCACAGTTGCTCCGCCCGCCGACGTTCCCGAACCGGAAGTACCCCGATGACCCGATCGTCTCGATCGTCGACGACGCCGGCCCCGTCTATGACCCTGACGAACTGCTCGCCAGCCTGCCGCCGGTCCCAGCCAAGGCAACACCGACACGGCCAATCGCACCACCCGGCATCACCACGGCGGCGGACAGCGAGATCTTGACCCGCCTTCGCGCGATGCGCGGCGGACAGTGGGGACGCCTGTTTGATACCGGCGACCTTAGTGACTACCGCAGTAACTGGAGCAGCGCCGACCAGGCACTCGCCAACGGTCTCATCGCTGCCTGCGACGGCGACGCCACCCGCGCTGACGCCATCTTCCGTCAGTCCGGCTTGATGCGACCGAAGTGGGATGAAGTCCACTACGCCAGCGGTGAGACCTATGGCGAGCACACGCTCGACACGGCTCTTGCGTGGTACCAAACCCTGCCGACGTCCGCACCATCGATACGACACCGAACGATCGTCCCGGCGTGGCCCGCCACAGACGACACATGCACAGAGACGGTGGTCAACGGTGTCAGCGTCGATCCCACCATGCCGATGGCTGACACATCCTGCCAGTCTTGGATCGCCGAGGTTGAGCGACTGAACGCGGAGATGGCGATGGAGCGCAGCGCCCGGCTCACGGCCGAAAACGAGCGGGACGAAGCCCGCGCCCGCCTCACGCGCATCTACGCGATCGCCGCTCACCCCGACATCCCCAACGCCAGCACCAAGCTCGTGATGATCGTTGCGACCAAGGACCTTGCCGCACCACCTCGTCACCAGGGTGAGCGGGAAGGAAACTACCGAGTCCCCAACCGCGATCGCCTGCGGGAACAAACCGGTGGACGGAAAGTCGGGAAGAACGAGAAGGGCAAGGACCGATGGGAGGGTGGCGTCTCCCAAGCGATCGCGAGCCGCGCGATCAAAGAGTGCGCCACCCTCGCTGGATGGGCTGTGGAGACTGAAGAAAACGAGAAGACCGGCTACTCCGAGATCCGCGTGATCACGCCGAACGTCGGTGACTTCAACGCGATCGCGGATGACCTGATTCGTGCCCGACTGCCAGAAACGGCACCGCGCCGGCCGCGACCAGGTGGTGATCACCGTCACGCCTGCGAGGATCACCCGGACGCATCGCTCATCAAGCAGACGGCGTTTATCTGCTCCGTCTGCGGCACGATCGTCTGCGACGACCACCAGGAGCGCGTGATCTCCGACCCGCCGGAGACCCCGGAGACGCCGGCTTCCATTATGGCAGCCGGCTCTGACGTGCTCGCCGGCAGCGACGACGAAGAGCACGCCGGAGACACCGTTGGAGCCGGCTTCCAAAATGGCACACCTAGTACACCCACACCTAAGGGCGTCCAAAATGGAAGCCGGCCCCCCTTAGGCGTGGATCATCAGCCGCTGACGCTGCTACAGGCCAAGGTTCTGAGCCTTGCCGGGCAGTATGGCTACCGCGCGGTCACGATCACGCGCGACACGCATGTCGGCCCCGGCGTTGACGACTGGATCGGATGGGTGACGACGGAGGCGACGGACGGGCGGCTGCAGCAGGCTGCCGGCATCCTCGCCGCGCGCGCGGCGACTGTAGGAGCAGCATCATGACCGCTACAACATCATCACCGCTGCACGAGAGCCAATGGAGTCGCAGCGCCTCCGGCCGCGCCCTCCGTACCCAGTACCGTTCGTTGCACATCTCTATCTGGCGCCGGCCGCAAGGTGGTCCGCTCGAGTTCACGATTTCCGGTCGGATGCCGGAGCGGGTCACCACGACCACGGAGGCGATCGCGCTGCTGTGGGATCGGCTGGTGAGGCACCTAGCGCGAGAGGTGGCGTGATGGGCCGTGGACTCTCTGCGCTACAGCGCAGCATCCTTCAACTGGCGTACCGGAACCATAGAGCCGAGAACAAAGATACCGTGCGCTGGCGCGTTTCGGCGGCGAGCCATCTTCCTCCACCTCCTGAGGGATTCGCTGTCCGCGAGCACGATGACGCGATCGCACTGCTGCAGTCAATCATTGCAGAGCAACGGGCGCAGAGTGCCGTCAGTCTTCAGGAGCTTGATGTACACACCTACACCTTTGTGGAAGAATCGCCGCTGGCTACGGCCATGAAGGGGTACGTGACGATCAAGCTCGACTCATTCGCGACAAAGCAGGAAGCCGAGATGTTTCTCGCGCAGCATGACATGGGCGGGGACATTGATCCGGAGTTTCCCCCCGGCGGAGCGGACCTTTACGCATACGAAGTGCTTATTGAGATCTATGGATTCGGTGAGGCGCGTAAGCGCTACTGGAATGGGGCGCTGTCGACGATCAGCGTCGTCATGCCTGATGGGAGCAAGCGCCGGCAGTTTGGCGGTCAAGTCATTAGCAGAGAGGCGGCCGGGGCACAAAAATACGATGCGGCAAGCGCTGCCACCTCTCGTGCATTTCGTCGGCTCTATGAACGCGGGCTGGTGGTCCGCGTCTGGCATGGGGCCACGTCGGGGATTGATTTGACGGAAGCCGGCGTCCGTGAGGCTGAGCTTCTATCGGTTATAAGTCCTTGTGACATCACCACTCATAACCGATAGATGTTGGGGCAAGGGTGACGCTCGATACGATCGTCGGGAACCCGTCTCAGAAACGAGCGTTTTTGAGACGGGCTCTCGAAGTGGAGGAACGTCTCTGTCGCTCGTCGGACCGTGGGACACAGCCGCCGTTCCGCACCTGTTCTCGCCAACTCCCGTACGATGCCACCGGGTCGCGGTGCCGCCGATGGGCGCCCACCCCGGAAGGTGATCATGCGTCTCCCACCCCGCCGCTCCCTGCTCCCTGCCTTCGCTGGTGACGACGAACACACCGGGCACGACACCGGTGCGCCGCTGCGCGGGTGAGGAGTGTCATGCGGCCGCATCGGACCACGAAGCCGCTCCTCGCCGCCGCGGTTGCCTCGTCACGCTCCTCGCGAGACAGTTATCTGTACCACTCCTTGTCTTTGTTCCGCAGCCCACCGCGTCCGGTCGGCAGTCGCAGCGGTGAACCTGGGCGCGCTGCTGGGCGAGTGAGGAACATGCACCCAGGTAGGACGGCGATCATGCTGCTGGCTCTGCTGCTCACGAATCGGGAAGGCGGGATGCACGCGCCGTACGAGCTATGACGGACGACGAACAGCGGACAGCGCTGCTCATCACCACTAACGATCTCTTCTGGACCGGCGTGCATGTCGCGATGCAGTCCATCTCAGACGTACTCGTCCTCGACGACGTCACGGATCTGACGCTAGCAGCCGAGCGCGCGCGGACGTTACAGCCCGATGTCATCGTCACCGGGTTGCAGCTTGGTGGCACCTCGATGCTCCCCATCCTCACGCAGATCCGCGGCTGCTGCCCCCAGACGCGCCTCATTCTGTTGGCGGAGCAGTTTCCGCCGGATGCGCTGCTCGCGCTCGCCGAGTTGAACCTCGCGGCCTGCCTGCGGCCGCACGACCTGAACTACACGCTACTTCGTCGGTGCATGGGCGCTGCGACCGCAGGGGAGTTTGTTGTCTTCAGTCACTCCATCGCCGTTCAACTCCTGGAGGTGCGTGCGGTCCAGCGATACGGTGATGCTGACGCAATCATGCTTACAGAGCGGGAGCGTGCCGTGCTCGATGGCCTCGCTGCTGGCGTCACGCAGGAGCAGATCGCCCGCACGACCCGCCTCGGGCTGCGCACGGTCAAACGCACAATCGCCGGTCTCGCCTCAAAGCTTGACGCGCCGTCGCCCTTTCTCCTGGGCGTCAGGGCACGAGACCTGGGCCTCGTGACTCCCGCCTCCTGAGCCACTCACCCGCCACAGTCCCGGTCCCTCGTTCATCCGACAGGACCGCAACACCATTTCTGGCGCGGTGCCGATATGCCTACTCCCGCGCCCACCAGGAAGTGTTACTTCCGCGCGGCACGAACGTGCCACTCCTGACCTCCTTCGTGCCATCGAAGGAGGTCAGGAGGGCACGGACACGCCGCGAGTCGTACCGCGCATGGAGTACGGCAAGTAGGCAGCACAGCCCCGACGGTGGAGACACAGGTAAGGCGCTGCTCCCTGCTCGCCGGTCGAGCCTCACGCATGGGAGAGCAAAGAAGTTCCAAAAGTTCAGAGGAGAGAAACATGAACCGTCTCACGCGAGCAGTAGGTACCGTTGTGATCACTGCCGCTGCCATTGGCGCACCAATGGTCGCAGCCGCCCAACCCGCTCCACAGCCTGCTCGGCAAGTTAATGGCGCCGCGGGCCTGGTCGCTGCCGTCGTGGCCCTGGAGGGCAACCAGGTTGGGCTGGTGAACGTTGGCAACTCGCTCAACAACCTGACTGCGCTCAACAACGTGCTGAACAACAGCCCGATCCTGAGCAACAACAACGTCACAGTTACCGATATCCTCAGCGATATCACCGTGTCTAATGTCCTCAACGAACTCACTGCCCTCAACAACAACGACATCAACGTTGCGGCTGTGGTTGCACTTGTGAGTCTTCAGGACTCGCCGGTAACTCTGCTTGTTACCGCCCTTGGTGGTGTCCTCGTTCTGGTCTAAGAGGCCATACCCCTAGTAACTCCAGTCCAGGTCTAGTAATCTCATCAGCAGCATCCTTCAATACCGGAGGATGCTGCTGATGTACATAACAAGAGTACGCGGCTGGTATCCCGGACGAATCCGGTGGCCAGCCGCGTACTCTTGTCTCTGCTGAAAGTCTGGGTCAGACCTTACGCAACACACGTCAGCACTCTCCTTTACCTGTACCAGCAGCGCGCGCTTCGCCGCGCTTAGCCAATCGCGGGTGCGGCATCGATCTTGTACAGGTCTAGAGTTGGGTCGTGTGTGATCTTGAGCGGTGGCGTGCGCCACCGTGCTCCTCATCCCACTCCCTGTGCGCCCCCGACCATCAGTCATCTAATCGACTCACCGCCACCCTCGCGGACACAGGACACCACATGACGGCCGCCGCACCCTGTCTCACAAAGGAACGTTTCTGAGACGGCGGCTGGTTGGAGCGCTCGACACGACGACCCGGATGCAACGAGCGCCGCCCCGTGGTGTGGTGTGGCTCCTGTGAGGGTAGATAGAACACCAGGGTTGGGCGAGGAGCAGGTGGCCAACATGGACCTCCAATCTGGGCTCCGGCAGCCTGGCGGAGAGAAAACCCGTTATGGGATCCCGTTCAAAAGGCGTCAGAGGAGTGGGCCATCGATACCGATACGGATGCTCTGGCAGCAGTGTGCTGTCTGCGCCGGTTCGCGGTGTCAGGCGTGGTGGTCGGTGCCGGTGCTCCCTGCCGGCTCCGCGCCGGCGGCCTCCTGTCGCTCCCAGTCGACCTTCTCCAGCGCATACTCGACGTAATCGCCGGGAAGGCGCTCCTGGGCGGAGCTGTCGAGGCCGTAGGCCGCCAGTTCCTCGGGCGTGGGGCGGTACGTCCGGACCAGGGTCATGCCCAGCTTCTCCATCACCCGACGGGAGGCGAGATTGTCCTCGTATGTGAAGGCGACCACGCGCTGCACGCCCAGCTCGCTGAAGCCCTTGCGGATCAGGGCGCGTGACGCCTCGGTGGCGTAGCCCCGGCCCCAGGCGGCCCTGCGCAGCCGGTAGCCGAGCTCAACCTCGCCGGGGCCGGCACCCGCCGGCGGCCGGAAGTGAACCCACCCCAGGAAGTCGCCGCTCGCCCGCTCGATCGCCGCCCAGAACCTGTACCCCTCGGCGGGTTCGTAGATGTCGTGCTCAATCACGGCGCGCGGGGTGGGCGTGCCGCCGCTGATGAAGCGCATCACCTCGGGGTCGGCGTCGAGGGCGACCAGCTGGTCCAGGTCGGCCGCCGTGAACCGGCGCAGCACCAACCGCTCGGTTTCCAGGAAGACCTGCATCCCGCACTCCTCCCCGCGACGATGTGCACACCGCCAGCAGTCCCATGCGGTCGGCGTTCTGAACCATCGTCGGACGTGCCGCCGTAACCCACTGGCGCGCCGCCGCTCATTATCCCACTGGCACGGCCGCCTGCGTCCACAGGAGGCGAACCCCTCGATCGGCTGGTTCGTGAAACTGGTTGGTCACGATCCACCGACCCCTCGCCACCTCAGTGATAGTGAAGAAGATGCTCTGGTAGCTGCGGTCACGACCCATGGCACAGTGCGCGACCGGACAATGCTGATCCTCTTGCTCCATACCGGCCTGCGCGCCCATGAACTCTGCCATCTGCAGCGGACACAGATCGTCTTGGGCCAGCGGAGTGGAACACTTTCGGTCGTGGGCAAACGGAACAAATACCGCGAGATACCTTTGAACGCGACGGCGCGAGCGGTGTTACAGCGGTATCTCGGCACCCTTGCCCCCGATACGCTCTACCTGTTTCCGTCTCACCGCACGGCGGGTCCGTTGACGGAGCGGAGTTTAGGGTTGGTCGTTCAGAAATATGCGGCGCGTGCCGGCGTGGTGGATGTCAGTCCTCACGATCTGCGGCATCGGTTCGGCTACCAGATGGCCGAGCGGGTGCCGTTGCATCGCTTAGCCCAGATCATGGGGCACGACTCGCTCGACACGACCTTGCTCTACATTCGGGGTACCAAACGCGATTTGCAGCGGGAAGTGGAGAAGATCGCATGGAGGTGAGCGATCCGAACACTGTGCGCGAGGAATGGTAAGCACCACTTTGTCTTCTTGTCATCCCTACCCAGTTGAACACGCCTAATTGAGGGGTTGCTTAACCCTCGAAACGGTGCATTTGGCTTTAGTCCGGGCATCTGAGCATCCAGGTCAGTCCAGTGAAGGTTGGCCTAGATACGTTAGCGCCTATGCAGTGTATACAGAAGAGCTATGGCTCGTGTGACTCCACACGGTGGAGAAAGGTCCGTAGTGTTTGGAGATAGCGTTCTGGTTCCTCGTCGTGTGGCCCGTGCGCGCTCTCTTCAAAGATCACTAGCTCTGCAGCGGGCACCAAGCTCTGGTACCAGCTGGTTGCTTCCGGCGTTGTCAAATCATGCCTGCCACACGTGAACAGGGTTGGGACCGTAAGCTCATGCAGACGGTCGGCCCGCTCGTAGCCGCTGAGGTTGCCCGTCACGATGAACTCACTGGGGCCCCACATCGTCTGATACACCGTAGGATTGAAGCCCGCCCCTGCACGCACGGATGACTCTGGTGGCGGATCGAGCGGAGACAGATGACGGCGGGTGAACGCTTGGTACGCCGCCTGATAGGCCTCATCTTCAAACGTACCGGCCTCCTCGTGGCGATCCAGTGTATCCCGTATCTCCTTGGGCAACTGGCTTCGTAAGCGCTGCAACTCGGCAAGGTAGCGTGCATTGCTGAGGATGGGACCAGCCAAGACGAGACTGATGAGGCCCGGAGGGCGGGTCAACACATAGTCCATGGCCAGCATCGTTCCCCAGGAATGGCCGAGCAGGTGGATACGATCGAGGTGGAGCGCCGTCCGAACTTGGCCGACCTCCTCGACAAAGCGCTCCATCCGCCAAAGCTCTGGATCATCAGGGCGATCGGACTTGCCACACCCCAGTTGATCATAGAAGATGACTGGGCGCTCGTCGGCGAGGCTCTCAAGTGATTCAAGATAGTCATGGGGAAAGCCGGGTCCACCGTGGAGCGTGAGGAGTGGGATACCAGGGCCAGCGCCGACGATCCGGTACCAGACTCGACCGCCAGTAACCGGAACGAACCCTTCATGGACTACTGGGTCGGCCATGTGCATACCTCGCTTGTACTTATTCAGGACCAGGATATGCGGCACCATGCGCGCACGCGCAGACACGCGAACCGCACACGAACAGTTGTCGAGGGTGGCGCGGTGCTAGACGACCTCGTGGAGGCCGCCGGTCTGCACGTCGTAGATGAACCCGCGGACTGACACATCCTGCCGGACGATGGGCGACGCACGGTACGTTGCGATGTCAGCACGTACCGACCCGTCGAGGTCCTGGAACGGCAGGAAGGCGATGTGGTCCGCATCCGCCCCCAGACTCTCGCGCAACCTGGCGCGCAGGTCAGCGTCCGTGAAGGTGAGCATGCCACACTCGGTGTGGTGGATCACCATCACTGCTTGGGTGCTCAGGAGTTGCTGGCTGATGGCGAGACTGCGCAGTGCCTCCACCATCCGGCCACCGGCGTTGCGGATGACGTGCGCATCACCTTCTTCGAGGCCCAACGCACGGGTTGGGTCAATGCGTGCGTCCATGCACACGACGATGGCGAGCTGCCGCGCGGGCGGTAGGGGCAGCGGCCCCTTCTGAAAAGTGGTCGCGTACGTCTGATTGGCCGCCAGCACCTCGTCGATGACGCGCATGCCCTCGTTCTCCAGTCCGTCCCACTCGTCTGTGCCGTCGGGAAAGGTGGTGCTACTCTACCGTGCCTGCGTCGCTGAGAGCCATCACAACTCCATTGACGTCACGGCGGTTCTGTCTCACAAACGAGCGTTTATGCGACACGCGCCAGCCGGTGCCGGACCAACTGGCCCGGGAATCTGGCGCTGTGTGTCGTAGCTCATCCGAAAATCAACGTCTCACGATCGGGCGGTGTCGGTGAGTCCTGGAACAAGACCGGCACTCCATCGCGACACTGGCAGACCCAGCCGCCGCGGTGCCGGCGGGGATGGCGCTGCCATCCGTCACGCCGGCCGCAGTTTGAGCAGGGAACGGCTGGTGGCGTCGGCTCTTTCAAGGCGAGGTCGCCCTATCCGCCGTCGGCAGGTACCGCCGCACGAGCCGGAGCGCGGCGACGAATGAAAGATGCTCGCTGGCCGGTAGCTCCTTCACGCACACACGCCAGGGGCAGGCCGTACAGCGTGGCGCGTACTCACAGCCACGATCGGGCGCGGCGGCGTCTGCATGACGTTCGCGTGGCCGGCGCCTGGTGGTGCGTGGTGGTGCGGGAGTACCGTTCAATCGCGTCACCTCATCCGTCCGCTACGGCCGAAGACCATGCTCGGCATCGCGTTGTCCAGATGGACGTTCCACCATTCCCGAAACCAGCCGGCGAGTGCGACGGCGAGCACGAGATCGTCATGCGCCTGCTCCCGCCAGGGCGTCTCGTAGCTGTCCCCGCCGTTGCGGGTCACCGTCCGCTGGAACCGCTGCAGCTCGTCCATCAGCGTCCGTGCTTCTGGCAGTGCCTCGGCGATCTTGAGCCGCCGCTGCTCCAGGAGCACGGCGATCGTGCTCACGAGGTCGCGTTTCGGCACGCCGTACTCGTATGTGCCGGCGTGAGTGATGGCCGTGCCGCCGGTGATGGTGACGGCGATCGGCTGCAGCTCCCGCTGGCGGAAGAGGTCAACCACGGGCGCGCCTACGCCGGTAGCGTCCACGACTAGGACCGGCGCCCGTTGGGCGAGTAAGGGCGAGGCCAGGACGCTGGCTACCCGATCCACGATCGCGGGATAGGGCGTGTTGAGGGGGAAGCGCTCGAGGTGGCGACAGGCAAGGACCGGGCGCTCGGGCCGTCGATAGTGCTCTCCCTGACGTGCCATCTCAACGTGGAGCGGCATCATATCGGCAGGGGAGACCCAGCCGGGGGTGACGTTGAACTTGAAGGCGGTGTCTTCGTCGGCAATCCAGACGGGCTCTTCAATGACGCACAGCGCCGTGTAGTCGCGGCTCTGCCCCAAGTCCAGCCCGACAATGTAGCTCGGCCGCGTCATCCCGCCCTCCCGAATAACGGCGTCACGGCCGGCGTCACAGCCGCCTGAATGTCCTCATAACGGAAGACGGCGCCAGCGTCCTCCTGCGGCTCGCAGAGGTATTCCTGATCAAAAAACCATGCGGGCATGGTGGCCCTCTCTTCCGCGAGAAACTCAGCCGAGATGCGGGGGCAGTCATAGGCTGTGACCTTCACGCGCTCCCAGCCTGGCCCGCCGTTCTGCCACGCCTCAAACCACCAACCCCGCTTACCAAACGGCGTTGACATCGCCAGGAGGCGCCCACCGGAGACGGCCAACATCGGCCTCACGGCAAGGTACAGCTCGTCGGGGATGCGGCTTGCCTCGTCGGTGATCAGTAGGCGCACTCTGGAGTAGCCGCGGATCGTGCCCTCCTTGCCCGGCAGGCTGACGATCCGACTGCCGTTCTCCAGCTCCAGCCGCAGTGCACTCTCGGCGTCCGGCGCGACGGGCCGGCCGGCGGCGCCATAGGCGGTGATGCACTTCTTGAACAACTCCCCCGACTGACGCAGCGACGGGCTTAGCAACAGCACCAGCGCCGCTGGCTCGGTCAGGGCGGTATGGACGGCGAGCACCGACGCCACCGTGCTCTTGCCGCTCTGACGGCTGCAGTTCAGCAGGACGCGCTGGGCGCGGCTCGTCAGGACGTTGCGCTGCCAGCCGTCCGGGTCGAGACCGGCGGCGATGGCGAGCGCGATGGGGTCGAGGTCGAGCGGCCGTGACGCCGCAGTGAGCGCAGCCACCTGGCGCTGGAGGCCGGCGAGCTGGGCGGGCGCGTTCATGCTGGACGCCTGGATAAGCGCGCCACCTGGTGCTGGAGGTCCGCGATCTGCTGCTCAACGGTGGCGCTGCTGTAGACCTTCACAATGGCGCCGGCGATGCTCGCCACAGCGTTGGCCTGGGCGGGCGCGATCGTCCCGTCCCGCGCTTCCGTGAGCACGTCCAGCAGGAGGAGGAGCACCGGCCGGAGGGTGGACGGGACCAGCTTCTCGACGCGGGCGAGCCGGGACTTATTGCGCCCGCCCTGGGCTCGTGAGGCTTGCATCTCCGCCTGGCGATCGGGGTCGTGCATGGCGCAGAAGCCCGACGGCAACACGGCCACCGCCTGACATGATGCCCCATCCCGTCGCGTTGCTCGGCACCCTGATGACGTAACCATTGCCAACTATCCCGATCTCGCCTACAGCAGGTTGCGGTAGCGGCCGCTGCCCTTCATCTCGACGAGCGTCTGCTGGACAAGCAGGGGATGGACCGCCTGCGACACCTTCGATCGGAACGCCCGCGCCGTCTCCAACGTCGCCGCCGCCCGCTCCCGGCCACGCTGGTCAACGAACCGCTCGCCCGCCTCTCTGAGCACCGTGGCGAGCCGGTGCAGTTGTTCAGCGGCGGCGGGACCGAGGCGGCCGGCGCGCTGTTCGGCCTGCAGGCGGGCATCACCGTAGCGGGCCCAGAGGTACAGTGCCGCGCGATCGTCTTCGTCCATGGCCTGCACCAGCCGCCGCGTAAGGTCGGGCACGGGCAGCCGCTCGGCATCTTCCCGGACGAAGGTGGCGCGCCGGCTGGCCGCCTCTTGCTCTGCCGCCGTGAGCGCGGTAAGCGGGTCCGCATCGGTCAGCCGGTCCAGCGAGGCGGCGGCATCCTTCACCGCCTCGTCGGCGGCCGCTGTGACGCGCTCGATCGTCGCCTGCAGCGTGGTCTCAATCGCCGCTTCCCGGCGTGCGTGCTCGTCGCCGGCGTAGAGGCGCTGACCGTTTGGCATCAGCTTGGCGCGGTCCGTCTCGGCTTGCTCGAGCGCCCGCTCGACGGCGCGCAGCTCGCGTGCCTCGCGCCCCTCGCGCGCCGCGGCGTCGAACCGCCGGTCAAGTGCGTCAGTGGTCATTGGGTTGTTCTCCCTCCTGCCTGAGACCGAGCCGCCCGCGGCGGATCGATTGTTCGCTGACACCGGCACGGCGGGCGGCGGCGCTGGTGCTCAGCTTTCCGAGGACGATCGCGCCGGCCATACGCCGGCTCTTTATTGTGTTGAATACTCAACTCAACATGAAGTGTACCAAAGGCGCCGGACGGTCGTCACTCGGAAGGCGTCAAGTAACGTGCGTCGCCCCTGCAGGCCGCGTATGCTGCCCCCGCACTCTGCAGGGGCGACGCCTATGTGGGTTCCCGTCCGTGG
>MWVY01000188.1_pt1 | contig 14985 bp, 27 predicted proteins | sample 1047251 | NCBI WGS metagenome assembly MWVY01 (sample SAMN06349983, study PRJNA376086) | soil metagenome | isolation source: MS7-5 sample Antarctic (ecotone) soil | place: Antarctica | collected 2015-01-13
TATAGAGCTGCTGAGATCCCGAGAAGACTTCTTCTAGGCAGTTCGTGAATAGAAGGTAGAGATAGGGGTTGACAAGGCCTGGTCTGCTAGATGTAGTAAGCCTAAGGCTCTTTATACGAGCGGAGGGAGAAGGATTGCTTCTATTCACGAGTTGCCTAGCCCACAGAGAGCTATTATTGAACACTTCGTTAGTTATCCGTACCACGCGATGTGATGTCGTTGTAGCGTCGGGGAGAGCCCTCGGGGTAAGCGGCTTCGTCCCGTGAGTGTTGGTCCGCCTGGCCTTGCACGTCATAGTCCCAGGGGTGTACGTCCTCGTCCTGCAGCCGCCCTTCTCGATAGCGGATGCCGCGGACCAAGTCCCCGTACTCGGTGCCACACTTACAGGTGGTTAGGGCCTCGGTGCCGGTAAAGACCAGCTCCTCGCCGCAGTCGCACTCAACAACCATGCGCTCCGGGTGCCACTTGTAACTCCTGCCGAACGGAACTTCACGGGTCTCGTAGTGCGCTTCTTCGATGATCTCGACGGCCATGTCGGCCACCCGTTGCTTATCTTGCATAGCATTCCCTTTTCCCAGAGTAGTATTAGGTAGCAAAAATATGCGGGCCAGCGATCGCCAACTCCTAACAGGAGCGGCTTCGCTGGCCCGTGCAACAAACCCCGGTCGTGTCACAACGCCGGTATCTGCCGCTGTTAGTAAGCTTTCCTCTGCATCGGTCCTTGCCTCCTACTAGAGGTACAATGACAACACTAACATTGTACCCCTCATTACTAAAACAAAACCTTAGAGGCTAAGGACAAAGAAGAGGGCGGAGACTATTGGACTCCGCCCTTGAGGGCAAGTCAGCGTCCATCCCCGGATCGTAGCCCTCCCACCACTCTAGTATGCGCTCGTATTCTTCCTTGCTGGTAGGCCTAGCAGACGCGATGTCCTCTCTAGTAAGCCTGCCCTCCGCTGAGGTGCTCTTCTTCGACCATGACCTTCCCTTCGAGCAGCGCGAGGCCAGGGCCACGCTGAGGGAGTTGGATCGCACGAAGGAGTACGTTGGTGCGGTGGAACAGGCCACCACCGCGGCGACCAGGGGCCTCGTGGATCCGCGCACACGCGACAACCTGACGGCCTACGCGAGGGCGAGGGCGAGGGCCTTCGAGGAGGAGGCTTTCGGTAAGGTTATGATCGAACGGTCTACGTAGCGTAGGGTGTGGGTCCGGTCAGGGATCGTGTCCCGACGATCCAGTAGAGGGTGCTCAGAGTCGAATAGGAAGGCCTTCGGGAAGGTCTGATCGAGCGGTCTCCCTTGGGCCAGCCGTGCAACCTGCATGGGGTTGTTTCAGAAAAAAGCCCCCCCCCCCGCCGCGTGTCGCAGCTACCGGAGGCTTCGCCAGGGGAGCAAACCGGCGTTTCTATCGGCATTCCTTCGTTTTCGGGGCCTCTCGCCCTTGCCTGTCCCGCGAAATCATTAGGGGGGGCCGCCTACCCTGAAAAGGAGCTTCCGAGAACACGGCTTCTCGGTAACTCCGCATAGCCCCGGTCGCATAGACCTATAGGACCGGGGCTATGCGGAAGGGTGCTGGGTATTACGCGTAATACTCAGTACGCGTATCTAATCCTAGTTGTTAGCTGACATATTCAAGAGGCGAACTGCCGAACTTGTGGCTTGGTTAAACCTATCCAAAGCCTCGGCCACTCTTCTATCCCTGTCTTGAGTTGCCGCTTGAGCTTCTGCCAAATCTGTATCAGCGCCTCGCATTTGGACGACCACTTCGTCAACCTGATCCGCGCTAAGTGCACCTCTTTCAACCGCATCAAAAAGGACCTTTTCTATAACGTTTATGTCCATACAGTTCTCCGTTTCGGTGTATATGTTGAGTCATCTCCCGAGCAGCCTCCTAAGGTACTCTTTGTCTCGCTCGGACGCTAGCTTACTAAAGAGATTGCTCCTAGGGGATGCCGTTGCCTCTATTCCCCAACTGCCTAGAAGGGCGGTCTTCTCGGCTACTAAGAGGCTGATAACAGAGCCGAAGTTACTGTCCCCTGTCCTTCTGCCATCTCACTTCATCATCGTCCATCGAATTCCCTTCCCTGAGGTTGGTTTAGTCGCCTTTGTTCCTAAGAGCAGCAGGGATGAAACAATCATAAGTTCTCGATCCGGGGTCCTAGCGACGAGCTGGGGCTCCGGCTTCACTATACTGCTTACAGAGCGATGTTAAGGAGGCTTACCGTGTCGGGTAGATTTATTGTGGACCCAGACGAGCCACAGCCGATAGATCAGCAGATAGATAACCTCGTGGCCGTGCTGCTACGGGAGAAGCCCGAACTGGACCGGGCCCAAGCGCATGCAGCGTTGAGAGATACCGTCGAGAGATTGTTGAAAAACGACTGACACGCTCCAGCTAGCCCCCCTCTCTCTTCTGACCTAGTAGCGACATTTCTGAGCCGGGGTTCTAGCGACGAGCTGGGGCTACGGTCCCTTGGCGAGAGGAGGATGGCATCAACTACCTACACACCGACGTTCTGGCCTACGCAGCAAGAATCATGGCCGCTGTCGAGGGCCACGAGGGGATCAGGTGCGGCTGGCTGCTCGAGCACGCGGGCCGGCCGTGCGGTGAGCCGGCTACGTACCTTGCGGCGGGCAGCGACCTCGTAGCGGACAGCACCCGCGTTGGCGCGCGTGGCGACGTAGAAAGCGGGGCGCAGTGGTTATGCCGGGAGCATCTCGAGCTGATACTGGACGGGCCCCCAGAGGATCAGCCCGTCTTCGGGCACATAACCGGCGAGTAGCACACCAACTTCGAGCCGGGGTCCTACGGGGCTCCGGCCCTTCCTCTTCCTTATTCACCGAGATGCCGAGAGCTGGGTTTACCGGAAATCGCGCTCAAAAAAGAGGATATTGAGCCGTGCTGAGTGGGGTGCTGGGTGTGTTGGGTAGGCGTCCATGGGGTTGGTTTTTGAGAAAAGGGGAGTAGTTAAGCGCCACCTCCTAATGTTGTGGTAGGTTGCCTCCCCGTGGGGTGTGTGGGGGTTGTGCGCCTGACCGGTCTCAATAGAACAGGGTAAGGGGTTGCGGGTGAAGCATTTGGTATTTGCCATTGTCGGGGTTGTACTGGTCGCAGGGTGTGGAGCATCTGAGCAAGGAAGTGGCGAGCCCGGCTCTTCTAACGCGCAATCCTCAAGCGAGATTGTGGAAGCCTTCTACAGTCAGGGACTTGAGGTGGGTGACCCCTATCCCATAGACGATGATCCTGAGTGGACCTCCAATGCCGTACCCAAGACCTACACGGAGGGAACGCATTTCGACGCAGCGGAGGAGCAGGGATATTGCAGAGGCACTAAATATAGGTCAAGCTACAGTGATCGAAGATGTTAACGGTAACATTTCCGATCACCTCACCGAAGACCTCCTGCGTGAAGCCTACGAAGGCTTACCCGGCGAACTTGATTACTCTTGCCGACGTCTCCGGCGAGCGTATGTGTACGCGGACACAGCGCCCCTACACGGCGGGTTTCCGAGATTTTCCGAACTCTTCGGCTTTCTGAAAGGTTCGAGGCGTAACGGTCGCTATCTTCCCCGCGTCAAAAAGGTAGGCGTGAAAACGAAGAAACAAGGATAGTACACTTATGCACGTGGCGACCCAACTAGAACATATTAGACGAGCCTTGGAAGCGCACCGCCGAGCTATAGAGGAGCTGGAGACCACGTTCTTGGAGCTCGAAGAAACCCTCGAAGGGCGGCAAGGAGCGCCGGAGACCGCGACCGGCAAAGGCTCCTCCGAGCTGCTCTCGGTCCTCGAGGTCTGCCGGGAGCTGAGGATGGGCAAGAGCTGGGTCCATCAGCGCATAAAGAGCGGGAAGATACCCAGCGTGAGGCTGGGGCGCAACATTAAGGTAAAGCGCGAGGACCTCGAAAAATACCTGGAGGACCATCGGCAAGGCCCCCAAAACAAAAATAGCGGCGACGGCCTCTAAGGCCCTTCCCCGTATTGCCGAAATAGAGGCCTTATGAAGCCTCGTTCGTTTATTCTCAAGCCTCTTGCAAGAAGGGATAAGCACCTCTTCTCCGACTCACAGACGATTATTAGCCGGACCGCCAACTCGCCTGTGCCCTGCATCAGCACGACGTGCATCAGCACGATGTGCATCAGCACGACGTGCATCAGCACGACGTGCATCAGCACGACGTGCATCAGCACGACGTGCATCAGTCGTGTAACAAAAAACACTCTTCGAAACGAAACAAAGCTTTAAAATATCCGTGCTTTTGCTATTGTGTTCTTTTGTGTCCGCGGCTAAACTCTCCCAATACTAAAAACGTCCCTGCTATGGCTTGAAGGTCGTAAAGGGAATAGGAAGGGAGATGATGTATTGAAGCGCATCGCATTGCTTTTCACGTTGGCTAGCGTGGTGGCAACAATGGTAGCGGTGGGCGCGAGTTTGTCCGCACTCGCCCAGACGACCACGCCCGGCCGTGTTTGTGGGGCCCCTGTCAAAGGCGTGATTACCTGCGTTACGACGACTACGAATACGGAAACCACAACCGAGACGACCACGATAGCAGGACCGCCCATCGTGACTAACCTGGACAACACGTTCGAGGATACGATCACGACTGGGCCGTGCGAGGTCGGAAACTCTAACAGAGTAGGAACTGCGGAGGGGATTTCCACCCAAGAGTTCGAGAATATCAGCACTCAGCAGACTGAGATTACTGTTACCAACACGTTCGAGACTACTACCACTACGGTCAAGACGGAGACGTTTAGAGGTAACACTAATGGGACTCCTCTAACTTCAACCACCGTAACCTCACCACCGGTCAAGGTGCTGACGAAGACGACCACGTCCGACCCGGTACGGGTGGGCGATCCGAAAGAGACCTCGACGCCGATAGGCGAGCCGGAGTTCACTCCGACGGGCAGGTGCGAGAATGTGGCCGGTCCGCAGAACGAGGAAGCGGTAGAGAACGCGAACCCACGAGCCTTGGAACCGCGGCCGAGAGGCAACCAGCCTATCGAGGAACTGCCGGTTTAAACTCCGGTTGATGCGCCGCGGGGCAACAGGCCGGTCGACGTACCCAGAGGCAACCAGCCGACCGACCTGCTCCGGGGGGCCCAGCCGGAGGATCGGGTAGACGAGGTATTGCCGGTAGAACGGCTTAGGGACGAACTGCCCGAAGAAGTAGACGAGCTGTAGCCTAGCTGCCGGGATCGACCGGACTGCTAGACAAAAAGGGCCGGGGTCTAACAGCCCCGGCTCTTTTTATGCCTCCTTCAGTTTCCGAGAATCGTAATTTGCGGATTCTCAAATGTGGCCGGTTGCAGGCCTTTGAGGCGAGCGGTAGCAGACTCGCCCGGCTTGCTCGTAGAGGGGCGATCAAGCGCGTATCAAGCGTGTTGCTAGGGTCGGTTGCAGTGGTCGATGTACGCCGTCGAGGTGTGCTACTTGAATACTCCGCTCAAGCGGAGATTCTATCCGGTTGCAGTGGTCGATGTACGCCGTCGAGGTGTGCTACCTGGGAATAGATACTCAAGTATCTATTTTGTCCGCCATGTTGCAGTGGTCGATGTACGCCGTCGAGGTGTGCTACTTAGCGTGAAAATGTTACCCTGGGTAACATTTTTCTCTGGTTGCAGTGGTCGATGTACGCCGTCGAGGTGTGCTACTCAACGCCGAAGAATCGCCGCCACCATGAACGGCGCTGTACGCCCGTCTCCCGTCCCCCCCGGTCGGTTGAGGCGTCCGTACCCTCCGGCTCCTCCGTGACTGTCTCCGGGCCGTGTGGCTCGTCTCGCGGAGGTGCTAGCTCGGGTACGCGCTGGGCGAGGGTGTAGGTGATGCGCCGTGTCTCCGCGTGGGCGTTTCGTTCGGCTTCGAGCTCCCGGCGTAGGAATGCTACCTGTTCCCGCAGGTCCTCTAGCAGCCGCTCCGCGTCCTGACCGCGTCCTGTAATGTCCTGTACTGTCTCGACGGTATCCAGTAGGATTGTGACACGTCCGGCGGGGTCCTTCTCGTATGGGATGGTCCCCCGTTGTACGCGCTTTCTGATGGCGTCCACGCTCAACCCGAGCACTCGGGCGGCCTCGTCCACGCTAACACGTTGCCTGGACGGATTACCGGACGATGTCCCGTAACGTCCTGTAGAGTCCTCTCCCACGAGGGTACGATACCCTCAACCGACCGGTGGCAAGCCGGGAGACTACAACCTCGCCCACGAGAGCGTCTATGCCGAGCTTGCCAACAACACGGCGAGCAGGAGCACCAGGACCATTTCGAGCACAGCGCCGGCTAGCGCGCAGCTCATGACCACGAGGGCTAGCTTATCCCGCATGTCTCCGGCATAGGAACGTGCCTCGTCCGGTGTACGGCGCGCTCACGATGCACCCGGGCCTATTCGTCCTTCCTTGTCTTCCACGAGGGCGTCTATGGATCGCTGGCGCGCCGCCTCCTTGCGCAGCTCGGGACCGAGACCCCCCGGGACGGCGCGGACAAAAGCCGCTCCAAGCGGGTGCGGAGGGCTCACGGCGTTGCCGTGGTGGACGTCACGGAGACGCTGCATGTTGACCTTGAAGTTCTCGGCGAGGTCCGCCTCCGAGAACCGTTCGCTAGTGCCATCCTCGAGGACGAGCGTTACGTAGCTTGCGGAGAGCTTCTCCCGGAGCTTACGGATGCTGGCCTTTATGCTCCCCACGGGGACCTCCTGACTTCGCCTCGTCCGGCATCGCGCTCTACCATCTCGCGTAACTCCTCGAGCTCGCGGCCCAGCTCCTCGTTTTCGCGCCACCGCCGCTCTACGTCGAGGGCCTTCAAAAAAGTGTTGTAGCCTTGGAAGACCACGGCTCCGACCGGGCGCTCTATGGACTCCTCACGCACCGCCTTGATAACGTCGAGAATGTCGCGCTTGGCTTCCGTGAGTTCCCGCCCCGGTTTGCTCTTGCCCGCCCTCGACGCGGCCCTCCTGCGAGCATCCTGGCGGGCAGGATCGTGCGCTGGGCAGTAGTCGTTGCCCCGCTGCACCAGGCCCTTGCAGGGCGCGCCTCCCAGCGTTATTGCAGAGCATTTAGCAGCCAACGACTACCCCCCTCCCCCCCGAAGTTCGATACGCCGCCTCCCCACCTGCCGGACAGCTGGGGGGGACGGGGAGTCCAGCGGACCGGAGCCGGGCGCGTACTTACGGGGAGTGGCCGGCCTCGTTTCCTCCGGCAGTACCTCCTCGCCGGGGTCGAATACCCGCAGCCCCGGAGCCTCTTCGCGGTCCCTCTTAGGCACTCTCACGGCTACCGGAGCCCGCCGAAGAAGTTAATCTCACTCTCCGGCGCGTGGAGAATATCGTACTTAGAGGGCGGTGGCGGCGCGAGCACTTCCCACCGATCACCAGGATCAAGGCCAAGGTCGTTTGCGGCTTCGGATAGTTCGGCGTACAGCTCTCCCCACTCTTCATTAGCTGTGATCGCGTGGGAGACGACCTCGTCAAGGTCCCGCCGCCTACCCGCCGCGAAGGCCAGGAGTGCCGCGTCCTCATCGCCGCCGTCTAGCGCCATGTCCATCGCGGTAATAAGCGTCTCGGGCGAGGCTTCCGCCGCCGCCGCGAAGTCTCTAAAGCTGGCATTTTTCGGGGAGAGTTCCTGCTCTATTTCCTCGATGCGGACCTCTATAGCGGCGCGTAGTTCGAGGTCGAGTTCGAGGTACCTGGCCTTCAGCCGCTCCCGCTCGGCCTCCGCGAATACCGCACCTTCAGCGGCGCGGACAGCGTTAAACTCCTTGGGCCCGAGGCTTTCCTTAACCTCGTTACTCATGGATACGTCGAGCTGCTGAGCTTTGGCGGGTAGGTCGAACAGCGCGTTCAAGAGCTTCGCCTGCTCCTCGCCATAATGGACCTTGATCTCGTTGATTGTCGGCATTTACTTCTCCTTATCGTTGATGTTCGTTTGCTCGTATCCCGTGAACCCGGGGCGCGTCTCTACGCTGTTGGACAAGTCGATACGCCCGTCCACACCGACCACAACGCCGTACATGGATGCGTCGTCGAGAACAACCCATACCGGCATGGGGACGGCCTCATCGGCTATCAAGGCGCACCAGTCGCCAGCGGAGACAACGGCGAGTATCTCCGGCGCCTCGTCCACGTAGGTTAGGTTCTCTTCGACCACTGCCGAGGTGTTGAGCGTGTGCCCCGGTCGGGTCGGGTCGTACTGCTTCGGGCCGTCGCGCGTGTTTATCGTTCTCAAGCTTCCTCACTCTCTTGTGAATTCACGCACATCATCATGTGCCGGCTAATGTCCTTGCGGTTGACGCGGTTGAACCGCGCCGCAACGGACCGGGGCGACCAACCGGAGAGCAACCCGCCGTTGACGAGGTCACGCTCTCCGGCTGGTAGAGCGCACACGCGGCAACCGGGGCGAGGGCTGGCCTGCTTGGGGCTCGCCCTCGCCCTGGCAGCTTCGCCAGCCATCACGACACCGCCCCCGGCTCCGCCACGGCCAGCGCATCGGCTTTAACGCGGTGCTCGTCAGAGATCTCCGCATGAGCCCGCGCGAGGCCTCGGTGAAACGCTATCCAGCTTTGCCGGTTCTCTTCCCGGCGGCGAGCGTGGTGACGGCGGACACTCTCGGCCCACAGCTCCTCTATGGCGTTGGCGTCCCCGGCCTCCCGAGCGCGGCGCGCTGTGAATTGATCGATCTCGGCCTCGACAGCTTCGATGGCTTCCGTGTCCAAGTTAATACTCCTCTCATCGGATGCAGTGTTGACAGTGAGACTCTCCGCAAATGGACGAACCCGTCTGCTCTCCGCGGCTCCCGGCCGGTCCGATAGGCCCACGCCGCACGAGGAGCCGGATAGCCTCTCGGAAGTATTATGTGTCCGGCTCACGCAGCCTGTCCTCTCTCAATGTCGAGCGCCTCAAGTGCGGCGGCTACCTCGTAAACCTCCGGCGGCCCGGCGAAGCCTTCGTCCTCGCCGACGTAGCGGAGTATCCAGAGCAACCCCGCGACCTGCTCCGGGGAGAGTCGGGCGGCCCGGGGATGTTGGCTAAAGAGGTCCCGGACGGCGGGCAGAAGCTCGACGGCGTTCACCTCGGCGCCTCCAACCACGACCGCAACACTGGCTCTACCTCTCCCCACCGGGTGGCCGTGCTGAATACGTCCAGCGCAATCGCGGCGCTCGTCGGCTTCAAGAACCTATCCGGGTCCGTGCGGTACTTTCGGAGTTGTGTGGCGAGCCAGTCGGGCGGCTCATTGAGAAGTTTTAGAACAGGGTCATCCGCTGCCGGCACGTCTGAGGGAGGATCGTCGGGTGGTTTTTGGTCCCGGCGGGCTTGAAGTTCTTTAATCGTAACGGACTCGCCCGGCTTTGCGGTGAACGATACGGGGATTTCTTCCCTTGAGGAGCCGTTGGGGGACGATGTGAACGATGTGAACGATAAATCCGGCCTTCTCTCGCCTTGTACCTCTTCTTCCTTTTTAATCAAGGTATGGGAACCGAGAGAAGGCCCAAAATATCGTTCACTTTTGGGGTTATCGTTCACATCCGCATAGTTATCCGGCGTATCGGTGAACGATCCGTGAAAATTACCGTTCACTTTATCGTTCACCGGGCGATTATCGTTCACCGTATCGTTCACCGTATCGGCGGCCGGGTCGGCGTCATTGAAGTCCGTGTTAAGCACTATTGGCCGACCTATCTTGCAGTTGTTGCTCCGATATGCCCGGATACCGTGCACTTCAAGGAGCGGCGTAACCTCGCGTATCTTCTTCCAGAGAGTGCGCCCGGTCTTCGGCCAGGTCTTGTCGTCTTTCAAGTCAAGGTCGTCTTCGGCGCGTGACTCTATAGCGGCGTGCAGCTTCGCGGCTGACAGCTCGATGCGGTCTTTGTCTTTCATGTAGAGGATCACGCCCTGGGCCACGATGGAGCCGTCGAGCGTCCCCTGCTGCTGCGTCTCCTCTACGCCCCTCCAGTCCTCAACGAACGTACCGACGCCCCATCCTTGGCTCTCATAGAGCGCGGCGGCATAGAGTCCCCAATCGGCCAGCCTCGGGCGCTCCTCCAGCTGTACCGTGTGACGTTCCCGGAGAGCGCCGGACAGGGCGTCGAAGACCGCCCCGAGTAGCTCCGGATGCTTGAGAGAGAACTGCATCCAGAAGTCGTCTTCGGGTAGCCGCTTGCGTTTGTCGAGGCGCTCAAGCTCAATCGGCAGCGTGCGGTCTTGCACGTCCCCCCGGTCAGTCGGCGGGTTGATCCCGTTGAGGAGTACGGCGCGCTGCATAGACCAAACGAGGTCCTCGTCATCGGAGTAGAGGACGCGCTTACTGTCCGACTCGCCGGTGACGAGGCGGCATAGAGTGTCCTGGAACCACTCCGGGAGGGAGTTCTGGTTATCTAGCATGAGGATGTAGCAGTGTGCGGCCTTTTGGAGAAAGTCGCGGCGGTCTATGGTTACGGCTTCGTTACTAGTCGGGTCCAAGAGGCGCTTTACGACACGGCCCGCGGTGGACTTGCCCGCTCCCATCACGCCGGTTGCCTGGAGGATCGGGCGCGAGATGTGCGCCAGCGCCAACAGCGTTACGTAGGTCAGGAACAGCCGCCGGTCCCTATCGGTCTTGAGGTTTACCCACTCCGCGACGTCCTCTAGTTTTCCGCCCGGCGCCGGGTCCGGGAGTGGTTGCAAGTTCTTGACGGCTCGGAAGTATACGGGCGGGTCGGGGTCTAGCTTATATCCCTTCTCGTCTACCCGGATCACGCGCCCGGGGGCCAGCTCGTAGAAGACCGCGCCCTCGTGGAATGCTGCCCGAGTGTTCAGCTCTCGAACTTCTCCGGAGTCGTGGGCGAGCATATCGAGTACCCGCCGTGCTCCTATGAGGCCGTCATTACTCGGGGCTTTCTTCTCGTGTTTGTAGAGGAGTTTCGTTAGCGGCCTGTTCGTTCTCGAAATGGGAACAGCCTGGCCGCCCACGAGGGTGTGAGATTCGGCGTGCTGGTCGACGAATAACGGCCACTCCGCATCCTGGACGTAGTAGATGAGGCGGTCCGCGACCGGCGGGGGGGTCTGCTTCTCGGGGTCGTTAGGCACTCTTACTCACCACCCCAACCCACCACGGGATATAGCAGCCCGGCTGAAAAATAGGTCTCACGTCCTGCCAGGTGTAGCCCTGGCCGTGGTCGTGATAACACTGGAACCAGGGTGCGCCGCTGGCATGGTGTCCGATATAGACACCGTCGGAGTGCTCCTTGCCGGGCGGTGCTATCGGACACTCCAAGAGCCGCCACTTTCGGCCCTTAGAGTCCATGACTTCGCTCCCGGCCGGGACGCCCCAAATACCCATCCATTCGACTAAATCGAACTCCCGGCTTTTGATGTGCTTTGCCCACGGCGGGCGCTTCGTCGCGAGCCGCCCGGGGCCCACGCGGGGCAGTACCACAGGCAGTTCAGGCACCACGCTATCTATCTCGTTGGCTGTGTAGCGTCCCCCCGTAATCTCCATGGTGACGAGCTCGGGGGTGTCGCGCTTGTAGTTGAGGGTGTCGGGCGCTCGTAGCACTGTTGAGAGTCCGGCTTTGCCTCTATCGGCCCCCATCGCCACTGCCATGCGCTTGTTAAGTTTCACGGCCTCGCGGGCGGGTATCGGCTGCTCCAGTGTCCAGTAGAAGTGTTCGCGCCCGTGGGACGAATGCACGACGGCGCTCGGTAGCGGCCATGGGGCGGGTACCTTGGCCCCGTCTCCGTCTACCCAGAGAGCACGGACTAAGTCCACCGCGTCCGCCGCCAGTCGCCCAGCCCCCGTACTCCTGTACAAGTGGACTCCAAAGTAGGAATCCTTGCGCATATTGGATTGCCTTATGAGATACGCGGCTGCGGGGGGCGCCTGCTCGGGGTACCTCCAGGTCCTATTGGCGACGCGGGTGAGCTCGTTTTGGCGTGCGCTGGGGTTACTGAACCTGGCCTGCTCGCCGGTGAAGGTCTTGAGGTATCCGGTTTGATCTCCAAACAGGACCTCCCATAACCTAAGCGTCCCCCTCGTCTCCTCGGTGCGTCTTGTATCGGCGGTGGCCTCGTTAGAAATCAAGTCACTCACGCGGCCTCACTCTCTCCAGCGCAGCCAGCCGGGAGAATCAACACGTAGAGGCCGGTTCCCTTCATGAGGTGCTCTACGGTGCTTCCAGGACATGCCTTGTGCCAGCCCTGGAGCACGTCCCAGGAGTGGCGGGAGATGATGCGGAACATCACCATTAGCTCGATGCGATCCGAGGTATTCTCGGGTATCATTAGTTAACTCCTTTGGGAATAGGGGTTTTGGATTTGGGCCGGGCTGTCGGGCTCGGCCTTTCTATTGCTCGTGGTTTTCTCTGTTGAAATCAAGTACAATTTCTCCTATGTTGACTTCCGGGGGTCCTTCATGCGGGCCCCTTTTTCATGCAATAACCTCTAAGCAAGATGCAGCGCCTTTAACCGGCGCTTAAACGCCGGTAACTGATTCTCCGGCGGCTTCTCGCCGCGCCCGATTAGTTCGGATCGAATCTCAAGGGCAAGCGAGAAAGCGTCTGGTGAAATCCCCTCTACTCCGGCCTTGAGATCGGCGTGGGTGCGGGTGAGGTCGTCTCCCACAAGAGCACCGAGGAGCTTATGCAGCCGGTCGGTTGTCGAGTCCTTGATCTCCCTCGCCAATCGCTCCCTTGGCATCTTCAGCGCCCGCTCGGGAGTTAGCAGGCCTCGTTCTTTTGGGTAAAAGTCCTCGACCAGCTCGCTAACATCGACCCCGAGAGCGTGCGCCAACTTCCGTAATGTACTGCCCCTCGGCTGCGGACGCCGTCCCGCTTCCATCTCATAAACGGTAGCGGGGGAAACGTTGGCTCGTTCAGCCAGTTCTCTTTGGCTAAAACCCCTGGTTTTTCGCAATGCGACTAACTCAGCCATCAAGCTCCTTTCTTAAAACCTGTCGGAAGTTTACCCGCAAAAGTATTGCGTGTCAACTACACAATTGATATACTGTACGTAGACACAGAAACGGCCCCGCAGGTGGTGAGACACCCCGGAGCCCGGCCCACAAGGAGCAACCAAGTGGACACCACTACTGTAGCGCAACCAGCGCCACCAACCACCCGCGAGAAGGGCACCTGCTCAGGATGCGGCGCGACCACCAAGACGCTCACGGCCCCGATCCCCAACGCCAGGGACTACGAGGGGCCAATGTACTGTCTGTCGTGCAACCCGCGTTTCCTCGCGCTGGATATGCACTACTCGAGCTTGGAGCGGCTGGGCGCATGATCCGGGCGATAGCGGTGGGGCTGCTCTTCGCGGCCCCGTCATACTTCCTCGTCTTCGTCCTGGCCGGCGGATAGCCCATGCCTGCGAGGAGCCGGGGACCACCAGCCGCGGCCGTTTGGGTATGCTAGGCGACCGGAGGAATTACCGAGAGGAGATAGATTAGTGAACCTAGGCGAACAACTCGACGGGGCGCGGTTCGTCCGCTTCGACCCCGCAAACGAAACCGTGCTCGGGTGGTTCGGCGGCCACGGCTGCCATGCCTACACGCTCGACGGGCAAGAGATCGCCTACTGGAACATAGGCGACTTTTCCGCGCACTCGGCGGGCTTCGAGGAGGTGCGGACGAACTTCGAAGAGCACATAGAGTCGGGCGAATACCTGACGCTGTTTTAAGAGAAGGAATTATCGAGAGGAGAAGTATGGACGAGCACGAAGCGCGGCAGGGCGAGCGCCAGATCGGCGCGGAGGAGGAGCCGGGCGGGTACGACAACCCGCTTACGCGTGAACGGATCCCCGAGGAGGAGAAAGTCGAGGTAGAGGTGGGCGGGTACAGCGCCAACGGTACGTTTCTGGGCGAGCTGGTGCGCTTCACAGCCGAAGAAGTCGGTAGCTGGACCGACCACTCGATGGCCACGAGCAGAGATGACCGGGGCGTAACCTACACCCTCTACAAGCTCCCAGGGGACCCCGCCAGGTATCGGGTGCATGAGGTCGCCTGGACCCGCTGGCAAGGAGAGGAGTCCGAGGCTTTGCTCGCGCCGGTGGACGAGGACGAGGACGACGTCACATACGGCCCTGGCGGAGCCCTCTCCTACGGCTCGTACACGGAGGATGAGGCTCGCCTGGCCTGGCCGCATCTCTTCGCGGCGCTAGGGATGCCAAACGTCAGGGACCTAGACTAACCACGGGGCGCACTGAGGTAACAGCGGGCCGGGGCTACTTATCGGGGCTCCGGCCTTTTTGTGTACGCGTACACAATACTTAGAGCAGCGCTCCTCTTTATGCCCCGGTCGCATACCCCTATAAGACCGGGGCCGAGGTTCGCTTGTCGCGATTCGTACCCCCATTGGGGTAGCACCGTGGGGGGTGTGGGTCGCGGCGTCCGTCCTGTGGGCTTCGGGGCACCTCTGAAGGGACGCTAGGTAGTATACTGTCTCCGTTGTCACTACATTGTCACTACGTAGAGGAGGGTTAAGTATTGTATGTCAGGAAGAATTACGTGCGCAGGGGCGAGAAGACGTACGGTCCGTACTGGACAGTAGTGCAATCGATTCGGGTGAACGGGGAGCCTCGTCAAAAGGTAGTGGCTAATATTGGTCTAGCCGATAACTACTATGAGGCTGACCGCATCGCCCGCATGAAAGCGATACTGTGTTGTATTCCGGGATGTGGGGAAGCCGCCGCCGTCGAGTTTGGGGAAGGTGAGAAGACCCCGCTCTTGTGTACGGTGCGGTTGCCGCAAGGGGGCGTAAGAAAAGTCCCGTTTATCGGATGCTTCGAACACGCACGGGTCTACATGCGGGGAGAGATTGAAAAGATTGAAAACGGACTCCCAGCCTTGCTACGCGAGTAGCGGAGGGCGGCGGCGGTGTCAGCTTCAACCCTTACCCGATGGAGCGGGATGGCAGCTCTGCTAGGGGGTGTGCTGTTCGTAATCGCGATCTTGGTAAGCTTGCTCTTGCCCCTGGTCTTCTTCGATCCTAACGAGCCACCTAGTCAAGGTACCATTAG
>MWVY01000189.1_pt1 | contig 14976 bp, 11 predicted proteins | sample 1047251 | NCBI WGS metagenome assembly MWVY01 (sample SAMN06349983, study PRJNA376086) | soil metagenome | isolation source: MS7-5 sample Antarctic (ecotone) soil | place: Antarctica | collected 2015-01-13
TCATGGCACCGAGGACGGTCCAATCGGTTCTGCCGTTGCCGGTAAAATCAAAGAGTGTGCCGCGCCCCGACGGAGTTGGTGTCGGCGTTGGTGTCGGTGTCACAGTTGGTGTTGGTGTTGGCGTCGGGGTTGGTGTCGGCGTCGGCGTTACAGTTGGCGTCGGTGTTGGCGTTGGTGTCGGTGTTCCGCCTCCGCCGCTCGCCGTAATATTTATATCGTCAACTCCAACCCATTCATCACTACCAATAGCATTAGTGGTTATAACTCTGATTTCTACCAGTGGTCGGTTATTTACGGCGGCAGGTAAAGTTAAATTTAATGGTGTAACCTGAGTGGCAGAACCGCCTGTTGTTGCATCAGCGATATAACCACCCGGAACTGAGGTATAATCACCGGTTCCGCCGACCCGATATTGTACATCAACCTGCTGAATGGCATCATCGGCAGAACCGTCAATATCGCGGATATTGCAGGCAAAAACGATATTGCTTCGTCCAGTCGTATTAAGATAAATAACGATATGCGGCGCGTCCGCAGTTCCTGAACCTTGCAAAGCAACAGTCGGATTAGCGATAGCATCGAATTCCGCAACGGCACCGGTTGTTACTGTATCAGGATTAACTTGATTGGCGAGAACATTAACCGGTGTCGAACGGTCAGCCAAAATAGTGCGCGGGTCGATACCGGCAGTTGTCGTTGCCGGATCATCGCCGCGATAGCCGACGATTCCCGGAACTGCGCTCCAGTCGTCATTTGTCGTAATTAAATTTATGTTTGTCCAGTTCTGACTAAAAGGTAAGGTCTGAGCTGTGTTGTTGGCTTGCACTTTGACAATGCCGATTCCGACCTTAATTAAACCAATTGTCAAAAACAGGGTTAAGCCGAAAATGGCTGATTTTTCCCAATTACTCAAAATCTTTTTCATCGTTTTCTCCTCTTAAATTGAAAATTTTAAAACTGCACACTTACACAAGAAAAATGTAAGAAAGTAGGAAATACATTTATTATCAAGGAAAAATGCAGTTAACTTAGTATAGACGTTATCTATTTTTGGCATAATATCACAAATTGAATTTAAAAAGACAGGCAATAAATCTTAAATTATGGTTAGAGAAACAGAATTTAAGATTTATTGATTACTTAAGCAAAAATTTCTGTTAAAATTAAAAATACAAAATATCTCCAGAGGTTTTAATAATGCGGTTTGTAAAATATATTTTGCTGTCGGTTTTTCTTTTTAACTTTACGGTAATTATTCTCGCGCAGGATAAGGATACGTCAAAAGAAGATGAAGTTTTGCGGATTGAAACGCAGCTCGTTGATGTTCCAATTATCGTAACGGACAAAAGCGGCAAGCCGCTGCTCAACCTGAAGAAAAATAATTTCGTTGTTTATGAAGACGGCAAAAAACAGGAACTTTCTGATTTTGCGGCGACGAGTGCGCCGTTTGAAGTCGCGCTTCTACTCGACACTTCCGGGTCAACGCGCTCTGATTTGGCACTGATTCAACGAGCTGCCGAAAGTTTTATCAATTCCCTGCGTCCGGGTGACAGAGTTTCGATTGTTGCATTTAAAAGTTATCGTGAAGGTAACAAATCAATTGCCGTCAGCGAGGTTTTAACGCTTTTGACCGACGACAGAAATAAACTGAAAAACGCACTCGCTAATGTCAAAACCAGCAACGGAACGCCTTATTACGACGGGCTTTTGCAGGTTGTTGAAAAAGTTTTCCGCGAAATACCGAAGGACGAATTTCGCGGCAGACGCGCACTGGTCGCTTTGACCGATGGTGTTGATTCAACTAGCGTTGCCGGCTTTGATGAAGTCAGTGAAGAATTTGGGCAAGCGGGCATCGTTTCATATTTTATACAGGTTGATACGCGAGAATTTTTCGAGGAAAATCTGCTGGGCGACTGCGACGGCGCGATGCGTTTCTCCCAAGCGCAAATCCGGCGTTATTACCGCACATTTTATCCGAAATCAAAAATCGAGAAAGTTTTCAATTTCTGCAATCTCGGCGATTTTGAACGCCTCGACATCAGTAAAAGACTTTACGGATTAGCCGACGCGGAAATGCAATCTCTGGCAAAAATGTCGGGTGGAAAAGTTTTTCTGGCAGCGGATTTGAGCGAAGCGCGTGGCGCATTTACCAAAGTCGCGCAGGAAATCGGCACAAAATACAGTTTGGGTTATTATTCAACAAACGAAAAACGCGACGGCAGTTATCGCAAAATTAAAATTGAATTAAAAGGCATTCCCGCTGGAGCGCAAATCCGAGCGCGTGAAGGCTACACCGCGCCAATAAATTAAAGCAATTAGCCGTGAATAACACGAATAACACAAATTAAATCATTTTCTTATTCGTGTTATTCGTGTTATTCGTGGCAAAGTTTTTATATGGACTCTAAATTTAAGCGAATCGTTTTAATGGTTCTAGACAGCGCGGGCATCGGCGAAATGCCCGACGCGGCTGATTGGGGCGACAAAGGCGCGGACACTTTGGGAAATATTTTAAAATCGCGGAAGGTTAATCTGCCGAATCTGCAAAAGTTAGGTTTGGGAAACATCCGATCTTTGCAAAATTTGCCCGTCGTCGAAAGTCCTGCGGGAAGTTACGGCAAATGCGCGTTGAAATCAAACGGGAAAGATACGACCACCGGACATTGGGAAATGGCGGGCATCGTTCTGGAAAAAGCGTTTCCGACTTTTCCAAACGGTTTTCCACCGTGCATTATTGATAAATTCGTTGCGGAAACAAACATTCCGGGTGTGCTTGCCAATATTCCGGCAAGCGGCACGGAAATCATCAAACAATTTGGCGAAGAACACATTAAAACAGGTAAGCCGATTGTTTATACTTCCGCCGATTCGGTATTTCAAATCGCCGCTCACGAAGAAATTATTCCGGTCAAAAGACTTTATGAAATCTGCGAAACGGCGCGTGAAATTCTTGATGGTGAAGATAAAGTCGGGCGTGTCATTGCGCGTCCGTTTATCGGTGAAAACGCCGAAAACTTCAAACGCACCGAAAACCGCCACGATTACGCCGTGCCGCCGCCCGCAGATAACCTTTTGCCGCTTTTAAAGGGTAAAGGTTTGGATGTCGTCTGCATCGGCAAAATCGCTTCGATTTATGATTCAATGGGCGTAACCGAAGATTTAACCGCGAAAAACAACGACCAATCAATTGACCAGACAATCGATGCTTTAAACGCCGAATCACGCGGATTGATTTTTAGTAATCTGGTTGATTTCGATATGCTTTACGGGCATCGCCGCGACACGGAAGGTTACGCCAGAGCGTTGGAACATTTCGACAACCGCCTGCCCGAAATTCTCGACGCACTGCGGGAAGACGATTTATTTGTCATCACCGCCGACCACGGCAACGACCCGACTAAAGAAGGTTCAGACCACACGCGCGAATACGCACCGCTTCTCGTCTACGGAAAATCAGCCAAACAAGGCGTGAATCTCGGCACGCGCCAATCGCTCTCCGACATCGGACAGACGATTGCGGAAAATTTCGATTTGAAATTAAAGAATGGAGTGAGCTTTTTAATGGAGATCTGAAAAATTCTTTTGTCGAACTCACGTTAATTTAATTTCAATCGACGGAAATTATTGTCCTGATAATAATCGGCGGCGCGGCAATCCAAACAAACGTCCAGAAATTTTTGCGGTAAAAACGGACGGCGCGGTCAATCAAATCACCCGCGCCGAACGGCGCAAGAGAGAGTTGAGAATTGGAAGAAGTTGAATGATTCATAGTCTTCAAGGACAGTTCTAAATATAACTTTTTTCACTTAAACTAAGTAGCTTATAAAATAAAAAAAGTCTGCCAATTTTACATCGGCAGACTTGAAAAAGCTTTACAGCCCAATTAGAAATTCACGCGAAACGCGAGTTGAACAACACGCGCATCGAAGGCAAGTCGATCAATACGACCAAAATTGGTGCTGTTAATGTCCAGAAACTGAGTTGATGTTCTGAAGTTCACCGTGTTTAAGGCATTAAACAAATCGGCTTGAAGCTGGAAGGTTAATCTTTCACCCACCACGAATCTCTTAATGAATGACAGGTCAAGATTGTAGAATGTCGGACCACTAACAATTGCGCGTCCCAGGCTGCTGGTTGTTCCGGGAGCATTATTAAAGAACAATTGTCCTTCGAAGTTTGTCCCTAAACCATTTGAGCCGCGACCGGTTCCGCCGATAGCAGTGTTAACTGTGCCGTCAGGATTGCGACCCAAAACTTCAGGCGGCAGGAAAAAGATTCCATTCGGCGTTCTGTAGATACCAACCAAACCTCTCAATTGATCTGCCGTAAGGTTTGTTACTGCAGTTTGCCTTCCCGAACGTCCCGTGCGGTTAAGCGTTCCTCTCGGATCGGTAAACGTAATCGGTGAACCTGAACCAATTTGTAGAATAGCACCGACTTGGAAATTGCCAAGCAAAGTAGCCAGAAATCCCTCATTTAGGAATGGCTTGCCTTTTCCAAACGGAAGTTCATAGCTGGTAAGCAGATTGAATTTATGCGTTTGGTCAAAATCAGCCCGCGAACGCTCTAATTCAGGTTGGTTAATATCCAAAAACGGCTCAAAGCGCGTTTGACCCGTTCCAACCGCATTAGTCAAATTTTTCGAGAATGTATAGTTAGCATTCAAGGCAAGTCCTTGGGCGAAACGACGGCGAAGATCAACTTGTAATGCATTATAGTTAAATTCACCACCATTCGTGAGCAAGTCGGCAACACCCGCACCAGGATTTGGCACAAAGTTGACATTTCCTTGCAGGTTGTTAGACAGGTAAATGAATGCCAACTGTGCAGCCTGCCCGGTATCTATCAGACCGGTAATAGTGCCGTTCGTCAAAAGACCTCCAGAAGCCAGATTTGGAAATACAGTTAGTTGTTGGCAACCGGTAGATGTTGCCTGTGCTGCCGTACATCCCGCTGCTCCAAACCGTGATAAATTAGCTCTTGCCCGGTTAAAGTCCGCTAAGAAACCGTTACTGGTAATATTGATTTGGTTAAAGTCAGTACCGCGCAACAAATTGTTACCGCGAGTTCCGACATAGCGAACTTCAATCGCCGTATTGAAACCAATTTCGCGCTGAATACCAAACGAATACTCGTGAACTAAAGGTGTTTCGATGTTTGGATCTACTGCAAAGACGGTTCCGAAGTTTCCCGCCGCCGCATTATTTTGGGCGAAAGTTCTGTTACCGCCGGAAAAAGCAGGTATCGGAATAGTCGGCGGGTTGTCAGCTCTGGCATTCAAAGCAGTGCTTCCCGTGCTACTGAAAGCTCTTGCGGTAAGATTCAAACCTTGGTTACCTCCAAGCGCATTATCGGGAGCGCGAACCAATTCATCGTTGATATAAGAAATGCGGTATCCTCCGCGAATGACCGTATTCGCTCCGAATAAGAATCCGCCAATACCTCCGTCAAATTTAGGAGCATAAGCAAAACTTACTACGGGAGCAAAGTTATTGTTATCCGGTTTGTAAAATAGTCCCTCTTCTCCGGCATTGCCTCCGACAAACTGAAATCTACCGTTAGGATCCAAAATTGCCGAAGCAGGATCGTTAGGATCGGAAATAACCGGTTCTAAAAATATACCGTCTACGGACTTCAACGGTGAATAGCGATCATAACGCACTCCTAAATTGAGAGTTAAATCTCTGGTAACACGCCATTGGTCGGAAACGTGAAATCCGAAAATGTCGTATTCAAACACACGCCTTTCAGTCGCACCCGGAACAAATCCTGAGTCTCGACCCGTAACGTTAAGTGTTTGCGAACCGCCTGAAACAATACCGCCAAGAAGAGCTAGCAAATTATTTGCGACAGCTCGCTGTGCAGTTGGAACTCCTCCCGGAAATAAAGCCGTATTAGTGAATTGAGTTGTGGTTATAGACGGAGTGGCTGTGCCTGTTCCGACTGTGAATGTAGGAACGGTTGTGAAACCGGCAAATGAATCAATTTTAACTTTTTGATACTGACCGCCAAAACGTAAACTGTGATTACTGAAAACATACGTCGCATTGTCTTGAATGTTGTATGTTTTCACGTCACGTCCCTGATTCTCGAAACTAACTTCCGGATTTGTAACCAGGGGTAGAGTGAAAAAAGTTTCCGGAAGGGGGTCTCTTCTCAAAAAGGTAGGATCGCTAAAGAAGAGTCCACCGCGAACTTCATTAGTAAATTTGCTCGATATTGCCGAAGACAAACCAATCGAAAGAAACGGATTGCTTGACGGCTGGGTAACACGCGGATCTGTATTGAATGAATTGTCAATATCAGCGCGGTTAACATCTTGCTTCACAGATCTGTATGTTCCGGTAAGCGTATTCAGAGGATTGATTCTGAAATCAATTCTGGTCGTGTAATTGGTTTGTTCCAAGTTATTATTCTGAATAACCTGGAAACCGGTCGTATTCAATTGGTCTCCTACTTGAGTGGTATTTCCCTGCGGTATATTAGCAAGAAAACGGTTTGCGATTAGCGGGTTAATTCCCGTAATACCGGTGCCGAAAGCCGGATTGAATAAGTTGACCTGTCGGAGTTGACCCGAATTGTCTCTATAAGTGAAAATTCCCTGGCGTGCGCTGGGAGTCAAAACGGTGCTGAATTGCGGGTCGGCAGGTACTCTATCAATCAATTTTTCATATGCGAAGAAGAAGAATAACTTATCTCTACCGCTTATGGAAACCGGACCGCCTTCACCAAAATTCAAAAACGGCAACGGTCCGCTGACATTTCCGCCGAACTGATTTCGATTACGAAACGGGCGTGGGCTTACTGGAGTTCCATCTGGATTATGTCCAGCTGCGTTATTGAAGAAGTCATTGGCGGCAAGCTCTGAATTGCGGTTGAACTCAAACAATCTAAAATGGAAATCATTTCCACCGCGACGGGTCGAGAATTGAATCTGCGCTCCACCAAAGCCATCATCGGCATTTGTTTGCGTAGAAACGGCAAATTCTTCTACTTCATCCACCGTCGGACGCGCCGGTGAAAATCCAGTGGCATTTGAACGAATATAGTTATCCTGAACGTTAATACCGTCAATAGTTATATTTGTTGCAGAAGTGCGAATACCGTTGACTACTGGTTGTTGATTCGGGTTGTTAGACACACCTGGTTGAAGCGTAACGAAGTTGAGCGGATTGCGACCAAGAGATGGTAAATCGTCAAGTTGCTTTCTGGAAACAGTATTATTTATTTCCGCGTCAACGCTGTTGATGATTTCTGCACCCGCCGTCACAACAACGGTTTCCTGAATACCACCGACTTCTAATCTAGCCGCTAAGGTATAATCTTTACTAACGTCTATTTTAACTTGTTCAGCAGTAAAGGTTTTGAAGCCGCTTGCAGTTATGGTTACGGTATAAGTTCCTACATCCAAATTCGGAACTCTGAAACCTCCCTCCTCATTAGTAACCGTTGTTACTTCGTTACCTGTTTGATTATCTCTGACAACGACAGTTGCCCCCGGAATTAGCCCATCGGGACTGGCGACAGTTCCGACAAGGCTGCTCGAAGTCAACTGAGCAAAAACAGAAACAACCGAAATAGCTATTACTGCCAAAAACCAAAACATTTTTTTCATATTAGTTTTCCCCTTAATTTAATTTTATTTTTAGTTAGTTTTTCTAATTTAATCAGAATATTAGCCAATAAAATTTTCAAAACACCTGCATAAGTTACACAAAAGAGCAATTACTGTTCCAACATCTGCTAAATTTTGTTTTAGACATCTCCTGATGCCTCGCTGTTCCTTTATGTAAAGTAGTTTAACAATGATTGTTTTTAGTAATAATAATGAATATGGATTCTTACCATTCCAAAATAGTAGCCCTTTAAATTCAATTTTTTGGTTTTAATACAAAAAATTGAATTGGTTTTGTTTCATACGACTCCAATAAAAAAAGCAGCTTGAGTGATTCTTGTCAAAGAAGTAGATTGAAGAATTAAAGTTGGATTCTTAAACGGCTTAATGCACTTGAAGGCAAAAACACATACACAATGTTTTACGGAATTACTTACATTTTCCGGCAATCTCCTTCATCTTCAATGTAATCTCTTTACTGCTGGCTTTTTTCGCTTGTCCGTCGCGGTAAACTTCCTCGCCGCCAACCATCGTTAAACGAACATCGCGTGCATTTGAAGCAAACAGCAGAGCCGAATAAACATTGTGAACGGGCATTTGCGCGATGTTGTCGAGCGCGACAACAATTAAATCGGCTTGTTTATTTGCTTCGAGCGTTCCGATTTCATTTTCCAAACCTAAAGCCGACGCACCGCCGAGCGTTGCCGTTTCAATAATTTCCCGCGCTGTCAAAAATCGTTTTTTGTCCTTTATATTTCGGGCGAAAAGTGTCGCAAAACGCGCTTCTTCCAAGATGTCGCAAGTGTTGTTGCTCGCTACCGAATCGCTTCCGAAACCGACGCGAATTTTTTTATCCAAAAACTTTTCGAGCGGCGCGATGCCGTGTCCGAACTTGGCGTTTGACTTCGGGCAATGCGCGATGCGTGAACCGGTTTCGGCAATTAGCTCAATATCTCTTTCGGAAACTTTGACGCAGTGCGCGAGAAGCGGTTTCGCCCGCAAAACCCCGATTTCCGCCAGATATTCAATAACCGAAACTTTCGGAGCGTTCCACTTGAGATTTAATTTCTCATAAACTTCGGCAAAAAAACCTTCGCCGGTGAGGAAAAATTCTCTTTCCTGATTCGATTCGGCGGCGTGAATCGTGATTTTTATATTTTCAGCGAGCGCGTAATCAGTGATTTTTTCAAAAAGTTTGCGGCTGACTGTGTAAGGCGCGTGCGGCGAGACGCCGATTTTGACGAGTTCGGTTTCGCTTTCTTTTAACGCCAGAATTTTGTCTTTGAGGCGGGCAAAATCACTTTCGGCTTCTTCGTTTTTCGGCGAAAATTCGGTTTCTTGAAACACGATTCCGCGCAAGCCGATTTTTTTGAGTGCTTGCAGACCGGCTTTGCCCATTCGCCCAATATCGCCGAAACAAGTTACGCCCGCCCGTGCGCCTTCGAGTGCGCCGAATATGGCGGAGGTTTCAATATCTTTGTCAACTAACTTTTCGGCTCTGGTTTTGGTTAATTTTATCAGCCAAGCGTAAAAATCTTCTTCCACGTCGTCGAGAAATCCGCGCATCGCTGTTATTTCCAAATGCGAATGAGCGTTGACCAGACCGGGCATAATTACGGCTTCGCCAAAATTATCGCGGTTTGCTTCGGGAAATTTTTTGATGAGTTCATCGCGCTTGCCAATTGAAATAATTTTATCTTTTTCAACTGCCACCGCGCCGTTTTCAATCAGTTCAGAAGAGATGGGCAAGACATAATCGGCGGAAAGAATTTTCATATTTCTTGCTTCGAGTGCGCGTAAAGTTCTGAGTTCACGCAGAGAGAACGTATTAGGTTCAATGAGTGAAAATGCAAACTAAAGTTTGAACTCAGAACTTTACCCGCGCTCCGATCTACTTATTTTTTACCGCGTCATATCTTTTTAGAATCGAGGTAACGTAAGCCTTTGTCGAAGCAATATCAATTCGCTGGATAAATTCTTCTCTGGTCAGTTTGGCGGCATCCGTATCTTTTGTCCATTCTTCGACACGGCTCGCACCGGCGTTGTAAGCCGCCAGCGTCATCGCTTTTTCCGCCGCAAATCCGCGATAATTTTCGCGCAGTTTTTCCAGATACCAACAGCCGACTTGGATATTTCTTTGCGGTTCGCGCAAAAAATTCACGACATTTTCGGCGGTTTGCTTTTCAAATTCTTGAAAACCGGTTTCCTTCGCCCATTCACGCGCCACAGCCGGAGTTACCTGCATCAAACCGACTTCTTCCGCCGCGCCGATTTTCCAAGCGCGAAAATAAGTTTCTTCATAAATCACGCTCCAAACCAATTCTTTGTCTAAACGATAGACGCTTGCCTGCTGCTCAATTATGTTGTCAAAACGATGTGTCCAATAATTATTAAAAAAATAAAGTCCGACAAATAAAATGAAAACGAAAATTATCAGACTGGACAATAGATAACGACGCATTTTTTAAAGTTTATAGAGTTTATAGAGTCAGTACAGTTTATTGAGTTATTCTATTTCGGCAAACTCAATAAACCCGATAACTTTACAAACTCTTAATTATTTCGCTTGAATTTTTTCCAAAAATCTACCGTCCGATACGACCAATCAATGCCTTCATAAGCGGAAAGTAAAGCAGTTTCGTTCAAAATATGTCCTTGCAGCCAAACCTCCGCTTTGACGTATGCGCCAATTTGCAAATCTTTGACCTGTAAAGCGCGTCGGCTGACCAAAACTTCAAGATTTAATTCGCCTAAATCCAGATAAAGCCAATATAAATCGCTTCCCGAAAACGGATTACAAAGCGCGTTAAAAGCGATGATTTTACCGCACAAACTCCAATCGTTTTCGTTGGCGATGACATTTGGCGCAATTTCATCATAAGATTTCCAAAAGGGTTGTTCGGCTTTTTTCAGAACTTCCGCCCGATAAGCCAAACCGCATAACCCGACGCGCAAAGAATTTCGTTCAAAGATGTGCGTTCCAATTTCGGTTAAATTTTGCAAAGCAAACAAGACTTCTGCGCGACTGTCTTTAATAAAACCGTGAATCACCGCTTCGCCTTCTTCGTCGAATTCGGTCAAAGCCCAGGGCGCAATCGTCTGAGCATAACGCGCCCGAAAACCCGGACGGCAATCGGCGTAAAAAACCTCGCCCGTGCCTGATTCATACAAAACCGTCCAAACTTCTAAACCTTCGCCAAACTTTAAACAGCGTCCGTGCAAAATACCGCTTTTGCGCGGAAGGCGCGAAACCTCGCCGCGCTTGCCGACATCTTCAGCCAAAGCGTTAAAAGCGGTTTCATTTTTTATTTCGATACCGATGGCATCAAAAGCAATTTCCATAATATTTTATGATTTCAAATTCCAAATTTGCGTTTTTGATTCGGGTTTTGCTTTTTCCCCGTCGGTTTTTGACTCACCCAAATCATAAAAATTTTCATCTTTCACAAATTTGCCTGAACGCACCATTTCTGCAAACAAATCGACATCATAATCAGATTGCCGCGACATTTCTTGACGGATTTCGAGCAGAACTTCTAAAAATTTCGGACGACGATACATTACATCGTTTATTGTTAATTTTTAGACGGTTAATCGTCAACTGCTGAAAATTTAATTAACTGTGAACAAGAAATTCCGGCGTAACAATCATCGGCACAAAAAATCCGGCGGCGGTGTTAAAAAGCCGAAGTCGCGCCTGTTTGCGGACGTTTGCCAGATGTCCGAAATTCCACGTTACCAGATAATCAATTTTATGATAGGAAGCCAGCGCGACGTGAAGCGCGTCGGCGATAAATCGGCGGTGAAATATGCCGCGTGAAATGTAGCCTTCGGCTAAAATTGCGACTTCTTCGGCAAGTTCAATAGTTTCAAGCGGTTTAATCAGTTTTAGATAGCCCGTGCGATGTGGTTCGGCAATGTGTTCAAGTTCGCGGCGGACGAGAATCGAACTGAAAGCGCGGTATTCCGTCAGTTCGTGTTCCCACCAGCGAATCGTCAAATCGCGCCGAAAAGGTTCGCCGTTGTCGAGATACGCCCCGACGACCGATGTTTCCAGATACAAACTTTGTTTCATCCTTAGGTTCAAAGTTCAAAGTTCAAAGTTTCAAGTCCGTTTATTAACTTTGAACTTTGAACTATCTTGTAATCGGCACAAAAATCACTTTTGAGTTTGCGAAATCAAAAGTTAAACGATAATTTTTCAAAAAATTTCCGCCTAAAATTCCGGCTTGTTCATAACCCGAAGTTTCGTTTATGACATCTAAATCAAGCGCGACTGCCGTAATGCTTTCACGGCTGTGCGTGCCGAAAGTAACGCGCGGAAGCAAAAACAAAGATACATTTTCGATAACGCCTGCCGCTCCGATGACGCGCATTTTTTCATCTCTGATAAAGCGGTTGATTTCTTTCGTGTTGGCGAGTTCATCGGAGATGACGGAAACGCTTGCGCCCGTATCAACAATAAAATTCAACGGTGATTCGATGCCTTCAAGTTTCACTTCACCGCTTAGAAAACCGCTTGAAGTAAGGCGCAAAGGCAGCGACAGCAATTCGTCGTCAGCTTTTTGACCGTCAGCCAAATCTTTTTTCTTCAGCGCAAACGTCAAATTTCCGTAATCTATCGTCGTTAAAAATTTTGAAATCAGTGCCAACCCGATGTAACCGTCAATTTTCTCGTTTTTAGAATGAAATTCGCGGATATAAACCGGCACATTTGTAATTTTCACCTCGCCGATATTAACCGATTTCAAAAATCCATAGACGATTTCAAATTTGCCTTCGCCGCCGATGGCATTTGCCAAACCGCCTTTCGAAATCGGTTTAATTTTTAAATTTTTTGCCGTTTCACGAGAAATTACCGAAATACCCGAACCCGTATCCAAAACAAAATTGAGCGGCTCATTTTTATTATTGATTTTAACCTGAATAATTGGACGATTATTTGATAAAACGAAGGAGACAACTGTTTGATTTTCGCCGCTTAATTTATACAGAGACTGTTTAAGGTCGAGATACCGCAAAAAGTTAATCAGCCCTTTGATACGGTCGCGCCGTTCAGCATCGGTTTGCGGCGAAATCTGCAAAAACCTTTCATAAGCCGCCGCCGCATCTCTATATTTTTCGGCGCGAGCCGAAACCTGCGCGAACGTGAACATAAAATCCGGATCATTCGGCTCAAGATAGACGGCGGTTTGTAATTTATCGAGACCGTGGGAAATTCGGTTTTCGTAAAAATCCAGCGTTCCTAATCCCGCCCAAGCCAATGCTTCTTTTTTATCAAGCTGCAAAGCATTTACAAAAGAAAGGTTTGCTTCGTCAAAACTTCCCGCGCTTAAAAGTATTGCGCCCAGAACCGCAAAGGCATAGGAATTTTTCGGCTCGGCTTTGGCAACATCAAACGCGAAACTAAACGCCTCATTCAACTGTCTTTGTTTTAACAGAAGATAAGCCAGATTGAGTTTGGCTTTTGATTCTTGTGGAGCGATTTTTATGACGCGGCGCAGAATTTTTTCTGCTTCCGCCGTCTCGCCTTTGCGCGTCAGTTTTTCCGCTTGCTTGATTAATTGGCGAGTATCATCAGATTCTGATTGCCGAAAATTTTCATCTGCCGAAGCAAAAACCGCCAAACTGACGACCAATAAACAAATCCAAATTAAACTGACTAAACGCTTGCTGTGGAAAGGAAACTGAAAAACGCCCGCCAAAAAAACTTTATATCTCATAACTTCCTCCTTTCCATTTCGGACAAAATTCTTATTTAAGAATTTCACCCGTTTTTAATGACCACAAAACCAAATCAAGTTCGTCAAAATCAATTTCTGTAATTAAAGCTAAATTTTTTAGTTGTTCTTCAACCGTTAGATACCTCAATCTTGTATTTGGTGGCTTTGGGTCGTCAATAATCTTCAGTTCGGTTAAACTTCGCAAAATGTGTTTGTCAAGAATCGCGTAACCTTTCAATCCGATGTTTCGCAAAAAATGGCTGGCTTCTTTGTAACCTAAGCCTTTAATGCGTTTTTCTTTGACGAGCCAGTCGCGCCGTTCCAGATGGTTGTCAAAACTTTGCAGTTTTTCGCGCAGACGCATTTTGCAATGTTCCTGCAAAAACTCACGCGAAGCGACGATATAACTTGCCCGCGCATTCGGATAACGGTGTTTTCCGCGCAAAGCGTCGGCGAGTTCTGCTTGATTTCCGCCCAGTAAAAGCGGTCTGACCGCTTCGATTGAGCGAAGCCCCATTCGCGCCGAACAACCGCCGGTAAAGAAACAAAAAACCATTTCTTCCCACAAGCGTTCATCCGTTTCCATTTTCCAAACCGCTTCAAATTCCGCCAGTCGCACACCGATTTCCCCGCGTCTTTCGGCGTGTGCCGCTTTTATTTTTTCAATCGTTAAAGGCTGCTGTTCTTTTTTCACAAAACTTGTTGATTTCTGCTTAATCTTATGAATTTTATTGAGCGATTGTCAATGTTTTAAACAAAAACGCCGAAGCGAAATCTGCTCTCGGCGTTCTAAGATGAATTAAATTTCAGTTAGCAGTTAATTTCCCGTTGGAGTTATCTTTAGAAACACATCCCACGCCCAACGCCCGACTTGCGCTCCGTGCGAATCCAGCACTTTTGCCCGATAGCGAAACTCATTGCCGTTCTGGTCGGTTCTCTTCGACTCTTTATACTTTAAATCCATCTCGATAATGTTCAGCGATGGAAGTGTGTGCAACTCGTTTGCTTCGGAGATGCCGTTGTGGTTGGTGTCTTGCCACAACCGCAAAGAGTTGAATATGGAATCTTGGTTGTCTATTATGCCATCCTTGTTTCCACCATTTTGTGTTTTGTCGTATTCAGCCAAAGCTAAAAATCCGTTTTTTGACACGCCTTGCGGCGGCGGTGGTTGATTGGTGTAATTGCCGAACAATTCTTTTCCGTCGTCAATCGTGCCATTGCCAGTGCGGTCAAGGACGAGCCAAGCGTCATCTGAGCCAGCCGAAGTCCAAGACAGTTGTTCTTGTCTTGTGTCGCCGTTAATGTCAAAACCGACTCCATTGGCAGAGTTCGTTAAATTAAAACCATTGCCCAAAACATCAATGACAATCGGCGAAGCACCGCAGAGACACAAACTCCAATCGTATTGCCAGCCGCTATTAAAACATTCGTCGAGTTCGTATTGGCTCGGATTACACGGACTGCACAGGTCGGGTGAAATTTCTTCTGAAGCTTTGTCGCCGAAGATGGTATGAGATGGTCAAGTTTAAATGGACACAAAACTCTCTCTGCTCCTTGAATGTTTAATTTTCAACTGTTTTTCAAACTCCATCGGACTCAGATAGCCCAAACTTGAATGAAGCCTGATTCGATTGTAAT
>MWVY01000190.1_pt1 | contig 14887 bp, 11 predicted proteins | sample 1047251 | NCBI WGS metagenome assembly MWVY01 (sample SAMN06349983, study PRJNA376086) | soil metagenome | isolation source: MS7-5 sample Antarctic (ecotone) soil | place: Antarctica | collected 2015-01-13
GTTCTAAAGGAGTTACCATCCCATAAAAATGCTGCTATAAACCAAGCAAATAGTAGTAAAGGAATAACCATGCTTATAATTCAATTCCATATCTCATCACCCAAAGGCATAAAAACACCAACAATGTAAAATGCTTTAGCCAGGGCAAGGATAACAATAACTCCTTTAATAAACATATTGATCCAGCCAGGAAAATCTGTTGCATACATAAGTAATCCTAAGCTTAATTCAATAATGGTAATTACGAGTAATAACCAAAATGTTTTCCAAATGCGACCTGTTCCTTCTGAAGGTTCATGATGGTAACTTACTTCCGGTGAAAAATTTGAATGTTCCTGCATTTAAATCAGATTTTGATTTTCCTGTCAAAAATTCTTCGTCCTAAATCAGATAAAAACATAAAAATACAAATACCCATACCAGGTCTACAAAGTGCCAGTACAAACCTGTTTTTTCTATCATTAAGTAATGACCTTTTCTTTCAAAAACACCATTTTGTGCCATAATCAATATGATGATATTTATAACAACTCCTGAAAGCACATGAAAGCCATGAAAGCCGGTTATTCCATAAAAAAAACCTCCAAAAGCAACTGGTCCTGGTTCCTTTACATGCAATTCTGCTACATTAATCATATTGCGCAATTGCTCTCCCGATAATGCAGCTAATTGCTGGTGTGACATATCATGATTTTGCATATGTGCCAGTTTTACTAAGCCATCATGCTTTGTATTTTGTAGGGCTTCCGCTATAACAGGACCGTGAACTTCCATCCCCCATGGATTAACTCTTGTGGTTTGACCAATTACATCCAAACCTCCGTTTGCCAATACTGCATGTTCACCCATAATTAAGTGTGTCCACTCCCATGCCTGGCAGAGAAGAAACGCAAATCCTCCGATGATGGTCCAAAAGAGCCACTTAACAACACCTTTTTTATCGTTATGATGCCCTGCATGAACTGCTAATACCATGGTTACCGAACTCATAATAAGGATGAAGGTCATTAAACTTACAAATGCAAGTGGCAGATTAGCATGACCCATTCCCGGAAAAGCATTGAATACAAGATTGGGGTCAGGCCAATAATTAGTTGCAAATCGTATAGTGCCATAAGAGATTAAAAATGCACCAAATGTAAATGAGTCACTCATTAAAAAGTACCACATCATCAATTTTCCATATTCAACATTAAATGGACTTTTTCCTCCATTCCACCATCTTGTTTCCGTTGCTACAGCAGTTGTTGCCATAATAATTTGTTTATTGCTTTTGGCTCCTGGTTTTGTTGAAATTTGTTATTTAAAAACCATTCCTAAACAACAATCTTTCAACCAAACCATAAACTATTCTTATCCTAACCAAACAAAAAATATCAATAAATACAACCACAAAAAATCAACAAAATGCCAGTACGTGCTAAGCACTTCAACTGGTACAGAGTTATAACTTTTTGTTCCTCCAAAAAATGATTTTAAGCTCATGATGAATAATGCCACTAAACCTCCCAACACGTGAATGGCATGCAAACCAGCTATTATATAAATAAACTGACCGGCTCCTGCACCCTCAAACCGAACATTATGTTGCCATAACCATACAAAGCCTATCCACTGTAATACTACAAAGGCAACACCTAAGAATAATGTTATCCCCAGCAGTAGCCTATACTGTTGCATACTTCTTTGTTTAAAAGCACGCAAAGCCATTTGCATTGTAAGGCTACTTAAAAGAATAGTAATTGTAGAATACCAGAAAACACTTGGTGTTTGAACCTGCTCCCATCCTGCCAGATTGCTTTTTACAATAAATGCGCTGGTAAGCCCTGCAAACATCATTACAATGCTGGCAATAGCGACCCACATCGTGAATTTATGCGGATGTATTCTTTCTCTTTGCTGCGTCATACCCCAGCCCGCCTGGTGCGGTGAATTTTGGAAGCCTTCAAGCATAATTACGTTTTATAAAACATACTCTCATCATTAAAAATTAAATCCATACGCATTTACCTGTGAAATCTTATCGCCTAATAATGCTAACAAAACAACCGGTAAATAAATATAACTGCTAAACATAACACGTCTTGCAGCCTGTACATTTAAATCTAAATACAACCGCACACATTGCCATATCATAAAAATATTAGCTAACATTACTATTATAAGACTCACTGAGCCAGATATTCCAAAGAAATAAGGTAGTGCTGCTATGGGTATTAACATTAATGAATAAATGACTGTTTGCAAAGCGGTGTACTTTGTTGGTCCCTTTGCACCGGGAAGCAGCTTAAAACCTGCATTACTATAATCTTTATGTGCAATCCAGGCAATTGCCCAGAAATGAGGAAACTGCCATAAGAACTGTATAGCAAAAAGACTCCATCCACCTAATGATAAAGCATTTGCTCCAGCCGTCCATCCTATAAGGCAAGGTAATGCACCCGGCACAGCACCAACTAAAACTGCTACAGCATTCACCTTTTTCAATGGGGTATACACAAATGCATAAAGAAATAAACTAAGTATAGCAATGCCTGCACTTAACCAGTTAAAAAAATAACCCAACATTAAAACACCAGCCACACCGCAAAGGATTGCAAATGCAATTGCTTCCTGTGCAGCCATTCTCCCGGCTGCAACCGGCCTGGAAGCAGTTCGTTTCATCATTGCATCTGTGTCTTTTTCAACTACCTGGTTAATGGTATTAGCACTGCCTGTTACCAGCATGCCTGCTATAAATAACAGTATAATCATCCCCCAATTAAATTCAACAACATTAGGAGCAAGCAGGTAACTTATAACACTGGAAAACACCACCATTATTGTTAACGATGGCTTAATCAGCTGTAGATAATCCCTCAGCCTATTTTGTTTAATGTTTACCACCGAAGCCACATGACTCATGCTACAAATTCTTTAAGAGCAGTTTACGCTTTTCTATATTTAATGTTTTGATTCGTTAGGATCCACGGGTTCTATTTGTGGTATATACTCTCTACCATCTTTGCTGTAGTCATATGGCCATCTGTGTACCTCCGGAATATCACCAGGCCAGTTTCCATGACCAGGATTGATTGGTGTAGTCCATTCTAATGTTGCAGAACCCCATGGATTAAGAGTTCTAACTTTTCTTCCTTTAAAGATTGAATAAAAGAAGTTGAAAACAAACATTAATTGCACAGCAAAAACAATAATAGAAACAATGGTGATCATTCTATTTAAATCCGCGAATTGATTAAATGATGTCCATATGCTGAAATCTAAATACCGGCGTGGCACACCTGCCAAACCCTGGTAGTGCATTGGCCAAAATATTAAATAGGCGCCTATAATAGTTACCCAGAAATGAATGTAACCAAGTGTATTGTTTAAATACCGCCCAAACATTTTAGGAAACCAATGATAAACACCGGCAAACATTCCAAAAAATGCTGCTACACCCATTACAATATGAAAGTGTGCCACTACAAAATACGTATCATGTAAATGGAGATCAATGGTACTGTTTCCAAGAAAAATACCTGTTAAACCACCAGAGATAAACATGCTAACAAAACCAATAGCGAACAACATAGCCGGAGTGAACCGAATGTTTCCACGCCATACAGTAGTTATCCAGTTAAAGACCTTAATAGCAGAAGGAATGGCAATTAACAAAGTCAACAAAACAAAGAAAGCCCCAAGGAAAGGGTTCAAACCGGAGACAAACATATGGTGCGCCCAAACTACAAAAGCAAGCAGAGTAATAGCAAAAAGAGAACCCACCATTGCCATATACCCAAAGATGGGTTTGCGACTGTTCACGCTTAACACTTCAGACACTAATCCCATCGCCGGAAGAATAACTATGTAAACTTCCGGGTGTCCAAGAAACCAAAACAAGTGCTGATATAAAATAGCGCTTCCACCTTCATTAGGCAGTATTTGTCCACCTATAACAATATCACTCAGGTAAAAACTCGTTCCTATATTACGGTCGAACAGTAGTAAAATAAAGCCAGATAATAATACCGGAAATGATAATACACCTAAAGTGGCAGTAAAGAATATTGCCCAAATGGTTAAAGGCAGTCGTGTCATACTCATGCCTTTAGTACGCATATTAAGAATTGTGGCTATGTAATTAAGTCCTCCTAATAAAGATGAAACAACAAATAAGGCCAAACTGGTTATCCAAAGGTCCATTCCTATTTTAGATCCATCCATAGCCTGACCTAATGCACTTAAAGGTGGGTAAGCTGTCCAGCCTCCGCTTGCAGGTCCGGTTTGTACAAAAAGAGAAGATAACATTACTATACTGGCTAAAAAGAAGAACCAGTATGACAACATATTCAGGAAAGGAGACGCCATATCTCTTGCGCCAATCTGAAGGGGAATTAATAAGTTTGCAAAAGTTCCGCTTAGTCCTCCGGTAAGAACAAAAAATACCATTACAGTTCCATGCATTGTTACTAATGCATAGTAAAACTCTGCCTGGAGAATGCCTCCCTTAGCCCATTTTCCAAAGAATGTTTCCAGTATAGGAAAAGGTATGTCAGGATATCCTAATTGCAAACGAAAAAGTACAGAAAACAGGCCACCAATGATAGCCCAAATAATACCCGTAATAAGAAATTGTTTGGCTATTGTTTTATGATCCTGACTAAAAACATATTTGGTAATGAACGTTTCTTTTGGGTGATGATGGTGCCCATTTCCATTATGATGCACATCATGTGTAGTAACCACATCCCCGTGTATATTGCTAGTCTCGTGATTGTTCATAAATGGTTCTTAAACCGTATTTTTTATTTTTACTTCATAGATGTTTGTGCTCCCGATGTACTTACTGTTGTATCTGTTGCAGGCGCAGTTTGTGCACCCTGCATAGCTACCAGGTACTGCGGCTTTTTTTGAGCCAGCCATACATTGTATTCTGCCTGTGATTCTACAATTATAGTTCCCCGCATGGTATAATGTCCTACACCACACATCTGATCACAGGAAATTTCATAGTTGAAATCAGGTCCATACTTTTCTCTCATTTGCCGTGTAGTAAATTTTGGGGTAAACCACATGGTTGTTGGTATACCAGGCACCGCATCCATTTTCAAACGGAAATGTGCAAGTCCAACATCATGAATTACATCTTTCGCATAAATGATCAGTTTAACGGGCCTGTTAACCACCACATGCATCTCCCCGGTTGTATAAATGTCATCATGATTAGCTTTATCATCCCATATCTGTCCTAATGGATTTCCCGTTGCCTCGTTTACATTTTTGTAATACTTTTTACCAAACACCCCATCTTTGCCGGGGTACCTGTACTCCCAGTTAAACTGTTTTCCTGTAATTTCAACTACAAGTGAATTTTTTGGAGCCTCCCCTGTAATCTGAAACCAGTAATATAAACCAAACCCCACCAGGACAGTTAGTACTATTGCAGGAATCACAGTCCAGATGATCTCCAGTTTGTTATTGTGCGGATAGTAAAAAGCTTCTCTTTTCTCCGACTCCTGGTATTTATATGAAAACCAGAATAATAGTACTTGTGTAAGAACAAATACAATTCCAGTGATTACAATAGTTATATACAACATTGTATCAATTCTATCACCGTGAACTGACGCAGCTTCTCCCAAAATTCTTCCTTTAAGTGTTTCATTGCAATAGTAAACACCAATTAATCCTGCTATTAAAAATGCAAGTAGTAAAAAAGCATTTATCCTGTTCGTATCCTTCCTGGCTTTTTCTTCACCACGTAAAATAGCAACATACTCGCTGGCTTTAGCAATCTGAAAAGTGATGATAAACCCTAAAAGCAAAGCAACTATAATCCAAAATGCGGTCATATTCAACAATTAATATTTCACACAGTTTGCCATTAGATGGCTCTTATTTTTATGTATGATGAATTATACTCTCTTTCAAAAAAGGATGATTACGTGCAAGCAACGGAGCTTTAGCTAAAGCTCTAGCTGTTAAGAACATAATCAGTCCTACAAAACCTACTGCTATTCCAATATCCACCAAAATAAATGGTACATGATCTTTTGAAATAGCCGGAAAAACCATTTGGTAAAAATCCAGCCAATGACCAAACAAAAGTAGTACACACATCATTGTAATTGTACCGTAATTTCTTTTAGATCCCCGCCTCATTAATATCAATAAAGGAGCTACAAAATTTATTATAAGATTTAAAAGGAAAATTGCTCTATAAGGACCTTGCATGCGTGGTTCGAAATAGGTTGTCTCTTCAGGAATATTTGCATACCATATAAGCATAAATTGGGAGTACCACAAATACGTCCAGAATACTGAGAAGGCAAAAATAAACTTACCCATATCGTGTATGTGTTCCTGGTTAGTATATTCCAGGTAACCTAAATTCTTTAAAAAGATCATAAACAGGGTAATTAAACATAAGCCAGCTACAAAAGAACTTGCAAACGTATACCAACTATACATTGTTGAATACCAATGCGCATCGATACTCATTAACCATAGCCACGGAATTGAAGAAAGTACAGTAAGAGCAAACAAAAATGCATATACGGCCGCCCAAACTGTATTGTCCCATATGTAGCGCTTTCCTTCTGCAATAGTTAAAGGCCTGTCATCTATACTACGGGAAAGCTGACGCATTTTTCTACCCAACCACCACCAGCCACCTATAGTAATGATCGTCCAAATAGTAAAGAATGGCTTGTTTAGAAAAGGAACTTTATGAAGTAATGTATCATCATGCTTTACATGTTCTGAGTCACTCCAATGATAGATTTCGTGATTTCCTCCAAAGAGAACAATCATTAGTACAACAAATGTTATAATGCCAATAACAGGTACGCATGCCGAAATTGCTTCAGGAACTCTCCGGAATGCCATTTGCCAACCTCCCCAGGCTAGTGTGGTAAAGCATATAAAAAACATGCTCACATTAACCACCAGCAAAAAATAAACACTGTTTTGCAGCAGGCTTGCCCAAAAACGAGCCTGATCATGGGCTTCACTGCTCAAGCCGTGAGTTATTAACAGAATAATAATCGATAAAACACCAATTGCCATCAGAATTAATGATGTGGTATTATATCTTTTAGATATTTCGAAATTCAATCTAAGGGCCATAGAAACTTGATTTCTGTTCTAATGTGCTATTTGCTTTTTGATATTCATAATAACTACTGTGCTCTGTTTGTGGTATCTCCACTATTTGCAGCAGCACCACCTGCTACTGCAGTACTATCAGTAACAGTTACCGCTCCACGCTGTATTCCTCTTATATAATTAACTATCCACCACCTTTGTTCCGGCTTAACCTGGGAAGCATAACTACCCATTTGACCTTTACCAAACGTAATTACATGATAGTATTGACCATCTGCTAACTTTTTAGAATAATCATCAAGTAAATTCCTCGGTGCAGCAGGATAAGGTCCGTCACCGCCATTCCATAAAGGACCGTTTCCATCTAATTTAGATCCATGACATATTGCACAATTAATCAGGTAAAGCCTTTCTGCTTCTTTATTTTGCTCTGGTGTTATTACAGGTAATGGATTAGTAAAATTTACAGACATTGCATAGCCGCTGTCATTTCCTGGATATGGATACATGGGTACATCTCCACGAGCCATTGTACCAGGTACAGGTAGCCCGTTATAGTTAACACCTTTTTGAAATAAATCCGTATAAATACCATCATCCGTTACGTTATTATATCCATAGGTCTCATATGCTCTGCTATAACTCATGTCCGGCATATAAACCCTGCCGGGGTTTTCTCCTTGCCCACCCCCACAACTTATGATGGTGAAACAAGTAATAATAAATGATCCTATGATTAATACCTTTTTCATATTCTTACATTAACTAACCACTGTCACTTCTTTATCATATAACTTTTGCTCCTGGTCATACCTGCCAAGCCACCAACCTGTTTCCTTCTCTTGTGTATTAACATCTGCAGCACCTAAATTTTCTAAAAAAGTAATTACCTCCGCAACATTAGTTCTATCATTATATTCCAGCACCAAAATGAATTTATCATCCGTTGAACGTGGATGAAAATGATCTTTTTTAACGAATGGCGCTAACTGGCATAGATAACAAAAGGTAAGCACCATGCCAACTGCGGAAAATAAAACTGTTGTTTCAAAGATTATGGGAATCCATGCCGGCAGAGAGAAGAAAGGTTTACCACCAATATTTAATGGCCAGTCAGAAGTAAATACCCATGTTATAAAAGTAAAAGCAGTAATTGTTCCGGTTAAACCATATATAAATCCTGCTGTATGCAGGCTGGTATCCCGTAAACCCATTGCTGCATCTAACCCATGTATAGGAAAAGGTGTATATACATCATGAATTTTATACCCACCCTTCCGCACCTGGCGAACAGCAGGAAATAAAACCTGCTCATCATCAAAAGTGCTAACTACAAATTTCTTTCTTGCCATAATTTGTTTCTCGTTTTTTGTCTTTTGTGCCTGATAGATCTAAACTTTATCAGAAACAACAAACTGAAACTGAATTTTATCAATGCATATTTTCATGCGCAAAATCTTCTACCCTTTCCCGTTCTACAACATCCATCTTTTCTTTATAATTCTCACCACTTTTCTTTAAAATATGTTTGATCTCTGCAATAGCAATTACAGGGAAAAATTTAGAAAATAAAAAGTAACAGGTAAAAAACAAGCCAAATGTTCCAAGGTAAAAACCTACCTCCCAGATTGTAGGAGTATAGTAAGTGCTCCAGGAAGAAGGTAAAAAGTCCCGGTATATAGATGTAACGATAATTACAAATCGTTCGAACCACATACCGATGTTGATGAGTATTGACATGAAAAATGTAAGCATCAAATTTCTACGGAGTTTACGAAACCAGAAAATTTGAGGTGAAACCACATTACAAAACATCATTATCCAGTAAGCCCATCCATAAGGGCTAAATAAGTTTACCCGGTTTTGTGCAAATGCAAACCACTCATATTCATTATGAGAGTACCACGCCATGAACAATTCTGTGAGATAAGCAATACCTACAATAGAACCGGTTAGCAGAATTACTTTGTTCATCACCTCAATATGTTCTATAGTTATATATTCTTCCAGTCGTAAAACTTTCCTTGTAACCAACAATAGTGTTTGCACCATTGCAAATCCGGAAAAGATAGCACCGGCAACAAAGTATGGAGGAAAAATGGTGGTATGCCAACCCGGAATTACAGAAGTAGCAAAGTCGAAGGAAACTATCGTATGAACCGAAAGTACCAGGGGTGTTGATAAACCTGCTAATACTAAGGAGAGTGCTTCATGTCTTTGCCAGTGCTTGGTAGAACCTGTCCAGCCTAATGCTGTCATGCCATAGAAAAATTTTCTCCATTTCACTCTTGCACGATCCCGAAGTGTAGCCAAATCTGGAATTAATCCGCTATACCAGAATAATAATGAAACAGTAAAATATGTTGAGATGGCGAATACGTCCCACATAAGTGGAGAGTTGAAGTTAGGCCATACTGAACCCCTTGTATTTGGATAAGGCATTACAAAGAATGCCATCCATACACGACCCATATGCCATATAGGAAACTGGCCTGCACACATTACAGCAAAAATGGTCATTGCTTCGGCAGCGCGGTTCACACCTGTTCTCCATCCTTGCCTGAATAGCAATAAGATTGCTGAAATTAATGTTCCTGCGTGACCAATACCAACCCACCATACAAAGTTTGTGATGTCCCAACCCCAGCCAATAGTTTTGTTCAGGTTCCATTGCCCCACTCCATATGTTACTTCCCTGTAAACAGAATATATTCCAAACAGCAATAAAAGAGCGGAAATGATAAAGCCGATCCACCATAAAAGTGTCGGTGCTGCCTCTACCGGCCTGCATATATCTTCTGTAACCTGGTGATAGTCTTTATTTCCTTCAACCAGTGCCGGTCTAACCTGTGATTCGTACCTGATTAATCCCATATTATAGCTGTAAGCTTTTATATTACCACTGATCTATTACAACAACTAACAATTTTAATGAGTTTCATTTTGTTTATCCTGAACAGGCATTCCTTCTTCCTGTTTTTGCTGAGCATGTTCACTCATATTTTTCTTTAATGCTACAACTTCATCTGAGTTCCTGATTTTTGCCAGGTAGTTTACATTAGGTAATGTATGCAGTGATTCAATTACGTAATACATTCTTTGAGGATGTTGTTTACGTGTTTGAGTTATTGCACTATTTGGATCATTTGCATTACCGAAAACTATTGCACTGGTAGGGCAAGCCTGTTGACATGCAGTTTGAACATCGCCATCCCTGAATTCACGGTTTTCAGTTTTTGCTTTTAGCTTACCTTCCTGAATACGCTGTATGCAGAATGAACATTTCTCCATAACTCCGCGACTTCTTACTACCACATCCGGATTAAGAACCATCCTGGTCAAATCATCATTCATTTGTAGCACTACCTCATCCAACCCACCTTCATTTACTAATGGCTTCTGGTTGTTACCGAAGCTATCAGCACCTGTGTAATCTGCCCAATTAAACCTCCTCACTTTATAAGGGCAGTTATTTGCGCAATATCGTGTTCCGATGCAACGGTTATATGCCATCATATTTATCCCTTCACTACTGTGCGGGGTTGCTGAAACAGGACATACATTTTCACATGGTGCATTATCGCAATGCTGGCATAGCATAGGTTGAAAAACCACTGCTTTCAGATCATCTGTATTTTTTGCATCCGTAACAAAATAACGGTCAATTCTCAGCCAGTGCATGTCGTGGTAGCGAAGCACTTCTTTTTTACCCACCACCGGTACATTGTTTTCGGCATGGCAAGCAACTACACATGCATTACAACCAATACAACTATTCAAGTCAACAGACATTCCCCATTTTAAACCAGGTTGAACATGATCTCCGTAGAGTGTTGCTTCCTTACGGTAGTCACCGGTTTTAGGAGCATATGCTTTTGCAAGCTCAGCCCTTTCTTCCAGATATGCATTAGGGTATTTAAGGAATGTCGCAAGAGTTGTTTCTTTTACTACCTCTGTTCTTTCTTCATAAGAATTATGAATTTGCATTTGCGCCACCTTTTCTTTTCCAAAGGTTTTATCTGCAACTGCAACATCATTGAAATAATCAATGGTAGTTCCATTGAAGCGTGCAAAAGGAAACGCATTTTGCCCTACTCCTGCTGATGCTTTCCCATAAGCATCACTGCGGCCGAAACCAACAGCTATGGCAATGGTATCTGCATTCATCCCGGGAATAACCATTGCAGGAAGTGAAATCTCTTTATTGTTTACTGATAATCTTATTATAGGTTTTTGCGGATAATATTCGTAGTTGACACTTTTATAATTTATACCTAACTCTTTCGCCTTCGTCTCTGATATTAAAGCATAATTACCCCATGTTGCTTTTGAAATTGGATCTGGTAGTTCAAGTAACCATGGATTTCCGGTTTGATTCCCTGAACCAATGGAGACCTTCTGATAAAGTACAACTTCGTTTTTACCACCTTTTTTACCTGAGTTAATTGCAGCAATAGCTCCCGCCAGACCCCCGCCAGCTGCCGGAACATTGGTTGTTTGAGGTGTAGTTGGAGTTGTGGTTGTTGTTCTATTTACAATGTCCTGATTTGGATTTTGTAAAGCAGGTGTTTGATTTTGTTGTGTCTGAGTTTGATTTACAGTTCCGGGATTACTTTGATTCTGATTTTGTAATTGTGTACCTGCCCCTGCTGATGCTGCGCTTTGCGCAGTAGTAGTATCTGACAATTTGTTCGGCATTCCCCAGTTTACTGCACTATTATCAGATTTAACTCCACCGGGTTCAATAAGTCCATCCTGCAAAGCTTTCTCAAAAGCTTGTTGTCCTCCTAATCTGCCGGTCCAGTATTCACGGAAATAAGTTTCATAGTCATTTCGAGGGCCACCTGTTTGTGTGGCAGGTGTGCTCCATCTTAACAGTGCAGCCTGAAATGGTCTTGTTTTAAATAATGGAAAAATGGTAGGTTGAATAAATGATATATAACCGGGTCTGGCTTCTGCATCTCCCCAGCTCTCAAGATAATGATGTGATGGTAATGAAAAGTGGCATAGTTCCGTTGTTTCATCCATTTTTTCATTGAACGAAACAGACAACCTCACCTTTTTTAAACCATTTACAAATGACGCTGCATCAAAATAATTATAAACCGGGTTTGCACCATACACTAATAATGCTCCTATTTGACCTGCGTTCATCTGGTTTACCAGATCAACCATGTCTTTATCATTACCCTGGTGAGTTGTAACAGGTAAGGAAGTGTTTATGGTAGTTCCGTTTGCGCCAATAGCACTGTTGATTGCACTTACTACAGTCTGAATATTTGGATCATTGCTACCACAAACAACTAATGAAGCACCCCTGTTTGCATTTAAATGATCCGCTACTTTTTGTATAGCATTGCGGGTTTTTGCATCAGATATATCAGGAGCAGTTGCCTGGCCTCCTAAAGCTGCGTACAAGGCTAATGCAACAGCACCTGTTTCTGAAGGGCGGTGTGTAAATCGTTCATCGGCACATGCACCTGTCATGCTCAGGTAACTTTCAAATTGGTAATGTCTGCTCATTTGAGGATTATTCTCATTGAGCTTGCGACCATAAGAATACTGACGGGCAAATTGCACAGGGTTTAACCAGGTACCTAAAAAGTCAGCACCCAGGCTTACAATTACTTTAGCCTTATCAAAATGGTATGAAGGTAAACTTCTCCTGCCCATAGTTGCCTCGTTAGCTGATAATATTCCATTATAAGAAATAGCATCATACTGTACATGCCTGCTACCGGGAAACCTGCCTAAAAAATCAGAAATAATCTGGCGTGTAGAAGGAGATACAATGCTGTTAGTCAGTAGAACTATTGGTGCCCCACCTAAACCGGCTAAAGCATTTGAAATTGCAGCATCTGCCTGTTCATATGTAGGAATTTCTTCAAACTTATTTCCGTTTCTGCGGCTTGGGTGAGTTAATCTATAAGTATCATACAGATCTAAAACTGATGCTTGCATACGCGGTGAAGTGCCGCCTCTTGTAAGTGAGCTTAACTCATTTCCTTCTATCTTAATTGGTCTGCCATCTCTAACTTTTGCTACAGCAGGTAATACTTCGCCATCCTGAACGAATGTAGTTGCGTAGTATTTTGCTACGCCGGGGGTAATATTTTCCGGCTTATTGATGTAAGGAATAGCTTTACGAACCGGCATCTTACAACTGGCAGCCAGCGTGGCTGCAGCTGTGCTAAATCCAAGATATTTTAGAAAATCTCGTCGGGGAGTTTTGGCATCCAGCAAACCTTTATCGTCAAGGTCTTCAAAAGGCAATTCCTCCTTAAATTCATCGTGTGAAAGTTTTTTAAGGTCTTCCTCATTGTTCAACTCCGCGAAATTCTGCCAATATTTATTTTCCATGCCCAACCCCTAAAGGGGTATTTATTTTTTTGGTCAATAATGAACTAAACGTACAAGTGAGTGACACAACGGAAGTTGAACAGAATACTGCAGTTGGTCAACATAATTATTCATTCTTTATATAATCAAACTTCAATAAGAACTAAATACCTGCTTTTCACTGCCCCGTTTTGTGTTTAATAATGAGAGTGCCAGCATTTAATAGTGACACTTTTGACATTCAAGACCACCAATATCCTTTACCGTTACATTATCCATTTTGCCTGAACTGATATCATTATGAAACTTCTCATATATGCTATAAAACTTATTTCCGGTACTGTCTTTAGGGTTGTAGAAATCAACCTTGGTATCCCTATGGCAGTTAACACACCAACCCATACTTAATTCAGAAACCTGTTTTACCACATCCATATCCTGAATATTTCCATGACAGGTTTGACAGGCTACTTTACCTGCATTAACGTGTTGAGCGTGATTAAAATAAACATAATCAGGTAAATTATGGATCTTGATCCATTCCACAGGTTTTGCTCTTTTAGGATCCCACGGTTTACCCGGCGTAAAACCTGCATATTTATATAACTTTTCTATTTCAGCAGTTCCATTAATTTCTGTGCCATTTTCATCGTAAAGTTTTGGCCCTTTTTCATAAGTAGAGATGGACATATGGCAATTCATACAAACATTTAATGACGGAATTGCTGCATGCTTACTTTCCCATGCACTGCCATGACAGTATAAGCAGCTTATCTGGTTTATGCCTGCATGCACTTTATGAGAATAATATATTGGCTGGATTGGTTGATAACCTTGTTGTCTTCCTAAACCTATAGCACCCTTACCTACAAAAAAGCCACCCACCACAAAAAACAAAAGCGCCAGTACTGCTATATAAATTTTATTTCGATAAAAAGGAACAGGTTCCGGACGAACTATACCTTCACTATCATCTGAAAGCTTTTTAAGATTGCTGTTTACCTGCATCAGAATTAATGCAATTACAGCCATTATAAGGGAGATTACACCAAAAATAACTGCGTTTCGGTTTGATGCTTCCTTATCTCCTGCAGCCTTGGAACCATCATCTGCCGCAGTACCCGCTCCCTGGCCAGGAGGTGGTGCAGAATTAACATACTCCACAATGGCATCAATTTGTTCGGTAGACAAATCCGGAAATGCCTGCATGATAACGCCATTAAACTGGTCTCTTAACTGTTGTGTATAGGGATCATTTTTCATGAAACCAGCCGGATTGTGTACCCAGTTATATATATTTTGCTTATCCCCCCACGGGCCGCGGGTGGTAAATCCCCGTAATGCCGGACCTGTTAATGCCTTATCTAAACCATGGCAAGTTTGACAGTTTTGCTGAAAAAGCTGTTTACCGTCCTGTGCATGGACAGCAGTGTATAAAGAAAACAGAATAAATAGTAAA
>MWVY01000191.1_pt1 | contig 14844 bp, 25 predicted proteins | sample 1047251 | NCBI WGS metagenome assembly MWVY01 (sample SAMN06349983, study PRJNA376086) | soil metagenome | isolation source: MS7-5 sample Antarctic (ecotone) soil | place: Antarctica | collected 2015-01-13
GGGGAAAGAAGTGAGCACCAAGACGGCGGGCGCGGGGTTCAAGCCGAACGAGTTCTACGAGCGCCTGATCGTTTTGCGCGAGACCCAACCCTCCGCGTTCGCCCGCTTCAGCTCCGTGACGCTCGCCGCGCTGAAGGCCTACGAGGAGGCGAAGCACAAGGCGGGTGATGAAGAGGAAGGCGGCAAGGAATGAGCAATTATGAAGAGGAGACGTTGACCTGTGCCGACTGCGGCAGGGATTTCACCTTACAGCGAGCGCGACCAAGAGTTCTACCGCGACAAAGGCTTCGAGCCGCCGAAGCGCTGCAAGGATTGCCGGGACGCGAAGAAGGCGCAGCGCGGCGAGGCGGGCGGAAAAGGCAACAGGTGAGCAGGCGTTAGCACCGCTTTTTTCAGTAATCGGCAACGAACCTGAAGGAGATAGGCATGCCAACCAAAAAAGAATCTTCGACGGGTGATAAAAGAGGCATAAGTACACCTTCAACCAAGCACGTAGAGGAGAAAATGGAAAAAGGTAATCCTTCGCCAGCGGCGGAACCGTCCAAGCTCGCCAGCTTCCGAAGGCTTCAAGCAGAACGCCGACAAAGAGCTGGTAGGCGAAAAGGCAGGCGGTAAGGAGTGAGCGCCAGATACACGCTGAGCACGCGCCCACCGTTCTCCGCCGACTGGCGTAAGAGTACCCACGCGTCCCTCGCCGCGGCGCTCTGCGTGGCATGGCGCAGGTACAATCGGGAGTGGTCGGTTGACGGCATCACGAACGGGGGAAAGGTCGTCGTCAGCAGCGAAGGGATGGTGCGGGCTTTCACCCGGATGGACGACCTCAAGCGCGAGGCGCCCGAGCGCCCTCTGGGCGAGGTGTCGGAGCAGGTCATTCAAGAGATGGAGATACATGACGACGCACAAGAAAGAGCGGGAGCGCCTGAAGGAAGCAATGATGAAATGCCTCGCCGCTAAGCCTTCGCGCCAAGAAGAGATCGCCGAGATGATCAAGAGTCGGCTCGGCACCGAAGAGCGAAAGCCCGAGCAATCGAACGGGAAGAAGAAAGGTGTCAGGAAGTGAGCGGCGGGCAGGGCCGAATGTCGCCAACGTCGCCAAGCTGTTCGGGGTTGGCGAGATTCCCTTAGATGAACAAGCAACAAGCCGCCGAGTTTCTAGGCGTGAGCGGGCGCGCCGTCGAGCGCTACACGCAACAGGGCAAGCTCTCAGTTCATTATGAGCCGGGCAAGACGCGCCCCGTCGCCGTGTACCGCGAGGACGAGTTAGAGCCGCTGCGGAAAGAGATTGAGGCCAACCTCTACCACCAGCGCCCGGCGCACGAAAAGCCGAACCCCGCCAACCCCGAACAGGCTGGCGGACTTGTCGCCATTCAGCAGACGCAAGCCCTCCAGCGCGCCGGAAGCGAGCAGAGCATACAAGCACTAGGACAAGCGATTGCGGACGCGCTGCGGGCGACACAACGCAATCAGGACGGTAAGCACGATGCGCCGCCGCCCGTCGAGTTGAAAGACAAGTTGATGCTTACGGAAAAGGAAGCGGCGGCCTACGCGGGGCTGTCACTCGCCGACATCGAGCGGGCGCGTGATCCGCTGAAGACGATCAAGACCGGCGCGGGGTGGCGGGTGAAAAGAACGGCGCTCGAAATCTACGTAAAGAAACTTTGAATGGCTAAGTACACAAACATACCACTTGCCCCGTCACGGCTACCGGATGGGGAGACGCCCTGCCGCTTCTGTGCCGGCGAAGAGCCGAGCCGCAGAGCTACGCGCGCGGGCGTCGGGGCGTGGAAGGATTTCACCTTCGAGCAACTCGGCCATGACTATGACACTCCGCCGCCGTTACCACCGCGGGTGACCGGCGGTAAGATCGTGCCGCTTGTGCGGGTTGATAGTCACCCCCTATCCTTTAGCCGACCGACGAACCCTCTCGCGGCGACCTCTTGGACCCTCGCCAACGGCTACCGGATCGTCCATAAATCAGGGCTACTCCTCTTCGTCCACTGGTGGCCGTCGCACGGCTTCAAGGCCGAGATCACGAACCTCCAGCCAGCGGGCTTCGCGCTGGTCAACAAGATTCTGAAGCTGTTCAAGCCTGAGTTGCGCGGCGGTCCGAAAATCGCTGAATTGGATTTAGTAAAAGCAATACAGAAGGCTGGAGAGGGTGCAACTTTAACATCCGTTGCGAAAGAATTAGGCGTGACAAGACAAGCCCTTCAATTTTGGACAAGGCGCGGCGGAATGAAATCTTGGGAGATAGTTAAAGAGCATTACGGCAATAGTGAGGCACGGTAAACCCGCCAAAGAAAAATTTGCTTTTCTTTGGCAGGGCGTGATACTTTACGCCCCGTAACAAAACGAAAGGCCCGCAACGCTTCTGGAATTGGACCCCCGGTAGCGATTACGAGCCTGGTTTCGTTCTTTGATTTCCCTGTGAATTAAAAACTCACAAGGCTTTCGTGTAGGCAGTGCCGTATCCGGCGGGAGCCTACCCTTTTTTTATTGTAAGCAAACTCTACCCGGCCACGCAAGACGAAACTCAACCGGAGGCAACCATGCGACCTTACGAATACCTGAATGATGAAGCGGTGGCGAAACTCTTCGGCGTCGCGGTTTCCACCGTGAAGCGGTGGCGACTGATGGGACGTTTGGGCTTTACGCGCATCGGCCCGCGTCGCGTCGGCATCCGGCGCGAAGACGTTGACGCTTTTGTTAAAAGCGGCGAGCAGCCCGCGAAAGCCGCGTAACGAAAATACGAAAGCCGCCGAGTGACGAAGCTCGGCGGCCGTCTTTTCAACCTGTTTGCTTTTTGACGGTAGACAGGTTTGGAGTAACGAACGATGGAACTTTACACAAAATCCCGCCGAAAAGAAAGCCAATATTTCAATTCACGCCCGCCCCTCGCGCGCGTCAACACCAAGCGCCGATGCCCCGAATGCGACCATTCGAGCGGTTGTATGGTCGCCGACGACAGGGCGTTGTGCATCAGGAAGCCCTCAGACAAGCCGGTGCGCGGCGGCATCGGCGGCTGGTTTCACTTCTACCGATTCAATGATCCGCCCCTAAAGCCGGCGCCTCCGAAACCAACGCTTAAGCCAACCGAGCGCGCCGGCGCAGATCATCTCGACGGCATCTACGCGACGCTTCTGCGAAAGCACCTCACGCTTGACGAGCGGCACAGATCGGCGCTACTGGAGCGCGGGCTTTCGGACGCGGACATTGAACACGCGGGCTATCGTTCGATGCCGACTCTGGCGTATGCCGACAACGTAACGCGGGCTTTGGAAGATTTCGACTTGCGAGGCGTTCCCGGTTTCTACAAAGACAATTCACGCCGGCGCATGAAGGTATACGACCCCGGCATACTTTTACCCGTCAGAGACCCGCAACTCCGCATCAGGGGCCTTCAGGTTCGCTTGGATGAGGGAGAGACTCGGTATAAATGGCTTTCGAGCGGCCACAACCCTGAAGGCGCATCACCCGGCGCTCCTGTTCATTTTTCACGCCCGCATCGCATGAGAGAAACCGGCGAGACGATCATCACCGAAGGCGCATTGAAGGGCGACGTGATTTCTTCCTTTCTTAATTGCGGCGTGGTCGCTGTTCCGGGCACTAGTGCTTTTAACGAAAAGTTCGGCGAGTGGCTGAAGAGTGAAGTGCCGGAGCTGCGCCGCGTCGTGATTGCTTACGATGCCGACTGGCGAACCAAGCTACAGGTACGGGCGGCACTCGAAAAACTAATGAAGGTGCTCTCGCGCGCCGGCCTCCGATGGTCTGCGCGAACGTGGACGGGCGATGCCAAAGGTTATGACGATTATCTACTTGCCGCTTCAATTCACGGGGAGGTGGCAGCCTGATGAGCACAGCCTATCAAACCTACGACCGCAACGAGCGGGAATCGGGGCAGATGTTTCGTGCGATTGATAAACGCTCGCACCTGGCGAGTGTCCGCGAAGAAGCGGGCACGTTTCCGACAGCTCAAACCATTCACAATCACTACGCAGACACGACCGCGTCGGCAAACCTTCTCTTGAAGCCCTTCCGGTGCGCTTACAAGTTTCGCCATTTCATTGACGTGCTGGTGGGCTTGGCCGGCGACAATGAAGATTGGTTTGAAGCCACCGATCAGGAAATCGCCTATCACGCCGGGCGCTCAAAGAAGTGGATACAAGAAACCCGGCGCGAGTTCATCCCGTGGCAGAACCGGCACAACGTCGGCGTGGTGGACATCGAAGATCACAAGTATCAGAAAGGTGAGATACCCAAACCGCACCGTTACCGTGTGAATCTTTCCCGCGCCGCCGCCGCCGCCACTCTTGACGCATACGCTTCACCCGACTTCAACAAAGATTCCGCGCTGGCGCTCGAGGAATCGGCTGACACTTACCGCTCGTCTCTGCCTGAAGCCCCTACGTACAAGAAACACGGCACGGGCGGTCGGGCGAGTGCCGAGTCGAGCATCAACCAGAAACTACGTGCGGCGGCGACCCACATCCGCCGCGCGTGCGCGATTCGCCAAGCGACGGGCAACAACGTCGAGTTCGATGATGATGCGCTCGCCGAATTGGAACAGGCCATCGAACTGTTGAAGAAAAAGCAGGACGTTCGCCTCACGAAACAGCCAGTAAATACAGAAGAGAAGAGACAGGCTGTTTCGTGCGAACCCGCTGATGGTTTTTGTGCTCGATGTGAGTCTGAAGGACACGCTGCCGAAACGTGCCCGATGCCCGACGACGGGGATACGCGCCGGACAGCGGAACAGCGACGAGCGCGGCGCCACCAATCCCCTGTTGAACCCTCTGCCGCCGGGGAGGGTAGTGGAACTTTTTGCGGGGAGGGGGGGGTAGTGGAACTTTCCACCACTACCCCCCTTAACACCCAAGAAAATCAACAAGATACAGAAAGCGCCGAAAATTCCCCGCCTGTTTCCGACTTCTCGCCCGATGTTCTCACCGACGACGATTACACACAGCATGACCTCGAGTTTTGGCAATGCGTTAAACGACACGTTGCGGGTGGTAAAGACCGAGATCACGCCATAACGCTTGCTCGTGAAGAGGTCGGTACGATTTCCGATTGGTATGTCAGGCGACGCGCCAAAGGGGGCAGCGATGGATGGACACACTGACCGCGCTTGGAACGCGCTCGAGCGACACGCCAAATTCGCCGACGATCCGCCGCCGGTTGAACGGAAGCGCGTCAGTCGCCTCTTTCCATCAGGCAAACCGACGCCCGACGAGCGCGCCGAGTACGAGTACGAATTGACCGCGCGCGCCGGGCGCTACTTGGAAGAGATGCTGGATCACGAAATAGACTTCGACGCGCTACAGGAAGCCGACAGCCGCGCGTTAGAGGAAGCAGATCGGCTGGCGCTCGATGACCTGGGCTGCGCTGAATTTTGGGCGTACATGCAAAGCACCAACGGACTGTGTTCGATTGACGAGCGGAGTCCGGTTGAACTGTCGCAGCATGGCGGAAAATTAATTCCGGCTGATTTTGATTTTGCCGCTTGGTGGGAGTCGCTTGAAGCGAGATTGCGCGGCGATGAACGGAGGGCAGTTGCATGAAGCGAATGAGGAAATATGACTACGTAAGAGACGGCACGCCGGAGGTTGACGAAGCGCCGGCTTACACCTTGACGAACAAACTGGCGGCTTTGGAGCGCGAAACGTCGGCGGCATTTTGGGAGACGCAGGCGGAAATGATTGTGCCGGAATACAGAGAAGAGATGCGACGTTTCAACGTGAATTTCGACCGCGACCACTTTCTTGATGTTGGCACGCGGAAGGCCGTTTGGGGCTTCGTCAATTGTTTTACGCCAGGGTTTTTATCAATGCACTGAGGGTGCAGCATGAAGCCACAACACCCAAAGCCAGCTTTCGAGCCGAACGCATTTTACGAAAAGATTTTGCAGTTGAGGCGCGACCATCCGGCGGCGTTCGATTCACTCGCGCCCGTCACAAAGCTGGCACTCGGCGCATACGAAGCGCAGAAGAGAGAAGCGGAACGATTACAGGAAATCAGAGATGAGCCGCAAGCGGCATGAGCCACGGCAGAATGCTTATCCTGCCGTCCGTAACCAAAGCTAAAACAGGAGAGGAAAATAACGATGCAGTCAGCAAAAGATTTAGAGACCGAGTTGAAAACTTTGGAAGCGCGCCGCGCGGAACTGTCAGACGACGTGAAGAATGCCGGCGCCGCCCTTGAGGACGCCCGCGCGGGACTAATTAGTGGTAGGGCGAATGCGCCGCAGGTGACGGGCGCGCAGAGCACTCACACGGCGCTCTCCGAAGCACTGACAGCACTCGACGCGCGCGTTACGGAGAAACAGGAACAACTTCAAACCGCCCGCGTCGAAGAACAACGCGCGGCGGACACGTCGCGCGCCGCCGCAATCAGGGATGAGCGCGCCCGCCTCGCCGCAGAGGTTGCGGCGCTCGCCGAGCAGGGCAACGAGGCGCTCCGCCACTTCGCCGACGCTTACGCGGAACGGGCGCAGCAGTGGGCCTTGCTCCGGGCGGAGGCCGACGCTATCAGCGACCGCTTGCACGGCCCCGCCGCCCGCGCGGGCTACGTCGCGGACGCGCTGCCCATCCCGCTGGGCGATTACGGTCCCGCGCTCATCCACGCCGCCAACATCGAACGCTCGCGCCGCGCGGCGGAAGAGCGGCAGGAACTTTTCCGACACAGCGCCGAACGTCGCCGCCAGCGCGAGCAACCGCGCGGCGAAGAGAAGGCTACGGTGCCGAGCGTCTATTCGCAAACCGAACCGATGCGGGTGGGTTTCTACGACCAGCCGGAGAACGCATAACAGCGGGCGGAGCACGAACAAGGCGACGATCGGCTATGACTTTCTCAAGATCAAAACCAGCGTCGCGCGGATTATCACGGTTACACTAAAGGACTCTTAATCATGGCCTTTCCAATGTTCTTTTTGCTTAATCAGAATGAGGCGCCCGCCGGCTTCGTTGACCCGTCGAGTATCGCGGGCCTGAAACTCTGGCTCAAAGCCGATGGCATCGTGGGTAAAGCAGACGGTGATTTGCTCGACCAATGGGATGACTCGTCAGGGAACGGCTATCACGCAACGGCCACGGGTACGGCGCGCCCGACCTACAAAACGAACGTCATTAACGGCCTGCCCTCGGTGCGCTTCGCGGGCGCGCAAGTAATGGACACCACGACGTGGAACAACCTCGCATTAGCGAGCAGCCGCGCGCTCTTCATCGTCGCCCGCGCAACGGACGCGACGCTCGCCGCCTCGCAATATCTCGTCCTGTCTCTCGACAACAAGTACGGCCAGTACATCAACTCGGCGGGGAATCTTATCGGAACTATTTACACCCTCGCGACGGTGGACGTTAGCGCGGGCGCGGCCGTAGACAACGAATTTTTCCAAGTTGACCAGCGGCACCGTTTCGTCACCGGCGACGCCGCGCACAGACACCAGGCCAAACGGAACGGCGGCACGCAAGCTGAAAACGCAGTGCAGATCACGACCACCGCAGCAAGCGTGGTGTCAATCGGCGGACGCTCCGGCATCTCTCGCTACTTGACCGGAGACATCTGCGAAATCCTGGCCTACAACGGCACCATCACAGACGCGAACCGCGCGGACGTGCGAACGTATTTGGCGAACAAGTATGCCTTGACGCCGTGAGGATTAAGGGCGCGGGGGCGAGGAAGTAACGGCCACGCCGGGGGCTTCTTACGAGATCACGACATACGGAGACTACCAATGGCGAATAGAGATGAAATGAAGCGGGCGCTCTTGAATGACCCTCGCGCAGGAAACGCATAAGAGACGCCGTTTTGGTCCCAGTTCCAAAGCCAGCTTTCGGGGTGAAGGAATGAACCGCTTTTTATGTTCAGAGTAGAGGTGACTGCATGGGTTACTTGGGAATCAAGAATGACCGGACGTTGGAGCCGGAGAAATTAAAGCAGGCTGTGGAGGAGCTGCTCGTCGCCGTTGGCGGCGCTGCCGCGCAAGCGCGGGTCCGTCATCACCTTATCGGCTGGAATGTTACCGCCCCTGACATGTCAGACGAAGAGTTGCGGCAGGAGTGGGCCGAGATCAAGGGGCGCTACAAGCCCGATCCGGTCATGTAGCCCGTCGCCCGAGTCCACCACATCTTGCGGCCTCCGGTGATTTTGAAATGGGCGTGAAACTGTCCCCCGTTGCACATCTCGCGTGCACACATTTTGTGGTCGAGACGCTAAAACGCGGTGAATGGTGATTCATTTTTCAACAACGCGTCCGAGAATGCACTGTCTGTCCAAAATGAGAGGTTTTGCTAGATTTTGAGAGACATTCCGAAATTCTCGCCCAAAGCCGAGAAGGTCTTGACCGCCCTTCTGCATCACGGTGCTGTGAGATCGGCGGCGAAGGATGCCGGCGTCTCCGAAGCGACTGTGTTCCGGTATCTGCAAGACGCGGAGTTTCAGCGCCGGTATCGTCAGGCGCGCGCGGACGTGGTAGATGCCGCCATCGCGCTGATGCAGCGGTTGTGCTCGAACGCCGTCACGACACTCGACGCCGTGATGCACGACGCGGAAGCGCCGGCGAGCGCGCGCGTCTCGGCGGCGCGGACGATCCTTGAACAATCAATCGGCGGCGTCGAATTGACGGAGTTGCGGCAGGAGATAGAAGAGATCAAGCAGATGCTCGCCGAGCGGGAAGGACAGCCGGGTGCAACTCGCGCGCGAGCTTAACCAGTTACGTCAGCGCGTCGAGCGGTTGACTTGTCACGACGTCGTGACGATTGATCCCGTTACGCTCGCCGCGCACGCCGGCTTCACGCTCGACGCTTGGCAACGTGACGTGCTCCTCTCCGACGCGCACCAGATCATCTTGTTAGTCACTCGACAAGGAGGCAAGAGCACCGTCTCATCCATCCGCGCGCTTCACCGCGCACTCTACACTCCGGCCTCGCTCGTCTTACTTCTCGCGCCAAGTTACAGGCAATCGAAAGAGTTATTCCGCAAGGTGAAGGACGCGCTCGCCGCGCTTCCCTTCTCCGCACCTTTGGCATCGGAGTCGGCGCTCGAATTGGAGTTTACTAACCTCTCGCGCATCGTCACGCTGCCCGGCAAGGAAAGCACAATCCGCGGATTCTCAGGCGTGTCCCTTCTCATCGTTGATGAGGCGTCGAGGGTTCCCGATGAATTGATATTCGCAATCAAGCCGATGCTCGCCGTCAGTGGCGGCGACATCCTTCTTTTAAGCACACCGTGGGGGAAACGTGGTGAGTTTTTCGAGACGTGGGAGCAGGGGGGCGAAGCGTGGCACCGCACGAAGGTCACGGCATACGACTGCCCGCGCATCCCGCGAGAGTGGTTAGAACAGGAACGCCGCTCAATTCCCGATCACGTTTTTAGAAGTGAATACCTTGTCGAGTTTATCGAGACGATAGACCAAGTATTTTCTTATGACGACATCCAGCGCGCGCTCGACCCGGAAGTGACGCCGCTGTTCGGAGACTACAATGAGCTATAACCATGAGCCGCAATACGACACCGCGCCGAAGTACACCATCGGTCTTGACCTCGGACAGACCAAAGACTACACCGCGCTGGTGATTCTTGAGCGGCACGGCGGAGGGGAGCAGGCCGTCTTTCATGCTCGGCATTTGCAACGCTTCCCGCTCGGCACGCCTTACCCGGCGATAGTGGCGTCTGTGGTCGAGATGCTCAAACAGCCCGCTCTCTCGAAACAAAAAACAAGGCTGGCGGTTGACGAAACCGGCGTCGGCGCGCCCGTCGTTGACCTGTTCCGGCAGGCTTCCTTGAGCGCCGAGTTGTGGCCGATTCACATCACGGGCGGCGCGACCGTCAGCCGCGACCGGGGCGTCGAATTTGTGCCGAAGCGTGACTTGGTATCGGGCACGCAGGTGGCTTTCCAAACGGGCGTTCTCAAGATAGCGCCGTCGCTCGCCTTGAAGGGCGTGCTTGTTAACGAGTTGATGAACTTCCGCATGAATATAAACATCGCAACCGGGCATGACTCTTATCAAGCGTGGCGGGAAGGGGCGCACGACGATCTCGTGCTGGCCGTGGCGCTCGGGTTGTACGTCGGGAAGAAGCGCGGCGAGTTGCTGGAAGCCCCCTCATATAGTTACCGGTCTTTTCAGTAGTAGCCCAGCAGCCGCGACGCATATTCGACCTGTGTTGAAAAAGGGGATGCTACGGCATGGATGGGGGGCGGAAACGAGCGCAGGGCTAAGGTGTGCGAGCGTGGCGGGGCGCGCTGAGCAGTCGCTCGTCCACAGCCGGATAGATAAGCTTGAACCGCAGCCGAGCCGGTAGCGGATTACCTTGCTCGCGCGAGGGCGACAAGGTTTATCGGGATTGAGGAGAGCAGTGAGCAACGAAGGGCCTTTGATGAGGGGCGACAAGGCCGCTTCTCCTCCGCCGCGCTACCTAAGAATTGGGGGTTGCGGAAAACCTGAAAAAACTTGAGATTTTCGGGCGCGCAAAACTTAGAAAAACTTAGATTTCCCAAGCGTCGAAAACCTGAAGAAAACCTGAAAATTCCCGCGGGCGACTAGGACACTACCCTCGGTCTTATAGAGTTGACCGAGAATCGCTGCCGGTGGGACAATATAGTGCAGCGCCCGAAGAGCCTCAGCCGTCCGCAACCCCACGAATATCCGTTCAACTCGCCGCGATCCGCACTCTTCGCCCCCCTCTACCTGTGTGATCCCGTCGAAGGAGAACCACCCCGACAGCGCCCGCTGAAGCGCGCGGCCTGCGGCGCGTAACGGTTGCGCCTTAATCCGCGTCACGAGTCGGTGAAACGGTAGCAGGAGTTTTCAACTGAGATTGTCCATATAGATCCCATATGTCCCCACCAGAGCAAAGGATTTGAACGGCGGTGGAGAGCTAAGAGCAATGAGTATTCATTCCATCGAAGTTGCTCAGGGTGAAAGGTTCGAGTTCGGTGAGAACTGGAGACGATTTCTCGATGTTCTTGATGACACGAGAATCTCTCGGGCTCAAGACTCACTCAAGAAGATGCTGGGAGTCGAGGAGTTAGCCGGAAAACGTTTCCTCGACATCGGCGCCGGCAGTGGCCTCTTCAGCCTGGCGGCGCGCTTCCTGGGCGCACAGGTGCATTCCTGTGATTATGATCCGACGTCAGTCGCCTGTGTCGCGGAACTAAAGCGTAGATACTTCCCCGATGATGCTCATTGGAGGATTGAAGAGGGGTCGGCTTTGGATGCAGATTATCTACATTCCTTGGGGACGTTCGACGTGGTTTACGCATGGGGGGTCTTACATCATACCGGCCACATGTGGCAAGGGCTGGAGAATGTGCATCGCTCGGTCGCCCCGGGAGGCAAACTATTGATCTCTATTTATAACGATACCGGCACACAGAGTGCGCGCTGGCGGCTACTAAAGCGGGTTTATAATAAGTTGCCACGTCCGCTGAAGGCCCCGTACGTATTGGTTGTCTCTGCGCCGCGCGAAATGAAGCAAATATTACGTTCACTACTCGGGTTACAGTTAAGTAGCTACTTTCGCTTATGGACGCAGTATGATCCGGACAGGGGGATGAATCGCTGGCATGATTTGGTTGATTGGGTCGGGGGATACCCCTATGAGACGGCCAAGCCGGAAGAGATTTTTGATTTTTACCAGGAGAGGGGGTTCACGCTGACGAAACTCAAGTGCGGCGGCGTCGGGCTCGGCTGCAATGAGTTCGTATTCTTGAAGAGTGCGGGAGACTGACGGCAAGTACTAGACTACCCAGCTCGCGCTTCTCACGTAGGTAATGTAGGTCAGGCGGGCGCTGAACGTGCCCGCCGAGCACGGGGCTAGTGAGGAAGCTCCCGCGCACCTCACAGGAATGTGAGAAGAGGCGGCGGCCCACCGGATTGACCGGGCCGCCGCCTTCCTTATCTACTCTCCAAAAAAGCAGAACCGCCCGGAAGCGGCGAACGACACGTATGAGGGGCGAAAAGGGGCGCACGATGACTTAGTGTTGGCGGTGGCGCTCGCCTTGTGGGCGGGAACTTACGCGACCTTGCGCATCACGGACGAGGAGCACGAGGCCATCCGCGATTTTGCCAATTGGCGGCGGTGGTGAGGCGCGTCGTCGCGGAGCGGGTCGGGAAAGTTTACGGCGTGGACGCGCGGCTGCTGTACGAGTGAGAAGCGGCGCGCTAGTAATTCTTCAAATATTCTTCCATTTCGGCTTTGTCTTCTTCAACTGGAAACAAGAAAGCGGTGTCCTCAGGGACACGCCGACGCTCCTTGCGCGCCCTCCCACTTCGTAAGAATAAAAGAGCGCAAAGGCCGTTCAGAGTGTGAAGGAAGCGGTAGCGTGGTGTGTCAGGTACTCCCTCTTGTCTCCAACTCTCGAAACTCCTCTTTGAATATTTCAGCCGCGAACACTGATCCGCAACGGACTGTTCCGAGAAAGACCCGCCTTGCATACTGTGGGCAAAGTCGTTTCTGACATCCTTAATTATTTTTAGGTCGTGATATTCCTCTCTTGTGAGGAGTCCTAGCACGTAAGCGACTTTGATTCTTGCGCCGAAAGCGCCGAAGACGTTTGGATATTCAAACATTTCCTTCGACTCTTTACCCTCAATAAGGAATGAAGCTATGAGGCGTTCCAAGATGGCATCCAAGAAAGCCGCGCCGACAATAACCACAACCCTATCGCTCTCGTGCCCGTGTACAAGATCAGCCAAAGCTTTCGGTACGCTAATGCTTTGAAGGTCGCCCCTTTTCTTGGTCATACGTTCTCTTATAGCTTCCGCACGTAAGCGTCTAAGTCTTCCCTCTTCACCCGCCAACCCCTGCCGATGATCCGCGCGGGCATGATACTAAAAAAGAGACGCATATTCGCTCTGTGCTGAAGAGGGTATGCTGCCGGATGGATGCGGGGCGGAAACGAGCGTACAGCGAACGCGTGCGCGAGAGACGGGCCTAACGCTCCTCGTCGGAACGTCTGTCTCGCTTGGCTGTTGGGTAGCGCTGGAACCTTCTTTTGAGGAGCACCGCAACGGCCAACAAAACGCACACCAAAAGGATCACGTAGTAATGATCGAGGAGGTCGCCCGCTTGAACATCAATCCCGTAATACACGCTGGTTTTCTCCCTCCGGCGGAAGGCCACACGAAGGGCTTACGGCGACCCGCGATGAGGCACGGGAAGCGGGCAAAAGGATACCAGCGGCGCACGGCGCTTTAGTTGCGGCGGCGTTGCAAACGGGTTCTAACAAAGCCGGTTTACTATCGCTTTTTGCTCTCCAGCAGGCGACCTACCGGAAGAAACTTCCCGATGGTTTTTGTTGGGGCTTTGGGCTAAAGCAAAAGAGGCCAGCCCCGTTAGCCAGCCCCTTTTATTTTTCGTATCTACTACGAAAATTATCCGCGCGCAACAAACCTCGTGACGCAACGAGGATTCACCCGCGCTTACCTTTCCGACGTGCCGCCGCGCCCTTCACCCCGGCGCGCTGTCTCTTCGCGCGGGCGTTCTGTTGGTCAATCTCTTGGCGCGCGATGATAAGGTGCGGCAGCAACGTGCAGGCGTTCCCGGTGTGCCAGAAATCAGCTTCCGCCATCAACCCTGTGAGTAGCGCCCTGAACTCGCGCCACGCTTCCGCGTAGGCCTCGCTATCTTCGCCGTCGAAAGCCTTCTCCATCCGCCGGAGTTTCCAGTAGCGCCACTCATTGGATGTCTTGTCTTTCGGTTCGGGCATGGTCAGCCAGCGCTCAGTGTACGCCGCCGCGTTCGCGTCAAGTTGCCCCCGAAAGTCGGCGATGATGGACTCGACCGTTTCGCCACGCTTTACGCGGCACAAAAACTCGCCGACGTTACGGCGCGAATGGTCGCCCGAGGCTCGCCAGCCGACGGCGAAGTGGCGTAGGAATTGCGCCTTGATGGTCGTCGGGTCTGAGGTCGGCGCGGCGCTCAGGATGTCGTCAACGTACTCGGTGAGGTGCCGGCGCGCATCTTCTGACACGGCCTCATCATTTATCAGGTTGAAGAGTAGCAGCGCGTCGGCGCGCGTGACGTTCGATTGGGCTGCTGTGGTAGTATCTTTCATGTAACGTTCTCCTTGTCTCGGTAATGAGGTTGGGGGCTTACCGAAGGGTGATTACTTCGGTAAGCCCTTTTTTTAGTGGCCTCGTCTCGCGGCCATGTAGACGTGAACCTGAAGCGCGGCTGCCGAGTGTTTGCACGGCACTCTCGACGGGCAGTTGCAGTCAACGACCTTCTCGCCGTTCGCCCGGTAGCACAGGACGGTGTAAGTGTTGCCTGTGCTTCCCGTCACTTCGTACTCACCAAATTCAACCATGCGGACTTTCGGGTGAAGTGCCTTCGCGTTCTCAATCGCGCGGGTGAGTTGGTGTTTCGATTTCAGGATGAACATTTGTTTCTCGCCTTTCTTTGTAAATTCCCTGTCAACTGACAAGGATTCTAGCACGGGTTTTATCCTTGTCAAGAAAAAAGATTGCATATGACAAGGTTTTTATTTAGAATCCTTCAACATGGACAAAGAAGCTGACAAGTTACTGTCAACCGCAGAGGTGGCGGCGCATCTCGGCGTAACTCGCCAGCGCGTGCTTGAGTTGATTACAGGCGAAAGATTGCCAGCGATGAAAGTAGGGCGCGCTTATGTAGTGCGCTCCGGCGATCTATCCTCGCTCTCGTTAGGCAAGGCAGGGCGCCCGCCCAAAGCCAAGCCCGAAGGGAACGGTAAGAAAAGAGGCGCGAAGAAGTGAAGCGGTGAAACCACTAACGAAAATAGCCACGGAAGGGAAATCACTCATGCCCCTACTCAGAACTTTCCTCACCCAAGCCCGAACAATCAGATGGCAGAAAGAGGGGAAA
>MWVY01000192.1_pt1 | contig 14793 bp, 21 predicted proteins | sample 1047251 | NCBI WGS metagenome assembly MWVY01 (sample SAMN06349983, study PRJNA376086) | soil metagenome | isolation source: MS7-5 sample Antarctic (ecotone) soil | place: Antarctica | collected 2015-01-13
TGAATAAGCCTTCAAGCGATCGCTCACTGCGGCTACCGTGTTGTGCGTCAATCGTTTTGATCGCCGCCGTGTAGCGCGTGCGTGGGTCAGCGGATCGAAGCTGCCTGTAGCTCGAGTAGCCTGCTATCCGCCCGGGCCTTTACCTCTTCGGGGTTCTCGTCCGCCCGCCTTATCGCCTCTTCCATCGAGCTGTTATGGATTCTGTCTGCCTGCGCCTGACTGTATGCTCCTTGCGTCTCTACTCCAGCGTGTGCCACGCTGGAGTAAAACCAAGCTGCCCCCACAACGGGCAACCCGGCGGCAGCGACCCTCAGAAAATCGCGGCGACTATAGTCCATACCCCTCCTTCCCTTCGATGACCTATATCAACCTTCGTGCGGCGTAGAGGCCGCGCATGTACTTGAGCTTGCTTTCCACAACCTTGCCAAAATAGCTCGAAGAGTGGAGAAGGTAGCCGTTGTAACTTTGGATTCCTATGTGCGTAAGCCGTCCCGAACCGTCTTCGCTGAAGAAGAGCAGGTCACCGGGCCGACGGTTCGCCAGCTCGATACGCCTGCCGTACTTGAGCTGGTCGGACCACCAGCCCAACCGGATGCCAAGATTGTTGAAGGTGCGCTTGGTAAAGCAGTCGCAGTCCATCTGCGAGCTGGTACAAGGCGACGGAGTGCCGGACACGTAGCGTACTCCCAAATACTTCCTGCCCCTTCTTATTACGTCCCTGCTAGTTGCCATGATCCCCCTCCATAAACGGTCCTACTGCCGGGATGCGGCCCACGACGCGAACAACCGGGTCGGCTTTCAGCTCCCGATCTAAGGCAAAAAGTTTGCTACGGGGCCTGCGCGAGATCGCGCAACCGTTCGGTCGAGAGGTTACGCTGACCTTAGTAGCGTCCTCGAAACCTTGCTCGCATCACGGGGCTGCCAATGGCTCGGCGTTTACCGGCGCAGCCGAACAGAAGGATCGCCAGACAACCTGCAAAGGCGAAACTCGAGACACCGAGTCTGCGTGCCGGACACTAACCGTGTTGGTCAAGATACCCCCCCAAGAGTACAGCCTTGTGATGATGCTCTCTTCGTTTTAAGCTCTTTTAAGAATACGTATCATTCGTAGCGCTGTCAAACCACCTTCCACACTGACGGATACCCACCTACCCGTCCATCGGTGATCGGCGCGGCGTTCGCGCTCCCGTCTAGGGGGACGGCGAGGCCGAGGGAGAAGCAGTAGGAGAAGCGTCCGGCGACGCGGACGGGGTAGTTGTCGCGGGGACCGTGAGCTCTGGGGTGGTCGCCTCCGGGCCCGTACCCTCTGTCCGCGTCGGGGGCTCGGACGTACCCCTGGGCGCCACGATCCGGTCCTCCAGGAGCGTAGAGAGCAACGTCGAGAGGGTGATGGCCGCGACCACCGCCCCCACGAGCACCACCGGGGCCAGGACGACCGTCAGGGGAAATAGCACCCAAGGGGAGTCGCCGGCCTGAGTACGCCCGAGGACGAGGTAGGCGGCGAAGGCGCTCGCCGCGAGGCACGCCAAAAGCACCCACCAGGGGAGGAAGTACACGCTCTCACCCCCTTCGCGCGCGCGAGAGCGCGCGCCCAAAGCCACCCGGCCCGCCAGGCTCTCCTCGGTAAGCGAGGGGCCGGGCAGCCCGTAGACGATGGGCAGAACGTCCTCCGAGCCGCACCCGGGGCACGTCGTGGTTGTCTCCATGCTCTTTACCTCCAAAGTAAGCGGGCCGGGGCTCCCATCAGGATAACCCCGGCCCGTGGGGGTTCTGGCGCTAGACCTTCGCCCAGTCGCTCAACTTCGGGCCGGTCGGATCGTTCATCTCGGCGGCCTCCAACGCCTCCTCGCTAGGAAACACCGGCTCCGGGTACTTCGCCACCGCGTCTATGTACCGAAGGTAGACGTCGTTCCAGTCGGCGCGGATCGCCTCTTCCCTTGCACGGCGGGCCAGATGGTCGAGGCAGACATCGCACGTAGGTATGTACTCGTAGGCCGTCACGAGCTGCGCGAGCACGGCCTCCGGCTGGAAGTCCGCGCCGCAGATCCCGCACGGCTGTTCCTTCATCTGCTCGGGCTCCAGCGCCCGCTCTAGCTTGATCTCCAGCATTCGTTCTCTCCTCTTCTCTAACCCGGCAACCGTTGCCGGGCTAAGTGTCATGTCGCCGGGACAGTTGCGGGCGCCTGGTGGGCCGCGTGGCGGTGGCAGGTACATGGGGCCGGGGCCTAGAGGCCGAGCCGGCGGCGGAGGCCGCGGATCTCGTCCAGAAGCTCGCACCGCTCGGCCTCGTCCAGAAGCTCGTGGTCGTGGCGCTCCGAGAGGGCGGCCAGGCGGCGGGCCGCGGCGCCGCGCCTCTTGGCCCTCTTCACCGCAACAGCCAGTACGTGTTTACAGTTGAGGCCCGGGTGACGTCGGGCGTCGGGGCAATCGCAGGTCTCGGCCTCGTAGTTCACGGCGTAGGAGCCGCGACCGGAGCAGGAAGGAACCTCGTAGGTCCAGGGGCCGGTCCTGACGATCTCGGCGCCGCGGGTGCGGTAGAGGGCCAGGGCGCGCATCTCGCGGGTGTCGGGGCGGGGAGCCTTCGGTACACTGGTCGTTACGGTCATGGAGCTGTACCTCCGTGGTCGAGGCCCTTCGGGGAGCTGGCGGCTTGCCCGGGGGGCCGTTTTGTTATCTAGGAACCATTCTAGCATCTTACTGGTACTTTGCAAGTCATTTGCTGGTACAATATCGGTAGTAGAGTAAACCCAAGCTAGGAGGTTGCTAGGATGCCGGCCACGATGGTTCATATCGGGGAGAGACTGAGGAAACAGAGGACGCGGCGGGCGCTGACCCAGGCGGAGCTGGCCGAACACTCCGGCGTCACCACGGCGACGGTGGCCAGGATCGAGCGCGACGAGATCGAGCCGCGCATGACCACGCTCCGGAAGCTCGCCCACGCCCTCGAGGTGGATCCCGCCGAGCTGGTACAAGACTAGGCAAAAGGTTCCGCCGTTGCGGTTGCGTTCGTGTAACCGTCTACGGTATAATCTTCGGTGAGCGAGCATCGGAGGTGCGGTGGAAGAGCTAAAGCGGCTACGCAATGGGCTCGGGTGGAGCCAGCAGAGACTTGCGGACGAATCGGGCGTCAACAAGGCGACGATCAATCAGGTGGAGCAGGGCAAGCGCTCGCCGAGCATCGCCACCCTGGAGAGCCTGGCGCGGGCGATGGACGCCGAGGTGGGCGACTTTTTCCCAAAAGTCCAAGCGCCGCTGTGGCCTGAAGAGCTGGAGCGGCGTCCCTCCGTACTTGCCGAGGCCGTCGTAGCCGCCGCTGATATATGGATGCGCGAGATTCAAGCCCCTGATGCAAGCTGGCAAAGGATCTACCAAGCCGGCGAGAAGGTCTTAGACCTCCAAGACTACATAAGCACCCGTCTGGAGGAGGATGGATGGTGGAAGGGACTTTCCGAGCAGGAGAGGCACGACATCGTCTATGTTGATAGATACCTCGACGCTTTGGGAAGCGCGGTAATCCGACACCAGCTGGGTCGCAGAGAGCAAGACGCGGAGCAGGATGTACAGCACGAGGACTTCGCTCGGCGAAGGGAGCAAATCAAGGAGACGACCCGCCGGATAATCACGTGAGAAAGGCCGAGCCCGACAGCCCGGCCAGATCAAACAGCCCCCTACCACGACGAAAGGAACCTGACGTGATTATACAGAAGAGAGGGGAGACCGGCACCCGCCTCCAAGCCAGCCCGGTCCCCCACACCGCGCACATCCCTAAAGCAATAGTTCAGGGGGTGTGCTGATGGAATCATACCCGAACGCCGCACCTCGCACGCTATCGGATTCGCACCGCCGGATGCTCTTCGAGGAATCCGGCATAGACCCGGGTGTCGCCGAAGAGCGCGGCTACTTCACCGCCCGGACGCGCTCCGAGGTCCCGGAGACCTTCAAGGATTATCAGCGCAAGCCGGGCCTGGTCGTGCCGATGTCCTCGCCGGACGGGGAGACGGTCGGCTACCAGCTCCGGCCGGATAAGCCCCGCAAGGGCGGGCCGAAGTACATCAGCCCGGGCGGGATCTCTCCGGTGGTGGACGTCCATCCCCGGATGCTCGAGGAGGCCCGCCACGGGACCGGCCCGCTCCTGATAACCGAGGGTGCGAAGACCGGCGATGCGGCCACGAGCCGGGGTTTGTGCACCGTGGTGCTCGCCGGCGTCTGGATGTGGTGCGTCCCGAAGGTCAAGCCGTACCGCCTGAAGCCATGTTTCGATTACGTCCGGCTCACCGGCCGGGAGGTGTTCGTCGCCTTCGACTCGGACTGTATGACGAAGGCGGGCGTACAGGACGCGCTCGCGGCGCTGGTAGGGGCACTGGAGGCCCGCGGCGCCGTGGTGAAGGTGATCTATCTTCCCGACGCCCAGGACGGATCTAAGCAAGGCGTTGACGACTACGTGGTCGCCGGCGGGACCGTCAAAGAGATGTTCATGCTCGCCCGCGACTTCTCGCCGGCGGATATAGGCGAGATCCGCCTGTCGAGGGACCAGAAGCTCGGGGCAGCAGTTCGGTATCTCCGGCGCCGGTGGCACGAGGGCGATTGGATGCAGTTCAAGGGCACGGAGGATAAGGGCAACTGGCAGCGCGGCCACACCGCTCGGGACACCGAAGAGGCCCTGATAGGACTCGCGACGAAGAGCGGCAAGCCGGACGGCCGCGGCGTGGTAGTCGAGGCCGGGCTAAGGCGCCTGTCCAGGTTGGCCGCGAAGTCTGCGCCGTCCGTGGGCGACGCCGTGAAGCACCTGAAGGCCGCCGGTCGGTTGGAGATACTGCCGGCAAAAGACAGGGCGAAACCGCGTAGGTATCGGCTGTTGGTGCCTAGCGCAGCCCTTTACACTATAGAGAGGGGCGACGCCGAAAGCGCGGAGTTAGAAGAGAGTGACCGTAGGTGTAAAGGGCTGCGCTATCCGTCCGCGCCCCGGCTGATGTGGTCGTCTCCGGCTCGTCTCGGGCGCCTGGTCCGCTCCGCCGAGGGTGCTACCGGCCGCACCGTTACCGAGGCCATCGGGGAGAACATCTTCGCACCGGCCGACTACAGGCCCTACGGAAAGCGTCTCGGTCCCCACCGCGGCGCCATCCTCGACGCCCTCGAAGACGCCGGCGGGGAGCTGCACCTCAAAGAGTTGTGCGAGGTCCTGCACCGTAAGAGGCCGTGGGACGTGAGGAGGCGCATCCTGAAACCGTTAGAAGAGTCCGGCATCATCGAATGCGAGGGCGACGTTATCAGGCTCGCCGCCGAATGGTCCGGGCGCCTGGACGAACGGCGAGAGGCCGACGGCGAGATCGAGCAGGCCGAGCGCCAGGCCAAGAAACACCGCCGCCAGGGCGATAGCTACCGGGTGTTTCTGGAGCGCGAGAAGCACGGTACGCCGAAGGCCAGCACCGAGGCCGTGCGCCGCACCCACGAGCTCCGGGACCGTCGTATGCGAGAGGCCCGCGAAGAAGAGGGGCGCCGCCGCGCCCCGGTCCCGCCCGCGGTCAAGGAGCTGGTAGCGCGTCTCGTGAATCAGAACGGCCGGATAAGGATGGGGCTGATGTGCGGGATCGCGGCCGAAGAGGGGCATCACTTCGCGCACGTCCCGCGTGCCGTCGTGGAGCTGGGCCTCCGGGTCGAGAGGCTACCGGAGTTCGAGAATCAGGAGTTCGTCTTCGGCGAAACGGTGGCGGCATGACGCCGCTGCTGGGTAGGGTCACGACCCGCCGCTACGAAGAACAGCGGCGCATACTCGCCGGATTGTCGGAAGCGCAACGGCGCCGGCGGGCGTCGAGGGGGGGCAAGCGTGGCGGAAGGGGACGGCCGCAGGCGGAGCTCTCCGACGTCAAGCGCCGCCTGTCTGACCTCGTGGACGACGTGCTCGAAGGGCACAAGGACCGCGGGGACGCCGCGGTGGTGGGCCAGCTCCTTAACACCTACATCCGCGCGGTGGGCGTCGAGCTGAAGGTGAGGGAGCAGCAGGAGATAGTCGAGCGGCTGGAGGAATTGGAAAGCCTCCTGGCCCAGCAGAACGGAGGGTACAGCCGTGGCGCTTAGGGACCAGCTCAGGAGGCTAGAGAGGGCCGCCGGCGGCGGAATGGTGGCTATTCCTCAGAGGGACGGGACGCCGGCGAGGTTCCCGGCGACTGCCCTCCAGGACGCCTTCCTCGTCAACATGAAGCGCCTTCGTGGTGAGGACGTCGGGCCGCATCCCCTGGGCGTGGCCGCCGCCTCCTCGCCGGACCCCGAGTGGAGCCGGTCCATGTACAGCGCGGGGTGGGTAGAGATAGTGACTCCGCCCGAGAACCTCTCCGAGTCGTGAGACGTGCGAGGATGGCTTCTCCCGGCCTGCGCGGCCGAAACCGGGTCAGAATTCTGACCCTTTTTCAACTTCCGAGAATGTGAATTACACGAAGTTCGGGGCCGCAACTACGCATAATCCGGGCCTTGACTACCAGACGCTGGCCGACGAGAAGTACGTCTCGGATAACGTCCATTTTTCGTTACGTAACGAAAATCTATCCCACTCTCACCACCGCGCCGTCGCGCCGCGGCTACGATTAAGAGAGCGCGCGAAAAGAGCCGGCGCAGAATTCTGCGCCGGCTCGGTAGATGGTCCCGCAACGGTTGCGCTACCTCCGTGCTGGTGGGTGTCCCGAAAGGTCGAAGTCTCTACACGTGTAGAGAATCTATCGTGGATTTCAACCCGCAGTCGTTTCGTTGATTTAAATCAACATTCCGCGCCGGCGGAGAAACCTCTCCGAAGTTTTGGCGAGGTTTCTGATAAGGGGCGTGAGAGTTGGACCGGGGTAGAGCAGGATTTGCTACCCTGTCCGGTCATGGACCAGCCGCCAACCAGTCGAGTGACCGTCTCCGAGGCCGCCGGCGTGCTCGGTATCAGCGTCGAGGCGGTCCGGGGGCGGGTGAAGCGCGGCAGTCTGAAGAGCGAACGCACGGAAGACGGGGCCGTATACGTCTTCGTCTCAGGCGACCGGACGCGACCGGACTACGACCAGTCCAACGACCAGCCTAACGACCAGACCCTGATGGTGACACGCTTAGAAGACGAGGTGGAGTTCCTTCGGGACCAGGTGCGCCGCCAGCAAGAGATAATCGCGCAGCAGGCCGTCACCATGCGCCAGCTCACCGCCGCGGCGCAGGAGGATCCCCCAGAGGCTGCCGAGACTGTCGAGGAGGAGCCGGAAGGGTCGGAGCCCCGCCACGCCACGCCGAGCCCTCAGACGGCCGCACAGGGGGCGGAGCGGCGTAGCTGGTGGCGTAGGGTGTTAGGAGGGTGAACCACCGGTACAACGAGGCATTCGCGTTCCACCTTCAATCCCAACTTCAAGGGTTTGCCCAGGCATACGGGGTAGAACAGGATCTACCCTTACCCCACGGTTCTACGTCGAAGCCAGGACGATCCGGGGGCGCTGGATGCCCTGGACCGAGCGACCCAACGGGGGCAAGGCGGGGATCACACTTCACAGGAAAGCAAGGTTAATAATATAAACCTTGCTCAAGCCCCAAAGGGCACCTCCAACACCTACGCCCTACGCCGTCTCCGCAAGGACCGCCCCGACCTCCACGAGATCGTCCCGGCGCCCGGAAAACCAGGAACCTTTCCTAAACCGGAATCCTGCATATCCATCCAACGCGCAAACTATTGTCGCATCCGGTCCGGTAGAGGGGGTCCCGTCGGGGGCGTTTCTGAGGCTATAGGACCGGAGCTATGCGGGATCCTGCATCCGAACTTCGGGGAATCACTCTTCCCCGACGTTGGCTGAATAAGCCTTCAAGCGATCGCTCACTGCGGCTACCGTGTTGTGCGTCAATCGTTTTGATCGCCGCCGTGTAGCGCGTGCGTGGGTCAGCGGATCGAAGCTGCCTGTAGCTCGAGTAGCCTGCTATCCGCCCGGGCCTTTACCTCTTCGGGGTTCTCGTCCGCCCGCCTTATCGCCTCTTCCATCGAGCTGTTATGGATTCTGTCTGCCTGCGCCTGACTGTATGCTCCTTGCGTCTCTACTCCAGCGTGTGCCACGCTGGAGTAAAACCAAGCTGCCCCCACAACGGGCAACCCGGCGGCAGCGACCCTCAGAAAATCGCGGCGACTATAGTCCATACCCCTCCTTCCCTTCGATGACCTATATCAACCTTCGTGCGGCGTAGAGGCCGCGCATGTACTTGAGCTTGCTTTCCACAACCTTGCCAAAATAGCTCGAAGAGTGGAGAAGGTAGCCGTTGTAACTTTGGATTCCTATGTGCGTAAGCCGTCCCGAACCGTCTTCGCTGAAGAAGAGCAGGTCACCGGGCCGACGGTTCGCCAGCTCGATACGCCTGCCGTACTTGAGCTGGTCGGACCACCAGCCCAACCGGATGCCAAGATTGTTGAAGGTGCGCTTGGTAAAGCAGTCGCAGTCCATCTGCGAGCTGGTACAAGGCGACGGAGTGCCGGACACGTAGCGTACTCCCAAATACTTCCTGCCCCTTCTTATTACGTCCCTGCTAGTTGCCATGATCCCCCTCCATAAACGGTCCTACTGCCGGGATGCGGCCCACGACGCGAACAACCGGGTCGGCTTTCAGCTCCCGATCTAAGGCAAAAAGTTTGCTACGGGGCCTGCGCGAGATCGCGCAACCGTTCGGTCGAGAGGTTACGCTGACCTTAGTAGCGTCCTCGAAACCTTGCTCGCATCACGGGGCTGCCAATGGCTCGGCGTTTACCGGCGCAGCCGAACAGAAGGATCGCCAGACAACCTGCAAAGGCGAAACTCGAGACACCGAGTCTGCGTGCCGGACACTAACCGTGTTGGTCAAGATACCCCCCCAAGAGTACAGCCTTGTGATGATGCTCTCTTCGTTTTAAGCTCTTTTAAGAATACGTATCATTCGTAGCGCTGTCAAACCACCTTCCACACTGACGGATACCCACCTACCCGTCCATCGGTGATCGGCGCGGCGTTCGCGCTCCCGTCTAGGGGGACGGCGAGGCCGAGGGAGAAGCAGTAGGAGAAGCGTCCGGCGACGCGGACGGGGTAGTTGTCGCGGGGACGAAACAGGAGCATTTCGACCTTTCTGAAGACCATGCTCCTCCGTATCCCTAAGCTGGGTTGCCTCACTTCATTATCGCTTAGCAAGCCGCCAGGTTCTACGAAACCTACCTGGCCTATCCGCAAGGGGGCGTAATACCCCAAGGTATTACCGGGCCCTTGTGTACGCTGGGCCACGACCCCGCTTCTTAGGGCCAGGGCCATACGGACTTCTATGAGAAGGCACTGTTTGTCAAGGTCGACGTGGCGACCGCTCTGTGGTGAACGCAACTACTCTCTGTGCCCTCCGCGCTATGCTTCTATCCGCACTCTCGGGGAGCTCACACTCTTTGGTAGCCCGGTGCATTATGGGATCCGTCTTTTCGAGCCAAAGGCGCTGCAATCTTCCGAGCGGCCTTCCTGGAACGGTAGACCAAGTTCGCTTGCGCAGTCGCCTTTAGATCCGAAGCGCGTTCGGGCAACAACGGCCGTGGCCATCCGCCACTTTAGGGTCGCCTCGCCGCTCTATGGCGCTACCTTCACCTCCTCTGTGCTTGGCTGTGCTCCATGGTCTCTCTCTTTAAGCTGCCTCTTCCTGCTCTTGGCGCCGATGCGTGTTGTAGAGCGGATCGTAGACCTCTCCGGTTACCCACAGGCGGTGCAAGAGCACTGCAAGCTTTCTCGCTACGGCCACCACCGCTCGCTTTTTGGCGTTCTTGCCTCCGCGGGAGGCTATCTTCTCTCCGTGGCGTCTGAGGTCCGAGTCCGAGCCAAACGGACCTAGGATGTAGTGAGCGCTGCCTACCAGGAGCTTCCTTAGCATCTCGTCTCCTTCCTTGGAGATGTGCTTCTGGGGATCCCTGTCCCCCGATTGATCTCTGGCGGGCACAAGCCCCAGGTATGCTCCTACCGAGCGGCTCTTTTCAAAGCGGTAGGGATCCTCCACGGTGAGCACGAAGGTAAGCGCCGTAAGCGGCCCGATCCCCTCAACCTGACGCAAGAGCTCGGTTTCTGGGTAGTGCTCCTTGGAGATCGTCTCCAGCTGGCGCTCGTAGTCCCGGATGCGCTCCGTCAACGAGCCGATCTGCTCCAAAATCGGCCCTAAGGCCGGCCAGAGTGCCTCGGGGATGTGCTCGGGCGCTTTCTTGTGGAAGCTTCTCGCCGGGCACTTGGGCAACCTTCCTCCGAAGGATTTGACCGCTCCTCGAACGTGGTTTACCAGCTGCGTGCGGCAACCGACCAGCGCCTGGCGGGAGCGGATTAAGGCCATATGAGCCTGGGAGTCTTCGCCCCGGTGCTTGAGCGGGTAGAGCAGTTTCGGATCCAGGCGCGCCAGGCGGGCGAGGTTCTCGGCATCTACCTCGTCGGTCTTGCGCTTGTTGGCGTAGATGAGCCTCAGTTTGCGGGCATTGGCCACCAGGACCTCGTGGCCACACTCCTCAAGCACTCGGCTGACCCAGGGCGAGTGGGTGCCCGCCTCGATGGCTATACGCAGAGGCCGCTCAGACGCGAAGCGCCTCCTCAGAGCCTCGGGGGTGGTACGCAGCCTACCCTCCTCCATCACCTCGCCGCTCTGTTGATCGATGATGCACAGGTAGGAGTAGTTGTCGCCGAGATCCAGTCCGGCCGTCGTCTTCGGTTGCTCTTTGCTACCATCCATCGTGGGCCGATCCTCCTTCCGTTTTGGGCGTCAGAGCCCGTCGAACAGTTGCAGCCCCTCTAACACAGGGTACTGCGTATGGGGGTCGGCCTTCTCATCTCATCTTCCGAGAACCCCTTACAGCCGAAGTTCGGAGAACACCCCTTCTAGGACGTACGGTGAATAGGGGCTCTGCTGGTTGCGCCTTAGAACTCCTCCACCACGTCGAACAGCTCCTCACGATCGGTCGTGATCCCCACCGGTCCGCCAGGGGGGGGTGGCCTCCTTCAGCGCCGCCCGGCTCTCCTCCGAGTCCCAGACGGTGATGGACAACATCCTGCCCGTCTCGGAGTCCTGGACGTGGTAGCCGCCGACGAAGCCCGGCTGCTCCCTGATCCACTCGCGAAAGCCCTTGGCCTCCTTAGAGGCTATGCTGCCCGGCGTCTGCTCGTGCAGGGCGACTCTACAGAACATCGGAGTACCTCCATCTCGCCGCATGACACACACGCTACGATAGCGCCTTCTGAAGGCAGCGGCATCCGCTAAACGGGTAAACTTCGCAGAATCTCCCTTCTACGAGGTTGGGTGCATAGGCCTCTGTAGCCACCAAGGACGAGACTGCGGAGGGACAACCGCCTAAGCGAATAGCGGCGTACCCTTGCGACACTGCGGGAGTATTGATACAATAAGCACAGGTGCCCCGATGGGCGCCTGAACGGGCGATGGACCCCGCCTTCCGCTCCTCTAGAAGCGGAGAACCGGCCGCACCAGGCGGCCTGATGGCTCCTGACCACGCTGTAGAAGCGCGGTGAGGAGAGCTCCCTCACCGCCGAAGTGAAGGGAGGTCCCCATGGACCTGCACCGTCTGGAGCGCCACCGGCACCCACGCCCCCCGCACCAAGAACTCCGCCAGAAGACCGTCTTCGACTCCGGCTCTCGCAGCATCGGTCCGGTGTCGAACCTCTACGTCGACGACGACATGGACTTGCAGTTCTTGGACGTCTGCATAAGCGGGTTCTTGGGCTTCGGGAAGAAGCACCACCTCGTGCCGGCAGAAGCCATAGCCGAGGAGTCCCCGGGCGCGGTCACCCTGAGGGTGGACCAGCAGGCCGTGGAGAGCGCCCCGACTTTGTCCGACGCGCGCGCCGTGCCGGACGAGGAGCTACAGCGGGCCGCCCGCGAGCACTACGACCTAGGAGCAGTACTCTAGCCGCGAACTTCTCAGAACCCCCTCAGCCCGAAGTTCCGATCCCCCCGTCGGACCGTAGGACAGCGCGAAAAGGACGGGCCGTGCGCTTGGCGGGTAAGATCAAGCCACTAGCGACAAGCGAGGACGAAGGAGTCGGAGATGAGCGAACGACGATCCCTTTGGCAGCGGCTCTTCGGCGGCGCGGAATCCTCTTCCCTCTCCCAACGCCAGCAGAAGGTCCTCCGGTACCTGATCGACCGTATGGACAAGGGCGACGTCCCCCTGCAGCAGGCGCTCCAAGAAGACTACGTGCGCCGCAACCTCTCCCGAGAGGAGGTCCGGCAGATCGTGAGCCATCCCGAATTCGTCCAGGCCGCCAGGGACCGGCTCGGAGAGTCTTTTCAGATCGGACGAGTTCAAAATATAAGCGCCCAACCGCAGAGAATTAGCCCGGGGCGAAGTTCGATGCTAGCTAGCGTCGCGTCGGCGGCGGGCCTCCCTGGAGGCCGTTTCCGTCGCGTCCAGCGCTTCCGACAGACGCGCCGCCAGCCGCAGGTACCGGGATTCATCCATCATCGCGTGCTCCAGCAACAGGCGGCGGGAACCTCGGATACGCCTGGAGGCCTCCCCGAGGTTCCACATCAGCTCTTCGAGCACGGCGTCTTCGTCGGGCATGACCCAACTGTACACTCGGCAAGCCGTCCGGTGCCAGGCCGTCCGACCGACGCAGGGGACCGGGGCTATGGGAACTTCTTGGAACCCTGCAAAGGGGAAGTTCCGAGAATGGGGGGTTTCTACGAAATACGCATGGCCCCGGTCCTACGCTGAGAGCTTTCTTATGTACAAGGCCCAGGACTCGGGTCCGTGTCAGGAGCCGCAAGGTAAGGCTATCCACCAACTGCTTGGAGTCCATGTTCTGCGAAGGTCGCATCCAAAATGGCGGATGAAAGGACCTCCCCGCGGCGGCATGGGCCGTTTTGGGGCTCCTCAACCCAAAAAGACGGCACAAGATGTAGCGGTGGCGGATAGATATGCACGATCCCGCATCAAATCCCACCGTGGAAGGAGGATCGGTGGCATTCGAGCGTGCTTCTCGGGCGCTACTTTGCGGCTGGTGACACCGACCCGAGCGTTGGGCCGACTACGGCGTGCGAGTGCTCATCCCCGACGGCATCGAGCCGGCCGCCGCCGCACGGTCCCTGGCGAAGATTGCCGATTTCGTGGAGCGGGACCTGGCGGATATGCGCCGGCTGCGAGATAAGGACAACAGCGGAACCGGCCCGGATACACCCTTCTAGCGCCAGAACCTCCACCACGGGCGCTGAGTGCCCGCCTGAGAGCCTTCGGCGCTTGCCGGGGGCTCTCTCCCCTTCCTGGCCCCCAATTGGGGACTCCGGCTCCTCACGAGGCGCTGAGAGCTGGCGCATGGTGGCGGCCTGTTTGGCAGGCGGCGAAGGCATGTCGAGTAAAGCTTCTAAGGTGTATGCTGCGGATACAGTATCCGCAGCATATCAAGCAGGTCTTCTAGCGTGGCTACGGGCGGGGAGGTTAGGGTGGAAGACAAGGATCGCAAGAACCTCACCGTGGTGGAGGTGGCCGAGTATCTAGGCATCACCCGTTCGACGGTCCAGAAGATGGTGGACCGCGAGGAGCTCAAGGCTGACAAGTTCGCCGGCGCAGTCCATATCCCCCGCGAGGAGGTAGAGCGCATAGAGCGCGAGACCGCCCCGTGAGCCGGCCCTACCGAGGAGAAGGGGGCAGAACCGTGGAGGACGTGCACGTCTACGTCGACAGGCCGACGGGAAAGGAGGACACGGCCCTTGAGGACCTTGGGGAGGCCCTGAGGAGACTCGACCACGTCTCCGGCGTCGACCTCAACCCGTCGGGCAACGTGGTGGCCGTCTCGTACGAGGGAGGGAAGGCCGAGAGGGACGCGATCAAGCGCGCGGTCGAGGAGGCCGGCTACGCGGTCTCGAGGCTCTCCGTCAGGTCGAACTTTGAGGAAAGCCAAGGACGCGGCCTCTGGGACATCTGAGCCCCCGAGACGACGGGTGGCGCAGGCAGGAGCAGGAAGGTCGCAACGCTCTTTCTGGCCGGGGTATCCTTCGGGGCTCCGGCCTCTGCCGTGGCGAAACTTTGCCGGCCCCGCGGCGTAGTCGTGTGCAGCCGGGGCCCGACTTATCACCCCCCTCCTGTTCGGTCCCGGCTTTCTCTCTGCTCCGGTCCAACCGGGCCACACCGCAAGGGCGCGTAATACCTCCGATGCGTATTATGCGGAAGTTGGCGCCTAGCGCCATGGGACTGGTGTTTGCTACGCCTTGCTACCGGGAACGGTGGTTACTCCGCCGGGGCCGTCCTCCCTCCAGAGGCCGCTCCTATCTGTACGGTATTGCCCCGGCGGTTCTTCGTGGCCTAGCTTCCGCTGGCCCATCGGACCGGGGCGGACCGGCCTAGCGCTTAGTAGAGTCGGGCACCGGGCGCGCACCACCCGGTAAGGAAGTCCATAACGTCGAGGAAGGCGTCCTCCCGCTCCTCGTCGTCACGTTCGCTGATCTCTTCGTAGGCGCCCATGAAATCGACGTAGAGCTGTTCGCTAGGGTAGCCCGCGTTCAGGCACTCACGAGCATACTGCCGAAGTTTCGGAGTAAGCCTATCCGCCGGGGTCGCGAGTGCTAAATTCAGCATATGCGCCACCGTTGCTTTGTCTGCTAGTAGGTTTCTTGTGCGCTCCATCGTTCTCACCTCCCGCCCATTATCGCACGACGCGCCAAAACCCGCGCGTGGAGTGCAGGGCGCGCTGGTACTCCTCGAAGCCCATCACCCGCGAAGGCTCGATGAACACGTGGCGCGCGGGGTTGTTCGGGTCGATCCGCTCCTCCAATTCGTCGGGCAGGTCGCCGGTCTCCAGTTCGTAGACCTCC
>MWVY01000193.1_pt1 | contig 14691 bp, 7 predicted proteins | sample 1047251 | NCBI WGS metagenome assembly MWVY01 (sample SAMN06349983, study PRJNA376086) | soil metagenome | isolation source: MS7-5 sample Antarctic (ecotone) soil | place: Antarctica | collected 2015-01-13
AGGTAATGCCGAAGAAGATTTGAGCGTTGATTTATTGGACGTTGTTTCATCGCTCGTAGACAAAAGCCTTCTCTCTCAGCGTGAACAAGCGGACGGCGAACCGCGTTTTCGGATGCTCGTCGTCGTCAGAGAATTCGCTTTTGAGAAATTGGCGGAAATCGGCGAAGCGAATGAAATCAAACGACGGCACGCCGCCTTTTATACGGCTTTAGCGGAAGAAGCGGAACCGGAATTTTGGGGCGCGAAAGCGGCGGAATGGTATGAAAAACTGGAACAGGAACACGACAATATTCGCGCCGCGCTTGAATGGACGTTGGAGAATGAACCGAATACCGCTTTGCGAATCGTCGCGGCAATGAATATTTTGTGGATACGACGCGGATATTTAGCCGAGGGATGCAAATGGACCGAACAGTCATTGGGAAAAAGCGGCGCGGACATTGACCCGAAACTGCGGGCGAACGCCACTCTCCAAATCGGTTCGATATATCGGCTGCAAGGCGATTACGAAGCGTCAATTTTTTCTATCGAAGAAAGTCTGCGACTGAGCCGCGAGATCGGCGACGAGGAGATAATTTGCTTTGCCCTCGGTGGTTTAGCAACCAGTAAAGCGGACGTAGAAGATTTCAAGTCGGCGCGTATGTTGGCGGAAGAAAGTCTGGCAATTGCCAGAAAAATAAATAATCAACTGCAAGCTACGACAATGCTTAATACTCTGGGAGAAATCGCCCGCGGCGAAGAAGATTATCAAGCGGCGTGGGGATTTTACGAAGAAGCGCACTTAATAGCCCGCCAACAATCATACGTTTATCTCGTCCAATTGACCGCCGTTAACTTGGGAGCGGTCGCGTGTCTTTTAGGAAATTATCAATCATCCCATTCATACAGTCTTGAATCTCTTAAAATCAGCGAGGAAATGGGCGATAAATTAGGCATCGGTTTTGCGTTGGAACGACTTGCGGCGTTGTGTGTCAGCGGCGGAGCAATGGAAAAAGCAGCTCGTTTGACCGGCGCGATGGAGGCTATCTATGAGGCGGTCGGTTACAAAGTAGAAGAAGTTGACCGGATTTTTTTAGAGCATTACCTCAACCAGTCACGAGCCGCAATCGGCGGCGAAGCGTTCGCCGCGGCACTCGCCGAAGGTCGCGCAATGAGTATGACAGACGCGATTGCGCTCGCCCGTGAAGGCGAATCGGATTGGCAGTCAGATTCCGCGAAGGAAACGCACATCACCGACGAAGCCGTTTCCGGCACTAAAAATTATTCGACAAGCGATTCGCTTAAAACGCGGACGGCGATACTTCCGCCAATTCATACGACAATCCCTGACGCTTCGCCACCGCCTAATTTCTTATCGCAAATTCGGCGCAAAAGCGTTTTTCTAACGGCTTTGATAATTTTTTTGGCGGCGGGCGGGTTTTTCGGCTTCCGTTATATGACGACGAACGCTTCAATCAAATCAATCGCCGTGCTGCCGTTCGTTAATGTCGGCGACGACCGCGACAGCGAATATTTAGCGGACGGCTTGAGCGAAAATTTAATCAACACTCTTTCCCGATTGCCGCAGTTAAAGGTTATCGCCCGCAGTTCGAGCTTTAAATTTCGCGGCGAAAACATTGACGTTCAAGACGCGGCGCGGAAACTCGGAGTCGGAGCGATATTGACTGGGCGCATCGTCCGGCGCGGCGACGATTTGCAAATCAGCGTCGAATTAATTGACACCGCCGACAATACGCGCATCTGGGGCGACATTTACAACCGCAAAGTTTCCGCCGCGTTAAGCGTACAGGAAGAAATCACGCACGCCGTTTCGGAAAAATTGCAGTTGAATTTGTCGGGAGCGCAGGAACGGCAAATGGCAAAGCAAATGACAAACAGCCCGCAGGCTTATCAGGCTTATATGAACGGCGTTTTTTTTCGCCGGAAGAACGGAGCGGAAAATATCCGAAAAGCTATCGAATATCAAAAACAGTCAATTGCCCTTGACGCGAATTTCGCTCGGGCTTATACCGAACTTTCAGTTAATTTCGCCGCTCTTGTCGAAATCGGTGCGCTCAGCCCGCAGGAAGGATTGCCGCAAGCGCGCTCCGCGGCAGAGAATGCATTGGCTTTGGACGAAACGCTTGCCGAAGCTCATTACTCGCTAGCCAGAGTCAGGGATTTTGAATTTGATTGGACGGGCGCGGAGAGCTCGTTTAAGCAAGCCATCGAACTAAACCCGAATCTCGCGGGAGCGCATACCCTTTATGCGGAATACCTATCGCGGTCAGGCAGATTCGATGAAGCCTTACGGGAAGTCAAACGGGCGCAGGAACTCGACCCTTTGCGAACCGGATTAATCGGCAATGAAGGACTCATTTTCTATCACGCCCGGCGGTATGACGAAGCCATTGTGAAAAAGCAAATTCACGCGAGTTTGGCGGCGGATAATCCTTTCGCCCACTTAGAACTCGCCAACGCTTACGTTCAAAAAGGACAGAATACGGAAGCAATTCTCTCATATCAAACGTCAATTAAATTAGAGGAAACGACCAGCGCGTTGATTTATCTGGGTCGGTTTTATGCTCTGACCGGCAAGCATAACGAAGCGATTGCTATTCTCGATAAATTAAAAACAACTGGAAAATATGTTTCGCCAACCGAACTGGCAATTCTTTATGCCGCGCTCGGTGATAAGGAAAAAGCGTTTGCTTCACTCGAAAAAGCCTACACCGAGCGCGACTTTCAATTGACATCTCTCAAAGTTGAGCCGGGTTATGACCCTTTGCGCGACGACCCGCGCTTTCAGGATTTGTTGCGGCGCGTCGGCTTTCCGTAATGAGATTTATGTAAAACTTAAAAAGTAAACCACTATGCACTGAAAGTGCATAGGTTTTAAGAATTGAACGCAAATGAATTTGCTTGATTTTTTCTTTTCCGATTAAGAAAAGAAAGCACAATAAGCACCTCAACAGAAATAGGCTAGACTATTTGTTGAGATGGGTAAAACAAAAATAGTTGAATTAACTGCCGAACAACGTGCAGAGTTGGAAAAAGGTCATCGAACAGGCAAAAGCCATTGTTTTCGCACTCGCTGTCAGATGATTTTACTGAAAAGCGAAAAGCGGACTTCCGTCGAGGTGGCTGAAGTTTTGGGATGCTGCGAGATGGTGGTTAATAATTGGCTCTCTCGCTATGAAGAAGAAGGACTCAAAGGTTTAGCAACTCGTGCGGGCAGAGGACAACCGCCGATTTTAAGTTTGCAGAATCCAGCGCATTTGAAGAAGGTTGAAGATGAAATAAAAAAACATCCGAACTCGGTCAAAACGGTGGTCGCCCTGTTGGAAGAAGATTTGGATTTGTTGATGCACCCGGAAACATTAAAGCGGTTTCTAAAAAAAACGAGTATCGCTTCTGTCGCGCCCGCAGGTGGCTCAAGTCGCGGCAGGTGGCTCAAGAAAGAGCGGACACGCGAAGCGCAGTTAAAAATTTTATGGCGGTTATATCTGGGCGGGCGGATAGATTTGTATTTCGGTGATGAGTCGGCGTTTTCGATGAATCCGAAGTTGCCTTACGGGTGGTCGCCTAAAGGTGAACGGATTAAAATATTTCCGCAAAGAGATAAAAAGGTGAATTTATTCGGAGTCTTTCGAGCCGATAATTTTTGCGTTACATACCAAAGCGCGGGCAATATCAACTCGGAGTTTCTGATTGCTTCGACCAATGATTTCTGCCGTTACGTTAAGAAACCGACGGTTTTAGTTCTCGATAATGCGCCAACGCATCGGTCGGCAAAGTTCATCGAACAGATGGAAAAGTGGATGGAGCAGGATTTGTATATTTTCTTTCTGCCAAAGTATTCACCGCATTTGAATATCGCGGAAACCTATTGGCGGAAAGCTAAATATGAATGGCTCAGACCGAGTGATTACGGTTCGTTCGCCAAATACAAAAAGAAGGTTAAAGCCATCTTTAACAATATCGGCACAGAATACGAAATCGCATTCAGCCAAATGTCAGTCTAAGTTAATTTTGTTGGGGTGCTTATAGAGCCTTATTTTTTCTCCATCGCCTGTTTTAATTTCGCGGCTAAATCAGCATCAATTTGAAGCAGAGCGTTATACTGCTCACGAGCGGATTTCATATCATTCGTCAAAAAATACATATAGCCGAGATTGTAGCGGGCTTTGGCAAATTTTGGACTCAATGCCAAACTTTTTTTATAAGCCTCAATCGCTTTATCCCTTTGCTCGGCACCAACATATGCGTTTCCGAGCAGATAATATCCATCCGAATACTCCGGGTTTTTGTTCGTATAATCAACCAAGCCGTCAACCGCTTTTTTATATTGCAGAGTCGCCGTGTCCCGTCTGTTCGTTAAATCGTAAGCGCGGGCAAGATAAAAATTGGTTTCTCCGTCGGCGGGATTCAGCTGCAAGGCTTTAAGACACGCCTCTATCGCCGGCTGATATAGTTTTAAGTCGTTATAGGCACGGCACAAATTGGTGTAAGCCTTATATTCGTTCGGCAAAAATTGGATAGCTTGTTTTGCCGCGCCGATAGCTTCGGCGTGGCGGTCGGCTAAACTGTAATACCTGCTTATATTTAGATATAAATTTCCGTCATTTGGATATGACGTTAAACCTTTTTTTGCCGTTGCGATCGCTTCGTCAAGCCGATTTTCATTGCGGTAAATGTCGGCGAGGCGGTTATAAACTTCGTAAAGTTCGGGTTTGACGTTTATTGCTCTTTCGTAGGCTTCGATTGCCTCATCGAGTTTTTTAGTGCGGCGGAAAGCATCTGCGGTCAGATAATATGACTCACCGACGAATTTCGTGTTTTTCTTGATAGCTTCGGCGGCGGATAAACCTTGTTGAGCGTAATCGCCCAAACCGGCGTAACTGAGAGCCATAAAATAATTAACATCGGCATTGTTCAGCTCAAGCTCGAGGACTTTTTTATAAGCATTAATAGAATCCTGATAAGAACCCTGAGCATAATAAATATTTCCCAATAAAGAATAAAAACTGACGTTTGTCGGTTCAGCTTCTAAAACTTGCCGGACATCTTTTAAAGCGGCATCATAATTTTTAAGTTGATAATTTGAATAACCGCGAGTTTTATAAAGTTCGAGAACCGGCTTATAACCTTGCTCTAAAGCCTTGTCTAAATCCTTGACGGCTTGGTCGTGTTCATTAAGATAATAATGCGCGTAACCTTTCCAGAAATGGGCATAGGGAAAGTTCGGCGAAATTGCTGTTGCTTCAGCATATTTATTCACTGCATTTCGATAATCTTTCTGACCAAAAAAACGGTCGCCTTGTTCAGATAATTTTTTTGCCTGACCGACCGGTTTTTTTGATTGTGCCTGACCTTCGGAAAATAAAGCGAAAAAAACCGTTAAAAACAAAACACAAATTATTATTCCGGTAAATTTTTTTCTATCCATTTATCTATCTCCTAAATTATTGAAGAATATCCGTTCTATCTCCTTTTGCAGGAGTTTTCTTAGGAACCGGTTTCGCCGCCGCCGGCGTTTTAGCCGTAGCAACCTGCGGAGTCGGTCTTGGTGCCGCAGGTTTTCCAGTGGTCGGCTGGGCTGCCGTTCCCGGTTTGGTCTTATCGTCCGTTTGTTCGGCAATTTTAATGTCGGTATTTGAATTAACATAATCGTTTTCGCCCGAATTGTTGCTATCGGTAACGGCTTCGAGCGTCGGCGCGGGCGTTATCGAAACTTCGACAGTTCCTTGCGGTGATGATGCCGGAGTATTATTTATGGTCGTCGCTCCCGAACCGCCGAGCGTATACCAAGCCAAACCTGCGCCGCCAATCGCCAGAATAAGAAATGCGCCGAGCCCGCCGCCAACTGCTAAAGTTTTGCCGTAGGATTTATTCGTCGGTATTTGAACAGGTGTTTGGGGTCGAACTTCATCGGGCGGCAAATTCTCTTGGGTCGGCACAAAAGTGGCGGCGGAAACGCCTTCTCGCACGGGCGTTGCCGAATCAAAAGCCGATGCAGTATTCGCTGAAACAGGTTTTTCCGCCTGCTGGCTGTCAAAAGAAATTAAGGGCAGGGTTACATCAGGTGAAAAATTTTGATTTTTACCGAAATTGTCTGCCATTGCAGAATTATTATTCGGGTCAAAATTTTCTGCTCGACTAAAATTCTTGTCCTCAGCGAGATTTTCCTTCAGGTTTAATTCTCCAGACTGAGCAGATGTAATTTCGGATGAAATCTCTGTAATCAAAACTTCGGTTTTTATATCGGATTGTTTCGGCAGAGAATCGTTAGGTTGCGAATCAAAGCGAATGGTCGCGTCAAAATCTTCTTCGGGCTGAACTTGTTTTTGCGAGGGCGAAGGCACGGAATTTAAATCCGATTGGCTTGCAGCCAAACCCGAAATTGCTGGTGCAGATGGAGTTTCTGATGCGGATAAATTGATGTTTTGGCTAAGAACCGGCGGCGGCATTATTTCCGTTGCCTGTTGTAACTGCGGAACTGTAGATTGATTTAGAGCATTAAAAGGAGCGGTTTTAGCCGATATTTCGCCCTGCACCTGAGCGTAGGCTTCGCGCAAGGCTTTTTGCATTGTGCGGGCATTGACATATCTTTGTTCCTGACTTATTGACATACCCTTTAAAATCACGTCCGAAACCACCTTTGATACTTCCGGATTTAATGTGTTTATCGGATATATCAAGTCGGGCTTTCCGCAGATAACCGCATCGGCGCGGGTTATGGCATCCGCCGGAACGGTGTTGGTCAGAAGTTGATAAAGCGTTGCCGAAAGCGAATAAATATCGCTTCGCGCATCGGTTCCCGTGCCGCGAATCTGTTCCATCGGCGCATACTGCGTCGTGTAGCCGACAATGCTTCCCGTAGTAGTTTTGCGGTTTTGCTCGGCATTATTTTTGGATAACCCGAAATCGAGCAGGACAATGTTATTTTCATCAGTCAATTTCAAATTTTGCGGCTTGATGTCGCGGTGAATAATCGGCGGTTCGTGTGTGTGCAGGTAATTGAGCGCGTCAAGCAATTGGTCAGCCCAAAATAAGACCCAACTGAGCGGAAAAGGTTTTTGCGCCGCTTCGAGGCGTTTTGCTAAATCTTCGCCCGCAATATGATCCATCACCAGATACTGCATATTGGCTTCGGTAAAATGGTCGCTCACTTTTGGCAAAACCGGATGACGCAAACGCGCTAAAGTTCGTGCTTCGCGCTCAAAAGCGTTGCCGAGCGTTTCGTGGTCGGAGAAAAAAGTTCGTTTTAAGGCAATTGCGCTGCCGAGCCGCTGGTCAACCGCTAAATAAACTTCGCCCATCCCGCCTTTTCCAATCAGATGAACAATTAGATAACGGTTTTGCAATAAAGTATTCGGTGCAATCGGTTTCATTCTCATCTCCTGTTAATCGGTTGTTTTTTGATTTAATCCTTTAATTTTATCCTAATTGTTAAAATAAATCACAGCGTCTGCAAATGGAAAAGGTTAAAATTTTCCAAATCACTGACTTGCGATTAATTTTTCCGGCGGCAACATCGCCGGTTGTCCGGTATGCTGCCAGCAACGCCCGCCGCCTTTGACGCGGCGCGAACACGGCGTTCCTTTTTTTGTTTGTGCGCCGCAAAAATACATTGTTTCGGCGGCGAAATTTGGTGGAGTTTCAACTTGCTTCGTTTTCAAATTTTGCGCCGTTTGTGTCAACTGCTGTTGAGTTTTCGGAGCGGAATTAGTAGGTTGCAGCGGCAGCAAAGTTTGATTATTCTGATTTGCCGAAGATTGCCGGGCATCTGCTTGATTTACCGCATTTTTATTTATATTCGGCGATGCGCCTGCAGTCTGATTCGAAGCAATTCTCAAAGGCTTGTCAGCTTTTTGCCAATAACCGCCAACACCGACAATTCCGAATAAAAGCCCGATTAAAAGAATTCCGCGCGGAATCCAATCGTAAATTCCGAGTTCCGTTTCGCACAGTTCACAAAACCGGCGGCTTGACCACGGCTTCCAATCAATTCTGTCAATTTTCTCCCCGCACTGACAGCAATACTTCGGTTTATAAGGCATAAAATTCCTCTTTCGGAAAAGGTTTGAAATTTCAAACAGAAAAAAAATCAATTTGTCGAAACTTATAATTTAGGGCGACGAGTCATTATAAACCAAAAATCGTTTAATGTTAAGATAAATTTGCAGTCAGAGCGAATGCAACCGCGTTTTGTTTATTAGCGTCTGAATAATTAACAATTTTATGCGATTTCAAAAGGCAATTATTTTAATTTTATTTTTAATTAGCGGTTTTCTGACTGTTTCGGCACAAGACGACGAAATTATTAAAGTTGATTCTTCGATTGTGCGGCTCAATGTCGGTGTAGTCGATGGCAGAGGGCGACCAATCACAAGTTTGAATAAAGAAAACTTTACGGTTTATGAAAACGGCATAAAGCAGGACATTTCAAGATTTGAACCGACGGTTGCGCCGTTTAGTGTCGTAATGCTGCTTGATATGAGCGGTTCGACGCTCAGTTTTCGGCAAACTATTCGGCAGGCGGCGTTTCGTTTTATTGACGCGCTTGCGCCGGAAGACCGCGTGGCAGTCGTTGAATTTTACGACAAAGTAAATTTGCGTAACGATTTTACGACCAACCGGAAAACAATCGTCAATTCAATCAATGTCGCCAACGGGCAGGGCAAAACTCAGCTTTATGAAGCTATTAATTTCGCGCTTGACAAACTCGCTAAAGAAGGCACTCGCCGCAAAGCGATAATTGTTTTAACCGACGGAGTTGATTCCAATGTCCAGAACAGCGACCGCAAGTTTTTGGAAAAAGTAAAAGAATCCGATATACCGACGGCTATCCAACCCGAAACCAGCGAAGCTCTAAATCGCACCTTAAATAAATCGGATGTGCAAGGAGTTACTATTTATCCGCTTGCACTTCCGACCGGCGACCCGTTCAAACTCGCCGACCCGACACCGGTTCAGATTGCGATGTTTTCCGCCGCCCGCAATCGCTTACAGATTTTGGCAGAAAGAACCGGCGGAACGCTTAACACAATTAATCGTTTGGATGAAATGGGCAGACTTTACGCAGCGGTTGCAGCGGATTTGCGTGCGCTTTATACAGTCGAATATCAGCCGACCAACGCTAAACGCGACGGCAAATGGCGCGAAATAAAAATCGAGGTCAGCAATCCTGAACTTGTCTCAAGAACACGGCAAGGTTATTACGCAAAATAATGCCCGATAAACTTGACACCAAAGCGCAAGATTTGTAGTCTTGTAACTTACTTTATGCACCCGTAGCTCAGCTGGATAGAGTACTTGACTACGAATCAAGGGGTCGCATGTTCGAATCATGCCGGGTGCATTTAATATTAAAGAGGCTATTTGCGAACAGCCTTTTTTGTTTTATGTTACTAGCCCAAGTCTGAGCGCAGGCTTTTTACTCTTCATCTTCTCGCAATTTCTCCAACACAGAAAAATCTTCGAGAGTCGTCACATCGCCCGCGATATTTCCGCCCGCCGCTAATTCTCTCAATAAACGACGCATTATTTTCCCTGAACGGGTTTTCGGCAGCATATCTGTAAAACGTAAATCGTCGGGTTTAGCAAGCGCACCGATTTCCTTGGCAACGTGGGTGCGGAGTTCGTTTTTTAATTCTTCAGTTCCTTTTCGTCCGCCTTCGAGTGTTATAAATGCCGAAATTGCCTGCCCTTTGATTTCGTCGGGACGACCGACGACGGCGGCTTCGGCAACTGCTTCGTGCGAAACTAACGCTGATTCGATTTCCGCCGTTCCCAAACGATGACCGGAAACATTTATCACGTCGTCAACTCTGCCCATAATCCAGAAATAACCGCGTTCGTCGCGCCGTGCGCCGTCGCCTGCAAAATAAACGTGCGGAATTTCCGACCAATACGTTTTCCTGTAGCGTTCGTCATCATTCCAAATTGTCCGCAGCATCGAAGGAAACGGTTTTGTAATAACCAGATAACCGCCTTCGTTCGCGGGAACGGATTTTCCCGCTTTGGTTTGAATGTCCATTAAAATTCCGGGGAAAGGTCGTGTTGCTGTGCCGGGAACGGTCGGCGTTGCGCCCGGAAGCGGCGCAATCATAATCGCGCCGGTTTCGGTTTGCCACCAAGTATCCACAATCGGGCATTTTTGTTTGCCGATAATCGTGTGATACCACATCCAAGCTTCCGGGTTTATCGGTTCGCCGACTGTTCCTAAAAGTCTTAGAGACGATAAGTCATGTTTTAAAGGATATTGCTCGCCCCATTTGATAAAGGCTCTGATAGCTGTCGGCGCAGTATAGAAAATGTTGATTTTGTGGCGTTCGATAATGCGCCAAAACCGGTCCGGTTCGGGATAATTCGGTGCGCCTTCATACATAAAAACAGTTGCGCCGTTCGCCATCGGACCATAGACGACGTAGGAATGTCCCGTTACCCAACCGATGTCGGCGGTACACCAATAAGTGTCTTCGTCCCTTAAATCGAAAATCCATTTGGTCGTGATATAAGTTCCCGCCAGATAACCGCCCGTCGTGTGCAGAATGCCTTTTGGTTTTCCGGTCGTTCCCGATGTGTAAAGAATAAAAAGCGGATGTTCGGAATCTAATTCTTCCGCCGGACAATCATCAGAAACGGTTTCCATCAATTCGTGCCACCAGTAATCGCGTCCGAGTTTGAAATTAACGGGCGAGCCGGTGCGCCGAAAAACGATGACGTTTTCAACCGAATGCGTTTGTTCGACGGCTTTATCAACCGTATCTTTTAATTTGATTTCCGCGCCGCGCCGAAAACCTCCGTCCGCCGTTACAACTAATTTACATTCGCCGTCGTTGACTCTATCCCGAATCGCATCCGCCGAAAATCCGCCGAAAATAACCGTATGCGTCGCGCCGATTCGCGCACAGGCAAGCATCGCAATCGCTAATTCAGGAACAAGCGGCATATAGAGCGCAACTCTGTCGCCCGTTTTCACGCCGACCTTTTTCATCACATTGGCAAATTTGCAAACCTGCCGATGAAGCTGGCTGTAAGTCAGTGTGCGCGTTTCGCCCGGCTCGCCTTCCCAGATTATTGCGGCTTTATTTTTGCGGTAAGTTTCCAGATGTCTGTCCAGGCAGTTGTAAGAAGCATTAATGCGCCCGCCGATAAACCATTCGGCGTGCGGCTCGTTCCACCGCAAAACCGTGTCCCATTTTTTGAACCAGTGCAGACTTTCCGCCACGCTCGCCCAGAACGCTTCGGGATTTTCGGCAGCTTGATTATAAATCTGCTCGTATTCTTCAAAACTTTTGATGTGCGCTGCTGCGGCAAATTCCGGCGGCGGCGGGAAAACGCGCGTTTCCTGCAAAGTTGATTCGATGGCGATGGTTGTTGCTTCGGACATTATTTATTCTCCAAGATGTTTTAAGTATAGAAGTTAAAAGGAAAATTAGCCACAAATAACACGAATAACACGAATAAAATCAAAAAAACTGTGCGTGTCTGTATTTATCGGTAACTTCATTTTCAGCTTATTTGTGTTATTCGCGGCTAAATCTTTCTTACTCAATTACGAAAACTTTTTCCGTATCGAAGGCTTGCTTGCGGCGCAGTTGGTTGCGTTGGATTTTGCCGCTTCTCGTTTTCGGCAAAGCCCGCATAAACTTGATTTTCGACGGCGCGGCAATCGGACCTAAATTTTTACACACGTGATATTTGAAAATAACCGTCCCGTTTGTTCAAATCATAAGGAAAATGCGGCGAAGCCGCAAAACTCTGCCACCTCTTCCACACGGATTTACGCCGCTTCGCCGGCGTTACGTGGGCGACCGTTGTAAAGCGTATCGCCGACTTCTTCCCAGATTTTATGACCGCGCGATTCGCGCAGGAAGATTGAGCCAACGATAAATGTAATTGAAGCGACAATCATCGGATAATAAAGTCCGGCGTAGATATTTCCTGTCGAAGCGATGACCGATAAACCGATAAGAGGAAGAAGTCCGCCGAACACGCCATTGCCGATGTGATACGGCAAGGAGAGAGCGGTATATCGTATCTTGGCGGGAAACGCTTCGACCAAATAAGCGGCAATCGGACCATAAACCATCGTTACCCAGATGACTTGGATAAAGACGAGCAGAATCAGCATCCAGGCGGTTGAATTGCTTAATAAACTGCCGAAAGTCGTGTATGGCAAAGCTTTCGGAGCATCAATCAAAGCACCGCTCGCGTCCTGTGATTTCGGAATAAGTTTGATTGCGCCGGTTACTTTGTTTGCCTCGGATGCGGCGGTAACAACGTTTGAACCCGCCGCCGACTGCATTGCTTTATAAATCGGAATATAGGTAATTACCGCGAGCAGCAAGCCCGCCATAATAATCCATTTGCGCCCGATTTTATCCGATAATGCGCCAAACACCACGAAAAACGGCATCCCCAACAGAAGCGCGATGGCGATAATATAATTTGCCGAAGTCGCGTTGACATTCAAAATTGATTGCAGATAAAAAAGCGCGTAAAACTGTCCGGTATACCAGACAACGCCTTGACCGGCGGTTGCGCCGAATAGCGAAATTAACACGATTTTCAAGTTGTCCCATTTTGTAAAGGCTTCGATAAGCGGACTTGCCGAAGTCATTCCCGATGCTTTGAGATGCCGGAAAATCGGCGATTCTTTCATCCGCAGGCGAATGTAAAGCGAAATGGCGACAAGAAAAATCGAAATCAAAAACGGAATCCGCCAACCGGCAAAGCCTTCGGTTTTACCCGCAAATTGGTCGGCACTCATCGTATTTTGCACGGCAAGAATAACGGAAAGCGATAAAAACAAACCTAAAGTTGCGGTGATTTGAATAAACGAGGTGTAAAAACCGCGCTTGTTGTCCGGCACATGCTCGGCGACATAAACCACCGCGCCGCCGTATTCGCCGCCTAATGCCAAGCCTTGCAGAACGCGAATCAAAAGTAAAATAATCGGCGCGGCAATTCCGATTTGCGCGTAAGTCGGCAAGAATCCGATAATCGCCGTCGCGCCGCCCATAATCAAAAGCGTAACGAGAAACGCATATTTGCGCCCGACTAAATCGCCGATTCTTCCAAAAAATAATGCGCCGAACGGACGCACGACAAACCCGACGGCAAACGTCGCTAAATATGCGATGTACGCAAACGTATCGTTGCCCGGCGGATAAAAAAGCGGGGAAATAATGCCCGCAAGGCTGCCGAAAATATAAAAGTCATACCATTCAATCATCGTCCCGACGCTCGACGCGCCGATGACTTGCCAGATTTTCGCTGTCGAAATGTGGTCTTCGTAAATTCCGCCTAAATCTTGTGTTGCTGTTGCCATTTTTGTTATCTCCTCAAAGATTCTTTGTAAAAATTTATTAAAACTTTTGAATTGAAGGCGGTAAATTATAAAAAACCGCCTTTCTAAATTCGTTTCAGCCGTTTAGAACGTAAAAATCGCGGCAAAAAGTTACAATCGCTTGCGGATTTATTTTGAGAATTTCGGTAAGCAGTTCCGTGCCGTCCATCACGGGCATTTTTATATCCGTCAAGACGAGTCCAAATTCATTTTCGCTAAATTTTCGGAGCGCGTCTTTGCCGTCGGCGGCAGTTTCCGCCACGTAACCTTCGGCGGCGTAAAAGTGATTGCTCGTCTGCGGCTTTCTCAAAATTGAATGTTAATAGGTCTTTCTCAAATGCGGAAGCCCGGACGAAGCGTCGAGGGCGAAAATCACACTCGACGCTTCGTCCGTGTTTCTGTGAAAATGTGCGGGCTGCAAAAATAATGAGAAAGTCCTAATTAATACAAATTGCTGCACGTCAGAACAGCAGACAAGACTTTTCTCTATCTGCAAGATTCATTTTTCTGTTTCGTTCACAAAAACGTCGAGGCTTTTTTGCAAAGCCGGGTTAAACGCTAATAAGAGAGTTAGATTTTGGCGAAAAACAACCTTTTGCGGAATTGAACTCTCAAAGGCTTTGACAGAGGAAACTTCATGAATATGAAAAAACTGACTTCTTTGATATTGATATTCACCATCTATTCCGGCTTGATTGCGCCAATCGATTTGCAGTTGAATATACAGGCAAACGCGCAAATTGTTCGCGGAAAAACCAGCCAAACAAATATGAATGAAGAAAATACGGGTTTGCAGTTTCGTCTGAGCGAAGGCGCGGAAGGCGCGGAAACACGCGAAGTTCAGCCGCCTACCAATGCAGATAAACTTTCGGAAGGCGAAACATCCGGCTTGTTAAAGCGTCTGCCGCAAATAAAAACCGACAAAGATGACCAAACCGATTTTGCGAAACGGGCGGGAAGTTTGCCGCCGCCGAAAACGGGCAAGCAAATTCCCGTGAAGTTTCCCGCGCCTGACCAAAAAAATTTACCGAATCAAAACACGGCAAATACTTTGGAAGTTTTGCGTTTCTCGCCCGAAGGCGAAGTTTCGCTCGCGCCGGATTTGAGCGTTACATTCTCGCAGCCGATGGTCACCGTTTCGTCGCAGGAAGAAGCAGCAAACACCGTTCCCGTTCAATTAACTCCGCAGCCGGAAGGCAAATGGCGGTGGCTCGGCACGAAGACTTTGATGTTTGACGCGAAAACTCGTTTTCCGATGGCGACGAAATTCACCGCCCGAATTCCGGCAGGAACAAAATCTGCCAACGGACAAATTTTGCAAAAAGATGTCGTTTGGACTTTTACCACACCGC
>MWVY01000194.1_pt1 | contig 14678 bp, 9 predicted proteins | sample 1047251 | NCBI WGS metagenome assembly MWVY01 (sample SAMN06349983, study PRJNA376086) | soil metagenome | isolation source: MS7-5 sample Antarctic (ecotone) soil | place: Antarctica | collected 2015-01-13
GTTTAGCCGTGCGAATCATTTTCGCGCTGAACCTGATTTTTGTCGTCGCTTTTATTATCTTCGGCGCCTCTGCGTCAAAAAATTATGAATTGCTCAGCGATTCCGGCAATAACTGGCTGCGCCTCATTCAAATCATCGGAGTTCTCGGAGCAATCGGAACATTGGTAGTTTTCGCTAACGCCGTCCACGCCTGGTTAAGCAAGCGATACCGAATCTGGGGCAAACTTCAAGCGACCGTTTTCGCGCTGGCGTGTCTCGGTTTTCTCTGGCTCATCTTTGCGGGAAATTTACTACGTTTCAATTCAAGTTTCTGAGCCGCTCGTGGACGGAGTTCCAGAGGAGAATCAACTATGAAGAGATTGACTAAATATTCAACTTAACGCGCTGTCTAAGTTCATCATTCGACGGTTCGCATTTTAAGACGATTCTGTAATTTGCAGCGATAAAGAGGACATAAGCAACATATGAAAACAAGAACATCTATATTTTTTTTCCTGTTCATTCTGACCGTTTTGAGTTTGAGCGTCGCCGGTATATTTTCGCCGGGCGGGTTTGCTCAAAAACGAGTTTCCGCACAGGCGCGAAACGATAGTCTTGACGAAAGAATTCGGCGCGTCGAAAACGGCTTGCTCGCGCCGGTTATTATTAAAGGCGAACCGAGTGCAGCGATGAAACTCGCTGACCGGATGCAATTTTATAAAACGCCCGGCGTTAGCGTTGCGGTCATTAACAACGGAAAGATTGAATGGGCGCGTGGTTACGGAGTTCTCGAAGCTGGCGGAAACAGACTCGTAACTCCCGAAACGCTTTTCCAAGCCGCGTCAATCAGCAAGCCCGTTGCCGCATTTGCCGCGCTGCGGCTCGTTCAAGAAAACAAATTGAATCTTGACGAGGACGTGAATAAAAAACTTGTTTCGTGGAAAGTCCCGGAAAACGATTTTACTAAAGAGCAAAAAATAACTTTGCGTGAATTGTTAAGTCATAGCGCAAGCATCACGGTTCACGGCTTTGAAGGATATTCTTCGGACAAGCAAGTGCCGACGCTTCTTCAAATTTTGGACGGGACATCGCCAGCCAATTCAAAACCGGTACGGGTTGACGGCACACCGAACAAGGAATGGAGATATGCCGGGGGCGGCTATGTCATTATGCAGAAACTTTTGGAGGACGTTACCGGAAAGCCGTTTCCCGCCTTGGTGCAGGAAACAATTTTCAAAAAACTCGGAATGACGCGCAGCACATATCAGCAGCCGCTGCCAAAGGAATTTTGGGATTCGGCAGCCGTCGGTCATCGTCCCGACGGGGAAAAGGTCAAAGGCAATTGGAACGCTTACCCCGAAATGGCGGCTGCCGGGCTTTGGACAACGCCGTCGGATTTGGCGCGTTTTGCGATTGAAATTCAAAAGTCCAAAGCCGGAAAGTCAAATAAAGTTCTGTCCGTGAAAATGGTTAACGAGATGCTCGCGCCGCAAGTCGGAGGCTGGGGGCTTGGACCCGAACTGCAAGGGAAAAATGAATCCGCCCGTTTTGCTCACGGCGGTGCGAACGAAGGTTACAGATGTTTGATGGTTGCCTATACCGATGCCGGACAAGGCGCGGTGGTGATGACAAATTCTGACAGCGGGGGCGCATTAGCAGCAGAAATTATGCGAAGTGTTGCCAAGGAATATGGTTGGCTAGATTACCTTTCAAAAGAAAAAGTCATCGCTTCGATTGACCCGAAGATATTCGAAGATTACGTCGGACAGTATCAACTCGCGCCAAACTTTATCATCGTCATCACAAACGAAAACGGGAAATTAATGAGTCAGGCAACCGGACAGCCGAAAAACGAATTGTTCGCCGAATCCGAAACGGACTTTTTTCTGAAAACGATTGACGCGCAAATAAAATTCGTCAAAGACGCTGCGGGAAAAGTTACCGGATTAGTTCTGCGTCAGGGCAGGCGCGAAACACCTGCTCAAAAAATTAAATAAACAAGAGGGAACGGTTTGCAGCAATGCCGTTTTAGAAACCCGCAAGCAGCAAAATTTTCAATGCTAAACTTACAAACCTTAAAAACTCCATGTTTGATTTTGGATTCCGAGCGCGTTCGGCACAATGCCGAGAGAGTCAGCCAAATCGCGCTTAACAACAATGTTCGTTTGCGCCCACACATTAAAACTCACAAATGCGTCGAAGTGGCGCGTATCGCCACCGCTAAACACACGGGCGCGGTGACGACTTCAACTTTGGCGGAAGTGTGGGCTTTCTCTAAGCGCGGCTTTTCAAATTTTACATATGCCGTTCCGATTGAGCCAGGAAAGTTTGCCGAAGCGATTGAAATAGTAAGAAGTGGAATAAAACTTTATTTGATAACAGACGATGTTGAAATTCCAGCGACGTTAAATGACCCAGCGCGGGCAGCAGGGGTAATACTCAACGTTTTCCTCAAAGTTGATTGCGGTTATCACCGTTGTGGTGTCGAGCCGAACACAAAAGAAGCGTTAGAAATTCCGAAACAAATTGCTGATGCTTCAAACTTAAATTTCGCCGGAATTTTGACGCATGCCGGGCATTCTTATCACGCTCATTCAAAAGAAGAAATTGCCGAAATCGCTCGAAAAGAACGCGACGTGATGGTTGAATTAGCCGAGAAACTTCGCGGCTTAGGAATTGAAGTTCCGGTTGTCAGCATTGGTTCAACGCCGACAATTCATCACATTGACCATCTCAAAGGCGTTACAGAAGTGCGCCCCGGAAATTACATTTTCTTTGATGCTTTTCAAGCTACTTTAGGAAGTTGCAGCTTTGAAGATTGTGCTTTGACAGTTATGGCGGCGGTGACGCACCGCGACCGCGAGCGAAGAAAAATAATTGTTGATGCCGGAGCAATTGCTTTGAGCAAAGACCGTGGTCCAGTTGAGTTCGATTCAACGTGCGGATATGGACGCGTGCTTGATTTGGCGGGAAACGATCTCTGGCTTCGCGTTGAATCGCTTTCCCAAGAACACGGCTCATTTTACGTCCCAGATAATAAAACTTTCGACAAGCTAATAGTCGGAACAAGAGTGCGAATCTTAGCCAATCATTCGTGTTTGGCGGCGGCGCAGCACACGCATTTCAACGTTTTGGAAAATGAAAAGATTGTAGATAAGTGGGAAATTCATCGCGGTTGGTAACGGCACGGTAAAATTTATCTCGGACAGCCGTAATAGATTTCACCAAATAAAGTGACATTGAGTGCGAACTTTTGTTGGTTGTTCTTGACCATTATAAACAAAATGGAGTGATGAAAATGAGATTCGGTTTGATTTGTTTGGCACTTTTGCTGTTCGGCGTTGTCGTTACGGTTGAGGCGCAGGAAAAGAAGATGAAAATATACATTTCCGCAGATATGGAAGGAGTCGTCGGAGCGGTTACGGCAGAGCAGTTGGGTCCGACAGGTTTTGAATATCAACGCTTCCGGGAATTTATGACGCAAGAGGTCAACGCCGCCATCGAAGCCGCGTTTGAAGCCGGGGCGACAGAGGTCGTCGTCAGCGATTCGCACGGCAACGGGCAGAATTTGCTGATTGAGAAACTGCCGAAGAATATCTTGCTCGTCCGTGCCTTTCCGCGCCCGCTGATGATGATGCAGGGCATTGACGCCAGCTTCGACGGCGTGATTTTTCTCGGCTATCACTCAAGCACGACCAATCCGCAGGGCGTGCGGGCGCACACGATGTCGAGCGCGAGGCTGGCTGACGTCCGGCTGAATAATATCTCTATGTCGGAAGGCGGCGTTAATGCGGCGATTGCGGGACATTTCAACGTGCCTGTGATTATGGTTTCGGGCGACGACGCGGCGGTCAAAGAAGTTACCGCGCTGTTGGGCGATGTTGAAGGGGCGACGGTGAAATGGAATTACGGCTTTCACTCGGCAATGACCATTATGCCCGAAGCCGCTTACGCTCTAATTCGTGAAAAAGTCAAAAGAGCAATCGGTCGAATCAAAAATTTCAAGCCGTATAAACTCAAAACGCCCGTTCAATTGGATGTGCGCTTCAAAAATTACCGCCCGTCTGAAGTCTTAAGTTATTTATCAATTGTCGAACGCACCGACGCACACAGCATCAGATTTACGGGCAAGGATATGATCGAGACATCGAAGTTTATAGAATTTATCCTGACCTACGAGCCGGGATTAGAACCCTGATGATTTTTGGGCAGTTGCCAATCTGCTGACTTTCAATCGCAAATTAAAATGAAACCGCCAACTTTTACCGATATTTTACGCGCCAAACAAACAGTTTCGCGCTATCTACCGCGAACGCCGCTCGTTAATTATCCCGCGTTAGATAAAATATGCGGCACGCGCGTTCTGGTCAAACATGAAAACCAACAACTGACCGGCGCGTTCAAAGTGCGCGGCGGCATCAATCTGATTTCGCAGCTTTCCGATGAGGAACGCGAGCGCGGCGTTATCAGCGCGTCCACCGGCAATCACGGTCAGTCGGTCGCTTACGCGGCAAAGCTATTCGGCACACGCGCCGTCATCGTCGTTCCCGAAAATTCCAATCCTTTGAAAGTCGCCGCGATACGCGATTTTGGCGCGGAAGTGATTTTCTGCGGCGCGGATTTCGATGCCGCCCGCCAGCATTGCGCAACGCTGGCAAACCGTGAAAATTTGCGCTACATTCATTCGGCTAACGAGCCTCTTCTGATTGCCGGAGTCGCCACTGTTCCGCTGGAGATTTTAGAAGACGCGCCGGAAGTAACAACTATTATCGTGCCGGTCGGCGGCGGGAGCGGCGCGTCTGCCGCTTGTCTGGTTGCTAAAACGCTCAATCCGCAAATTCAGGTTATCGGAGTGCAAGCCGAATGCGCGCCGGCGGCTTATAAATCGTGGCGCGGACGCGAACTGCTCGAAGACAAAATGGAAACCGCCGCCGAAGGTCTCGCCACGCGCGTCGCCTTCGAGTTGACGCAGCAAATCTTGTGGCAACATCTCGCCGATTTTGTGCTGGTTGGCGAAGAAGAAATTCGTCAGGCGATAACTCTTTATGTTGAAAAAGCGCACACTTTAGCGGAAGGCGCGGGTGCGGCATCGCTGGCAGCCGCGCTCAAACTGCGGAAGCGTCTAGCGGGACAAACGGTCGCGCTTGTTTTAAGCGGCGGTAATATCACCGTCGAGCAATTACGCGCCGCACTCGCGTCGCTTTAGACGCGCATATTCGGTAATCGACATAATGCGAATAGGCTTAATTAACCCGAATCTTAAGGATTATAACCAGATGAAACTACAATTAGAAAAAATTGAATTGCGCGAATTAGAAATGCCGCTCAAAACTCGGTTTGAAACGAGTTTCGGCGTGACCACGAAGCGGCGCGTTATAATCGTTCGCGTTTTTGACCGCGACGGTGCGAGCGGCTACGGCGAATGCACCGCGATGGAGCATCCTTTTTACAATCACGAAACCGTTGACACATCGTGGGCGATAATCTCCAAGTTCATCGCGCCAATGCTGGCGACGGCGTGCGTTTCAAGTGCCGGTGAAGTCGGCGACGCGCTGTCGGCAATTCAAGATAACCGAATGGCGATTGGTGCTGTAGAAACCGCCATTTGGGACTTGGAAGCAAAAAAAGCGAATGTTCCGCTTTGGCAGTATTTAGGCGGAACGAAAAAAGAAGTCAATTGCGGCGTTTCGATTGGACTGCAAAAATCGCCGGAAATTTTGCTTGATAAAGTCGCGCATGAAGTGGAAAGCGGTTATCAAAGAATCAAACTCAAAATCAAACCGGGACAAGACATCGAATTCGTGTCTTTTGTACGTTCGCACTTTCCCGGTATTACATTATCGGTTGACGCTAATTCGGCATACGAACTCGAACGTGACATTGAACTTTTCAAAAAACTCGACGAATGCAATTTGCTGATGATTGAACAGCCGCTCGCCGCCGGAGATTTGGTTGACCACGCCAAGCTGCAAAAACATTTGAAAACGCCCGTCTGTCTCGACGAATCAATCACGTCTTTGATGGATGCCAGGCACGCTCTCGAACTCGAAGCGTGTCGGATTATGAACATCAAATTAGGGCGCGTCTGCGGACATTCCGAGGCGCGGGCGATTCAGGCTTTTGCCGCCAAATATAACATTCCCGTCTGGTGCGGCGGAATGCTTGAATCGGGCATTGGTAGAGCGCATAATATCGCTATGTCCACGCTTCCGGGCTTCACTTTGCCGGGTGATGTTTCCGCTTCCGCCAGATATTGGGAAGAAGATATTATCGAGCCACCCGTCGTTGTCAGTTCTCTGGGGACAATTATCGCGCCGACAAATCCCGGCATCGGCTATGAAGTTAAAGAAAATCTAATTGAAAAGCTCTCCGTCAAACGAGAAAGCATTTCGCTCACTTAATAATACGACTTTAAATATATGAAAAAAATAAAATCAATCTTAATCTTTTTAACGCTTTTTACCTTATTGGTGAACAATGCCGTTTATGCACAAATATCAACCAAAGAGATAGACGCGCTCGTTGAAAAAGCGATGAAGGAATTCAATGTCGCCGGAGTTGCTGTTGCCGTTGTCAAAGACGGCAAAATAATTCACGAAAAAGGATATGGAGTAAGGTCAATAGATTCCAAACAGCCGGTAAATGAACACACCAATTTTCAAATTGCTTCTAACAGCAAGGCATTTACAACCGCTGCTTTAGCAATTTTGGTTGAAGAAGGAAAGCTCTCCTGGAAAGATAAAGTCAAAACACACATTCCTGAATTTAAAATGTATAACGAATATGTCACGGAAAATTTTTTGATTGAAGATTTACTAACTCACCGCAGCGGACTTGGTTTAGGCATCGGTGATTTGATGAGTTTTCCTGACGGAGCAGACTTTACCATCAAAGATATTTTAAACAGTTTTCAGTATTTTAAACCTGTATCAGCTTTCCGAACTCAATATGATTATGACAATCAACTCTATATTGTCGCCGGTGAAGTGATCGCCAGAGTAAGCGGAATGACTTGGGAAAAATTTGTTCAGACAAGAATTATGAAACCGTTACAAATGGATAATTCTTTTACATCATTTGCTGCGATAAAAGACCGGAGTAATGTAGCAACGCCGCATTCAACGGAAACAGGAAAGATCAGAACAATTTCATTATTTAAAGATCAAATTATCGGTGCTGCCGGTGGTATTTTTTCTAATGTTGATGATATGTCGAAATGGATGCTTGTTCATTTGAATAAAGGTAAATATGGACAAGCCTTGGACAAACAACTATTTACGGAGAAAAGCCAGCGGAAAATGTGGAAAATTCATACCGTCAGAGAATCAAATCCCGACCCGCGATACAATCAACATTTTAACGGCTATGGTTTGGGCTGGTTTCTAAGCGATGTAAAAGGAAATTTAAGTGTTTCACATACCGGCGGATTACCCGGAATGCTCTCAATCGTCACAATGATTCCTGATTTAAAACTAGGCATTGTAATTTTAACCAATACAGAAAATGGCGGTGCCGGAGTTTTCCGTGCCGCAAGTCAAACTATTATTGACAGCTATTTGGGATTAAATAATTTCGACTGGATAGAAAAGTATTCCAAAGATTTTCAATCTCGACAAAACAAAGGTGATTCAGTAACAACAAAAGTTTGGGCAACTGTTGCCGCCGCTAAAAACACAACGATAAAGAATGAAGATTTCATAGGAATCTATGAAGATAAATGGTTTGGGAAAATTGAAATATTTTTAAAAGGCAATCAGTTATGGTTTAAATCCCTCCGTTCACCCAAATTAAATGGGGCAATGCAATTTTATAAGGCAAATACTTTTGCTATCAAATGGGAATATCAGGATATGAATGCTGATGCTTTTGTTATTTTTAGTTTAAATGAGGAAGGAAAAGCCCAAAGCATAAAAATGAAAGGCATTTCGCCAAACATTGATTTTAGTTTTGATTTCCAGGATTTAGACCTTCAAAGAATAAAAAAATAAAAGCCGGCAGCTAGAAAGGGTTTGGTAAAAGGCGAGCAGAAGTGCCGAATTCGGCATTTACAATTCTAATGAACATTCTGCACCGGCGGAATTCATATGATAGACGGCGGCTTTATCGCCGCATAATAAACAATTTGATAATTAAGGAAAGCAGAAAATGTTAAAAAGAATGAAATTTGCCCGTCACTGACCTTGTTAGAAGCTATCTCAAAAAAGCGAGTTTCAAGGGTTTTAGGCGGAGAATTGTAATTTTACATTTTAATTGTTCATTAACTTGCAGAAAAATCAGATGTTATTTGCCTGACAATTAAAAATGTAAAATTTACAATTTATAATTTGCTTCTCTCGGATGTTTGTTTTCTATTTTTGAGATAGCTTCAAGTTAATATTTACGATTTTTCACAATATGAACAAAATGTTTTCTGTTCTCGAAAGCTCGTATTACAAAATTCGGAAACGAACTCCCACAAACATTAAGTTTTGATTTAAGCCTTAGAAAAAGAAAATAAATTGGCTAATTAAGACTTTGATAGAGTATTCAGAGAAAATACAAATAAGAATAGCTTATGATAATTACTACACCGAACCAAAACCCGTCATTACCCCGCAGCCCAAAATGGCAGCCGAATGAAAAGGAATTTCAACATCTATTTTAACTACCGCCTGCTCGGGGACAATCGCGTGCGTCGCCATCGTGCCGAGCCCGAAGGAAGCGTTGACCGGCTTACCACGATGCGCCCGGTTTTCAGGTCGGATGACGGGACGATCTTCGCAAATGTTTTCCGCGCCGCGGACGCATTGAAAACACTCGCCGCAGGGAATCGCCCAGTTGAGCAAAACGCGGTCGCCCATTTTGACAGTAGAGACATTCTTGCCCGTCTGCAAAACCACCCCCGCGCCCTCATGTCCCATTACTGCAAACAGTTTCAGATGACGCATATGATCGTAATCGGTGTGGCAGATGCCGCTCGCTTTTATTTGGACCAAGACTTCATTTGGCGCAGGTTTGCCAAGCGTAATCGAGTCAAAATAAAATTCTCCGTGTCCGTCCGAAATTGCGGCTTTTGCTTTCATTTTTCTTTACCTCCGAAGCAGCCCTGATTTAATTTCTTAGCGATAATTTTACTCAATCAGCAAACTCGTTATTCTTTGAGATAATGTTAAGTCGGGTTTTAATAAATTTTATCTAATAAATTTAGGTAAAAGAGGCAAAGAATATGCTTTCTTTGCCTCTTTTATCTTTAGATCTGCTTGCTAAATTAAATCGCTTTCGCTAGATCGCCGATCCCTCCAACAACTTTTTCAATTGCAAAAGTGACATCATTAAGACTATCAGGCTGCGAAAGCATAATTTCGTGCGAAAGCCAAAACGAATTGGAACACATCCGTTCCGCTTCAGGACAATCGTTACGAATGTGTTTGTAGTCGTTAAATACCTGGTTTTTATAGAGTGGATGCGGATAGCCAGCCGAACAGGGGATGCCTTCAGCCGCCAGCGCCTTGACGAAATTATCCTTAGTGGTTCCGGGAAATTGTTCTGGATTTAGCCGAATCATATAAAGATAATAACTGTGACTAGTGACGCGCTCATCTACATACGGTGTTGATATTAAATCCATTCCGCTTAATTGTTCGTTAAGAAAACGGGCATTCTCGTTTCTTCGTTCAATTTGTTCGGGAAGGCGCGAAAACTGTGAAAGCAGAATCGCCGCCTGCCAGCCGGTTAAACGATAATTTGTTCCCAGACGGACGTGTTCATACCAGCCTCCGCCGGTGCGCCGTCCCTGATTGCAGATTGAACGCGCAATCTCGGCTAATTCTTCGTCATTACTGGTCAGAAGCCCACCCTCGCCCGCCGTTAGGTTTTTAGATGCCTGAAAACTGAATGATCCGAAATGCCCGAAGCTGCCAATGCTCTTTCCTTTCCACGATGCGCCGTGTGCGTGGGCGCAATCTTCTATGACAATCAATTGATGGCGTTCGGCGATACTCATGAGGGCATCCATATCCGCGGGCTGTCCCGCAAAATGAACCGGAATAATAGCTCGCGTTCGTTTAGTTATAACCTCTTCAACTCGACTGGGATTGAGGTTATACGTTGCTTCGTCAATATCGGCAAAAACGGGCGTTGCGCCGATTCTCAAGACTGCCGTTGCGGTGGCGATAAAACTGATTGGCGGAACTATCACTTCGCATCCTGCGCCGATGCCCGCCGCCGCGAGCGCGGTTTCCAAAGTTACCGTGCCGTTCGCCGCCGTGATGCCGAAACGCGCTTGGTGAAATTCGGCGAACGCTTGTTCAAATTCCGCAACTTTCGGATTATATCCGCCCCAAACGCCGCTTTCGAGAACTTCTTTCAGCGCCGATAATTCGCGTTCGTCAAAAACCGGGAACTGGGCAAACGGTTTTCGTCTGACCGGCTCGCCGCCTAAAATCGCTAATTTTTCCATAGTTTTTTCTCTGAATTGATGTCTTCAAAAAATAAATTTTCCGCGAAAATTACAATAAAGTTTTTTCTTTCGGAAATAAACTTGACAAGAATATAGTTTTGGAGTAATATTCCACCATCTTATCTAATTTGGTAGTTATACACCAAAAATATCCGATTTTCAATTTAAGTTCTTTGTGAGTCATTATTGAGACGACTCAAAACAAAGGAGGAATTTAAAAGTGAAAATAAAACAAAAACATCTTGCTCCGATGCAGGCAGGCTGCCTCATCAGGATAAAAACCGCGATGGATAGTTTTAAGCCGTCCGAGCGGGCGGTAGCCGAATATGCGCTCTTAAATCCCGAACAGGTGATGCAGATGTCCATTTCGGAAGCGTCGCAGAATATCGGCGTGGGCGAATCAACCATTATTCGGTTTTGTCGGGTGTTGGGCTACAAAGGCTATCAGGATTTCAAATTGCGGCTGGCGCAGGATTTGGTCGAGCCGGTTCATTACATTCACGAAAACGTCAGTTTCAGCGACAACCCGAAGGATTTAGCCCAAAAAGTTTTTCAGACCAATCTCAAAGCGGTTGAAGATACGATGAGAGTTCTCGACCCGGAAATGGTGGAAGTCGCGGCAAAATACTTAGCCGGAGCGCGGCGGATTGACGTTTACGGCATCGGCTATTCGTCATTTACAGCGCACGACGCAAAATTAAAGTTAGCCAGATTAGGTTTGATTATTGACGCTTACGGCGATGCACATCTACAGGCGATGGCGGCGGTGTCGCTGACCAAAAGCGATGTCGCAATCGGCATTTCGCATTCCGGCTCGACCAAAGATGTCGTTGACGCTCTTTCATCAGCGCACAAAGCCGGTGCGATTACAATTGCCATTACAAATTTCAGCCCGTCGCCGATAACTAGAGCCGCCGACATCGTGCTTTTAACCGCCGCGCCCGAATCGGCATTCGGCGGCGAAGTCCTGACTTCGCGTATCGCGCAGTTATGTGTCGTAGATGTTTTGTCGGTCACGGTCGCCATCACTTTAGGCGAAAAATGTCTCGGGCTAATCGAAAAAACTTCGGAAGCCGTCAAGAAAAAACGCTATTGAAAATCAACCCGGCTTTATTCCCGATTTTCGGGTGATAATCGGGTGATAAAAGGTTGAAAAAAGGAGAACACAAAAGAAATGTTTTTCTCAATTTTTACAAGGCGTTGAAAGTTAGAAAGTATTTTTAGTAAAAAGAAAGTGAAAAAGTAAAAAGTTAAAAAATTAAAAATGTCATTGGAGGTTGAGAAATGAAGCGTAATTATTTTGGAACAATTCTTTCCGTTTTGGTAATTTTCTGGCTGTTGCCCTTTGCCGCCTCCGGGCAGACGGAAAGAGGGTCAATTGTCGGGATTGTTACTGACAACAGCGGCGCGGCGGTTTCCAACGCCACCGTTATCATTACTAATTTGGGGAACAAAACGAGCCAAACTTTCACTACCAACAGCGAAGGGATTTACAACGTGCCGTTTCTGACTCCGGGAAATTACGAAGTGTCGGCGAGCGCGTCGGGCTTTTCCAAAACCGTTGTCAACGACGTAGTTGTTAATGTCGGCTCGCGCGAGAGCGTCAACATTACATTAAACATCGGAGAGATTACCGAAACCGTCGAAGTGACGAACGAATCGCCTCTGCTTCAGACGGAAAACGCCAGTATCGGTCAGGTTATTACCAACCAGCAATTAACCGATTTGCCGTCAGCCAACCGAAATGTTTATGGTTTTCTCTCGCTCGATTCGACGGTGAACGGACAAGGCGTAAATTCAAGTAATGCCGAAGCCTTTCGGTTGGAGAGCGGCGGCACAATGTCAATCGGCGGCTCGCGTCCTTCATCCGTAACTTTCAAGATTGACGGACAGGCGAACAACGACCCGACTTTCGGCACGCCGACGGTTACTCCTTCTTTGGATGCCGTGAAAGAATTTCAGCTGCAAAACAATGCTTATTCGGCTGAGTTTGAAGGCTTCACGCAAGTCAACGTGGCGACGAAAAGCGGCACCAATCGCTTTCACGGTTCACTTTTTGAGTTTCTGCAAAACGACTTTTTTCAACCGCGCAATCCGAATGCTCCGCTCGACAGTGAAGGGCGACGAGGGAAAAACAAATTACGCTTTAACCAATTCGGCGGAACCGTCGGCGGTCCGCTCTGGGTGCCGAATTTTGGCGAAGGCGGTCCGACGCTTATCAAAGACAGGACGTTCTTTTTCTTCAGCTATGAAGGTTTGAGAAGTAATGGTCGCGGCACGGCTTTCGCCAGAGTTTTGACGCAAGCCGAGCGCAGCGGTAATTTTTCAGCTAATTTGGGTAATTGTATTACGGTCGGCGGCAATCCCGTGCCGCAGCTTAATCCGAACGGCACACCTTCGGGCAACTGCATTCGCGCCGGACAGATTTTCGACCCGGCTACAACCGTCGCTAATCCTTTGTTTAATCCGGGTCAAGCGCAATCTGCATTCAATCCGCAGTTTATCCGGCAGCCTTTCGCCAATAACCAAATTCCGTCGAACCGGCTCGACCCGCGAGCGCAGGCATTTATTAACGCCGTTCAACCGCTGCCGAACTTTAGTTCGACCTCCGACCTGAATTACGCGGGACCGTCGGGCAGTAATTTTCTAAACAATCAATACTCGATTCGCATAGACCATCGAATTTCCGACCGCGATTCCATCTACGGAAGATTGACTTGGCAGAACAACCAGCGCGATACCGAAGCGGTTCTGCGTTATCAGGCGGTTGACCTCAGAGGGCTGGGACGGGTTTTTAACTCTTCCTGGACACATATTTTTACTCCAAGCCTGGTTAACGAGTTTCGCTTTGGTTACATACGCGGAGTTTACGGTCAAAGCGTTTCGGAAATTGACCCGACACAATTCGGTGTCAGCAACACCAGCCTTAACACCATTCCGGGTCTTATACTAACGGCTGGCGGAACATTGAGTTACGGCGGTTTTACCGGCTCGATTCTCGAAACGACGCAAAATACTTATCAGATTGCCGATAATTTATCGTTCACCCGCGGAGTTCACAGTTTTAAATTTGGATTTAAAGCGGATCGCAACCGGTTTAATAATATCGAACGAGGCGCTTCGGGTGGATCGCTTACTTTCAACGGACTCTTTAGCGTCGGCAACAGCAGTTTGGGCAGCAGCGCGGTACGCCCTAATTCAATTGCCGATTTCTTACTCGGTAACGTGAGCAGCCAATCGTTGAATGTGCCGAATCCGGCTCTTTTGCGTAATACGCCGTGGGCGGTTTATGGGCAGGATGACTGGAAGGTTAATTCGCAGCTGACAATTAACCTGGGGCTTCGCTATGAACTTCATCAACCGTGGAGCGACGAACGGCTCGGCGGCAGAATGGTTGACCTCATTGGCGAAGGGCGGCTTTTGGTCCGCGACCCGCAAGTTGCCGCATTAGCAAATAATCCGAATGTTGTCTGCTGCACCGACGCGCAGGTTGTCGAAACCGACAAAAACGATTTTGCGCCGCGCATCGGAATCGCCTATCGTCCGTTTAAGAGCGACAATACGGTAATCCGGGCGGGCTACGGGATTTTCTACACCGATACCAACCAGTTTTATCATTGGCTGTATTACACGCCGTTGCGAAGCGGGGCTTTTTCCCCTAGAGCGGCAAGTTTTCAATCCCCAGCCGCGACATTAAGCGACCCGTTTCCCATCGGCAATTTTACTCCGCCCGGAGGCAGCGGAATATTTATCGGCACACCCAGCGGTGTAAATCCAGCCGCCTTAAATAATCAGCCGGTGATAGCGATTTCGGCACTCGGTCCGTATAAAACGCCGATGTCGCAGCAATGGAGTTTCGGCGTGCAGCGGGAAATCATCAAGAATATGGTTTTGGATGTCAGCTACAAAGGCTCGGCAACTAAGAATCTGCCGGTGCAGTGGTTTTTTAATCAGCCGACTTTCAGTTCGACACCCGTTAATTTCCAGAGTTTAGACCCGGCGGCGAATCCTTATTTGAGAAGACCGTATGAAAACTTCTCAATCGGCTCGAACATTGTGGCAAATGTATTGGAAGCGGAATACAACGCTCTGACCGTAAAGGTTGATAAGCGTTTCTCGAACGGCTATGGCTTTCTGTCAACTTACACATGGTCTAAATCTATTGACCAAGGCGCGCAAACAGGTGTGCTGGGGCATAATGCCGCTTTTCTACCGACCAATCCTGATTTCGATGCCGGTCGCAGCATTACTCTCCTGGATA
>MWVY01000195.1_pt1 | contig 14661 bp, 7 predicted proteins | sample 1047251 | NCBI WGS metagenome assembly MWVY01 (sample SAMN06349983, study PRJNA376086) | soil metagenome | isolation source: MS7-5 sample Antarctic (ecotone) soil | place: Antarctica | collected 2015-01-13
GTTAGAATACTAACGGCAAACTATTAACTATAGGAGTTACGCAGTTGAAAACGTAAAACAGGCTGTCAGCCTGTTTTCCCGACTTCGACAAGCGCGTCTGCGCTGTGGCAATAAAACAGGCTAACAGCCTGTTTTACATATTCCAAAACCCTCAACTGCGTAACTCCTATAACTATTCATTTGAAAAATAGTGAATAGTTAATAATGAACAGTTGATAGTTACGACGTTCCAACTTAATTTGCAAATACAGATAAGAAATCAGTGCAAGGCAGAACTCAAATCTTATCTTTTCCGATACGAAGCCAATTTGTCGGCTAATCTCGTTGTTTCCGGCAGGCGATATTTCGGCGTGCATTGCAAAACATAATTGACGGCGGTTTCAAGGCTGATTTTGTGTCCGACGGAAACATAAATTGGCTGGACTTTTTCCCGTGTTCGCAAAGCAACGCCGACTTTTTCCTTTCGATGAATCAAATCCGCCACGCTTCCGCGCTCTTCGCCCAGATTTTCATATTTTCCGACCAGCAAAGATTTCGCCACACCGATTGTCGGCACATCGGCAAGCAGTCCGATATGACAAGCGATGCCGAATCTGCGCGGATGCGCTAAACCTTGTCCGTCGCACAAAATCAAATTGGGCGCGATTGCTAATTTCTCCAAAGCCTTTATTGCCACAGGAGTTTCACGAAACGACAACAAGCCGGGAATATATGGAAACTGAATCGGCAAAACAGCTTCGCTTTTTTCCAGCAATTCCAGTTCGGGAAAACTTAAAACGACCACAGCGGCGCGGCTTCTATCTGCTTTTACGTCATAACCCAAATCAATTCCGGCGACAGTTTTTACCGGCGCGGCAAATTCATCTTCGGCAATAACTTGATAGCCGAGTTGTTTTTGCAGTTCGATGGCTTGGGCAGGCGTTAAATTCCATTCGTGAAGCGGTTTGGTTTTCATATTGCTGAATTTATACAAAAAAACGTCGTCATAATCAACGGCGTTTCTTCACTTTGGCTTTTAAATATTCGATTATCTAGCAAACATCGCTACCGTTTTCGGTAACTTCTGCAAACTTTTCGGTGTAGCTGTCCGAGGAGTTACTGGGTTATACAACAATTCTTTGGCTGATTTTTTGTAAATAGCTTGATTTATATCTTCATCTTGATAAATAACCGCGCCTTTCAATGAAACACCGGCAAACGCGCCTTGACTGCGTGAATAAGTTAAAATTCCCGCGTCCAACGTAGCATTTGTCGAAGCCAGCGATGCCAACAGTCTTTTATAACAATTTGGAATAACAAAAAAAAGTATATTGGAAAACAAACTGTAAATCTGCTTTTACCAACGATAACGCAGCGTAATCGAACCGTTTACCGGTGAGCCGGGCGTTATCTGCAAATCGTTGTGCGCCGTTTCGTAATATTTACGATTGAAGATATTTTTCAGATTAAATGCGATTTCGTAATGGTTCTCGCTCCGCCAAGAAAGCGATGCATCAAATCGCGCATAGCCGGGCAAAGTTACCAAATTGTTCGTCGAAGTAAAAATTTTGCTTCGCGCATAACCGCCGAAACCCAAAGTAAATTGCTTCGGCAACTGATAGGTCAACCACAAATTTCCCGAATTGCGCGGTGTGAGTTGCGCTAATTTCCCTTGCAGAAGAACGCCCGCCGAAACATTGTTCGATTTTGTAATTCGAGCATCCAGCAAGGCATAGCCCGCATAAACATTAAGTTTCCTAAAAGGCGAGCCTGAAACCGTCAACTCGATGCCGTCCGTGCGTTGTTCACCGACTAGTAAGAGCCGTGCCGGATTTTGCGGGTCAGTAGTTTTGATGTTGTTGCGTTCAAGTCGAAAAACAGCGAGTGTTGCGTTTAATCTAAAAGGTTGAAATGTCGCTTTCGCGCCCGCTTCGTAATTTCGCGTTAGCTCGGGACCGAGTTCTACGTTATTTGCCGCCAACGAAAGATTTTCCCCCGAAGGTTGAAACGAGCGCGTGTAACTCCCGTAAAATGAAAGCCAATCGCTCGGTTGATAAACTAAACCGATGCGCGGACTCCATTCCTTGTCGGTTCGTCCCAAATCAATATTCGCAGGCAGAAAATCGTCAAGTTCTTGTTTAAATCGGTCGTAACGCACGCCGATTAAAGCCTTCCAATTTTTGTTGAAAGCAATTTGGTCTTGAAAATAAACGCCGAAAATTTGACCTTTAAAGTTATTGTCGGCGGTGGCGATGCCATTGTTTGTCGGGCGCGTCAGAATCGGATTGAACAAAGTGACCGGTGAAGCCGAGCCATTGCGGAAAAATATCGCATCCTTGTCTTGCCAGCCAAGTTCAACACCCGCCAATATCGTGTGCTGTATACCGAAAGTATTAATAATGCCGACCGCCTCGGTTTGATTAAAATAATTTTCTTGCACGTCGCGGGCGTAGTATTCCAAACGCCGGAGGCGCAAACGACTATCGGTAACGGCGACATTGTTCGGAATTGACGTCGTGCAGGAATTGTTCGGCTGTAACAGACAAACGCCGTTCGGAAATGTGCTGTCAAAACTCGTATCATAACCGATTCGCCGAAAGACGTTGCGAATCGTCCAAAAATCATTTATCTGATGCTCAAAGCGAATTGCCTGAGAATTGACTTTGCTCGTGATTTCGTCAAGTTCGGGAAAGCCGTAGTAACTTCCGATTGGCACATTTGCGGGGCGATCTTGAAGCGAAGGAATGCCGCGGTCGGGCAAACGACGGTTGTTCAGATATTCAAATTGAAACGTAATGTCGGTTTTTTCAGTCGGCTTCCAAGCGATTGAGGGCGCAATGTTGTAACGGTCTTGGAAATAGAAATGGCGAAAACTTCCCGCTTTTTCATAACTTCCGACGAAACGAAACGCGAGTTTGTCCTGCACAATTGGCTGACCGAAATCAAACATTCCGCGTTTTAACCCGTAAGAGCCGAAATTGACTTCCGCACTTCCTATGCGTTCAAAAACATTCGGTTTTTTCGTAACGCGGTTAATGATTCCACCCGAAGAGCCACGCCCGAACAAAACCGCAGTCGGACCTTTTATAACTTCAACCTGTTCGATGTTCGACAAATCGCGGTAATAAAGCGCGTCGTCGCGGATGCCGTCAACGAATTGGTCGTTGATTGCTGAAAACCCGCGTATAAAAAACTGGTCGCGCCTGCCTTCGCCTTGTGCGACGGAAACGGCGGTTACATTATTCAAAGCGTCTTTGAGCGAAAATACAGCTTGCGAATCGAGAAGACGACGATTGACGATTTCCACCGATTGCGGAACGTCGCGCAAAGCGGTTGCGGTTTTCGTCGCCGTTTCGCTCGTGGAAGAAACAAATTCTGGCTCAATTACCACCGTTACTGTTTCGGAAACCGCCTGCGTTTCCAAAACAATATCGGAAATCTGTAAACTCTCTTTTCCATATGAAAGATTTTTAACAATCGGCGACATTCCTTCTTTGAAAATACTTAAAACATATTCGCCGCGCTCGAAACAATTCAAAGCAAATTCACCCGAATTATCTGTTTCCGCCCGGTCAATCGTCTTACCTTTGGCATTTTTTAAAACGATTTCAGCTCCGATAATGACTGCGTCGGCAGAGTCTTTCACCGTTCCGCGAAAGCATTTTTCCGATGTTTGTGAAAATGCCGTTAGAGCTAACGCAAAAATGGATAAAAGTAAAAATTTATATGAAATAAAGGCTTTGGATTGCCGGTTAAAAGTTTCTCTCATAACATCTGATTCTCCTTACAAATCTTTTTCTTATTGAAATTGATATTCAACTTCATATTCAGTTTAACTGTAGCGAAAAAGATCCGTCAAGTTTGAAAATTGCTTTTTTCGCAGCGATAATTCTGATAATTATTATGATAACGATTTTGCCTGCGATTTTAACAGCCAAAGATTTCAGCAAATATTTCAAAGATGATTTTTGGACTCGAGTTGCCGAAACAATTTGTTGCTGACACAAGATTTCTTTTCAAAATCTGCTGCGCGCCGAACATGGCGAAAGCATTGTCTTTTTAATTGATGAAAAGCTCGTTCTCAAAATTTACATTCCCACAAAAAACGGCTGTGAACATGAACAAACAGCACTCGAAGCCGCTAAAACGAGTTTGAAAATTCCTGAAATTTACGCTTTCGGCGAGTTTGAAAACTTCAAATATCTCATCATCACGCAACTCAAAGGCGAATTAATGACGAGAGAAACGTGGCTCAAATTGGACAAGCGGGAGCAAGTTAAAATTCTTTCCGAACTTGCCAAAGGTTTGAAAGAATTGCACACCTCCGATACGACAAATATTGATTTCGATTGGCACAAATTTATCGAACGCCAAGCAAATACTTGTGTTGAGCGTCAAACGGCTTGCGGCGTAAATCCAAAAGTGTTGAAAAGTTTGCCCTTGTTTCTCAAAGAAAATCTAACGCTTCTGCCCCAAAATTTTGTGGAGGTCTTTCTGCACGGCGACGTTCATTTCGGCAATTTGCGTGTTTTGAAACAAAACGGGCATTGGCAAATTTCCGGTTTGTTTGATTTTGCCGATTCGCTGAAAGGCTTTCGTGAATACGATTTTCTCGCCGTCGGGCTTTTGATGATTCAAGGAAAAGGCGATTTGCAGCGCGAATTTTTTCGCGCCTACGATTATGCCGATGCGGAAATTAACGAAACCTTACGCAAACGGCTGATGCTTCTGACAATGTTTTATGAATGGAGCGATTTGCACCGATATGCGCTGCGCTTGCGTCCCGAAGCCGTTGATTATTCGCTTGCAGAATTGGAACGAGCGATTTGGAGTTTCGTTTAGTCTAACAAAAGATCAAAACTGACGATTAAATTAAGTTTTACCGAAAAATTCCTTGTCAAATTTTTCGGTAAATTGGTGCATAAATGTTTTAAAGAACTATTTTGTCATAGCGATTTCCTTTTCGTTATGAATCTCCTGCAAACTTCTGACGCTTACTTTTTTCTGTGATTTCTTTGTCGCAATCGCTTCAATCAATGCTTCCGCGCCCGTAATGGTCATTAAGCAATTTCGTAAACTACTTTTTCTACACATAATTTTTTAACTAATAGCGATTTCTTTTGACTTTATGGCTCTGATATACCTGAATTTCCAATTTACATAATTTTCTATAATATTTAATCCAAGAAATTCTAATTGTCTAATAAAATCGTCAACATCTTTGATGTGAGTTTCTGTTTCATAAATCCACAACTGCCCGTCTAGCTTGAGAGTTCTGACGGCTTCCTGTAAATAGTCTTTCGAGTTCAATCCCATCAAAGAAAGGTTAAAAACAGCAACATCTAATTCGGAATCTTCTAAAGGAACTTTTGAAATATCACATTCTGTCACTGAATCATTAAGCGCAATATAGTCGAAACTATGAATCGTGTGTTTGTCAGAAAGCGATTTTGCAATAATCGCTTCACCGCATCCAAAATCTCCAACAATAAGATTTGACCGTTCCTCAAGCCATTTAATCGTTTCTTCAAATGGAATAATCTCCCAAGTTTTTCTAACATTTTGATAAAGCGTGTGATATTGCATCCACTCTTCTGGATTATTCTGCAATCTTTGGAAAGTAGTTGAACTGTAGCTGGTATTCCAACGCGCATTCATCCTGCTGAAATCGCCATATTTAACAACCCGACGCTTAACGTCAGAGTCATCAACATCGGGCAAAGGCACAAAAATCTTTGGACGAACTATTGTTTTTTGTTCGCCGTCTTTTAATCTATCCAACCATTTTCTTAAATCGCGGAATGCCTGCGCTTCCGTGCGTAATTGTCCTTCGGGCATTACTCCGTCAACGGCGGCATCGGCAATAGTTTGTTTATTTTGGAGTCGTGCCAACCGTCCTTCGTCCCAACTCCAGTAATCTTCGCCGTCCGTTCCAAAAGTTACGGGGAAAATAATTGTGAGCGTGTCGTGAATTTGTCCTTGACGGTTTATCCTGCCTTCAAGTTGTTCTAATTCCGCACTTGTCCACGGCGGAATATTCAAAATCAAACGGTCGCAAACTCTTTGAAAACCATCAACTCCAACCGCCATTGCACTACTCGCAATCAAAACATCAGTCGAACCATTGATGAAACTTTCACGACCACTTTTGTTTCCGCCGATATGAAAACCAACCGACCAGCCTTTTGCTTCAATAGCTTTTTTTAGTTGGTCAACGATTCCTTCAACATAATGCGTGTAAATAATCGTTTTTGGACGAATCTCTTCGAGAATTGTCGGAATTCTCGCACTCGTCAGAATTTGCTCCATTTTCAAAACCGATGTTCCATCTTCGCGGATTTCATCAACTAAATGTGTGCAGTCAATCGGAATTTTGACGCGGTTTATTGTGATTTTGGGTTTAACTCTCGAACGAATACCAAGCGTAACAAACGCTTGATGCAATTTCATACAGTTGTTTATCGTCGCTCTCTCGGCTAAATCCGCACGCTCAATTCCCGTTACTAATTCAACAAGACTTTTTCCTTCTTTGAGATTATTGATAATCGGCGTTGCGCTCATTCCGAGAACGTGAAGGTCAGGATTTATCTCATTTGCATTGGTAATCAAAGCCAAAACCATTTGTCTTCTTTTCGACGGGTCTTCGCTTCTTTGTTTGCAGCGGTGAATTTCGTCAACAATGATTAAGTCAATTTTATAACGGTCGAGAAGTTGTTTGATGTTGCTTGCCGATGCGGGTTGTTGAAACATTTCGTGGTTCAGAATTATGAAATGATGTCCGTCTTCAACGTCAAGCCAGTAAGGGTTAAAGTTTTTCGTCGTAACTTTACTGTCGGGAAAAACATTCTTAATTTCGCTATGCCAATTATTTATCGTGTCGAGCGGGCAAATAATTATCGTTAAATTGGCATTGATAATCCGACTGCTCAAAATTCCGCCAATCGTTTTTCCCGTTCCCGTGAGCGACAAATTGAGCATTCGTTTTTGATTTTTCAAACGAACCGCTGCCACTTTTTGCATCAAGTTCGGCGGAGTAATTTTGCCGTCAATTCTAAACGCCCAACCATTCGGAATCTGCATATCGCGGGCTTGATTGTATTCGTCAAGAAATTGGTCTCTGACTTGACAACCGTAACCGTCATCCGCAAACGATTCCATTCCTTCGACGGCAGATTCATCTTCAAAAACTTCCGCCCAAATGCGATTGCGTCTTGAAGCAACGAAAAAATCAACTGCTTCTTGGTCTGACGACGCAACAATATTGCTGCTCAAAAATTTAAGACTTTTTTGAACTCTGACTTTCGGCAAATCAACCGTTTCCTCAGTTTCTTCAATAAAATCAAATTCATTTAGAGGATTTTGAGTATTTCCAATAATTGAATCAATTTCGGCAATTTTTAATTCTGAGTTTGCATCAAGATTGACATCCATCTCTAATGAAGTTTCAATTTTCTCAATCTGTTTTCCTCGAATAACTTCTCGTAATTTTTGCCCTGTGAGTTTTCCTTTGATGATGTCTTTTAATATTTTCAGACCTTCATCATTTTTTGTTCCCAAAGCACCTGCTTGCTCAAATATTTTGTATCTCTCAGATTGGGTAAGGTTTGGAATATATTCTTCAAGACTTGCAATAAATTGCCGAATTACTTCAATTGTCCAACCTCTTCCACAAAGCGGACATCCACTTCGTCCTTGTTTCCAAGAACCGTTTGTAATTGCTGTAACACTTGTTTGCCATTCTTGGTTATCAATTAGGCATCTAAACCACACTCTTCTGGACGAATTGATTGTTATTTCTGTTGGATATAATTTTAGTCCGTTATTTTTTTCGTAATTCCAATATTTCGCAATTTCATCAGGAAATTCTTCAATTAGCTTGCCTGCTTTTCCCCAAACGCCTCTTTTTCTCAAATGAGTTCCGTTGCAAACTCCACATCCTGCGTTTCCCTTTGACCATTGTTGGTTGACTGTTGCAGAAATATTCGCTTGCCACTCATTTGCATCTTTCGGACACTTAAACCACGCTTTATAATTACTTCCTAAAGTAAGTTTTTCAGGATTTAACTTCAATGCCTCATTTTTCTCAAAATTCCAATAGTCAATCACATATTCAAAATAGCTTTCCGCCAACATTGGTTGTTTTTCAGATTTTTTAGTTCGACCTGCACAAGCGGGACAACCACTTGTGCCAAGTCTTTCCCAGCTATGAAAAGCTATATCTCTGATTTTTTTCTTCCACGAATATTCGTCTTTTGGACATTTTAGCCAAATATATTGCATACTATTGCTTGCCAAAACATCTTCGGGTTTGAGGTCGCCGTTTTTTTCATAATCCCACAATTCAGCAACGCGCTCAGGATGAATAGCCGCCAAATTTCCAGACAATAATTTTTGTTCGGTGAGTTCTTTCTTTTTTTCTTCTGCTTCTCTTTCGTCCCTGAGTTTAGCTTCTTCTATTTCTTGTAAAGTTTCTTCCCAAGCGGAATTATTGGTTAAAATTTGTCGAATCCTTTCGCGTGTCAACTTTGGCTTCTGCAAATCTCCGATTGCCTGATAAGTAAGTCCTTGTTTATAAAGTTCTAAAATTTCATTGCTTTTTTTCAGGGCTTGTTTTTCCGCTTCAATTTTGTTTGGCAGTAAGAAAACTTCTGAAAGTTCATCAATACTGAATTTATATTTTGAAATTTGAATAGCGTTTTCTAAAGTCCTCATTCCATCAGGCGTGATTTGTATTTCATCTTCAATTAGTTCAACTAATCCTTTTTGTTCAAGACTTGGAAGTATTCTTGTCGCTTTACGAACATATTTTGTCGGTCTTGGCGATTCATAATTAAGAAATTGCAAAAACATTTGTTCATTTTTGGTGAGTTTCGTAGTTGAAATTCCAAGTAAATTATTAATTTTTGATACTTGTAATTCTATCGGCTCATCTAATTCATTTATCGAGTCGGCTAAAGTTATCTGTCCGTTTTCCGTAATTTTAATTTGGTTCTCACTAAACCCTAATAAACCACTATTTTTCAGACTCAAGACAACTGGATTTTCGATAATTTCATTTGTTATTTCGATTGAATTTTGAGCTATAAAATTAAGGAGAATCTTTTGCTGGTTACCAAGTTTTTTAAGTTTTTGTGGTTTGTCGGTAAGTTGACTTTCAAGAACTATTAAAAGTTCGTCTAATGAGCTAATTGACAAGTCCGCAGTGTTTAAAAGACTTGTTTCGACAATTCGATTCCCAAGCGGTGTCAAGGTTACAAGTTCGTTTTGAAGTTCAATCAATCCCCGTTTTATCAAACTCTGACAAGATTGCGTTAAAAGCGGATGCGTCGTCAAAATGAGTTCGTTCCGGTAGGCGAACAATAGAATATGCTTTTGATTTTTTCCGAGTTTCTTAATTTCTTCGTAAGGCATAGATTTTTGTGTTAAATCAAAATATGGTGATTAAGTCTAATCCTATTCTATAACTGACCATTTACTATTAACGATTTACTGTTTTCGTGAATCTCCTGCAAACTTCTCACACTGACTTTTTCCTGTGATTTCTTTGTCGCAATTGCTTCAATCAAGGCTTCCGCGCCGGTCATTGTCGTAACGCACGGCACATTGAATTGGAGCGCGGCTTTGCGAATCGCTTGTTCGTCGTAGTGCGAGGTTTGACCCAAAGGCGTGTTGATAATCAACGAAACTTCGTTTTGTTTGATGTAATCAGCAATGTTCGGGCGACCTTCGTTGACTTTAAAAACAGTTTCACATTCTAAACCAACTTCGGCTAAACGCTTGGTTGTACCGTAGGTGGCGACTAAATTGAAGCCGAGTTTATTTAATCTTCTGGCTAAAATTACGGCTTGACCTTTATCTGAATCGTTGACGGAAATGAAGGCTTTGCCGCGCATCGGCAAAACCAAACCCGCGCCTTCCATCGCTTTGCCGTAAGCCTCGCCGAATGTGTCGCCCACGCCCATCACTTCGCCCGTTGAGTGCATTTCCGGTCCGAGAATCGGGTCAACTCCGGCGAATTTTTTGAACGGGAAAACAGGCGATTTGACAAAGATTTTCGGCACGGACAAAACTTCGGGCAGATTAAATTCAGCCAAAGTTTTTTCGCCAGCCATCACCAAAGACGCGATTTTCGCAATCGGAACGCCCGTCGCTTTTGCCACAAACGGAACGGTGCGCGAAGCCCGCGGATTGACTTCCAAAACATAAACGCGGTCGTCTTTTATTGCTAATTGAAGATTCATCAAACCTTTAACTTTCAAGGCTTTTGCCAAGTTTTGCGTGTAATGTTTGATGGTTTCGAGATGTTCCAAGGCGATTTTCTGCGCGGGCAAAACCGACGAGGAATCGCCCGAATGAATTCCGGCTTCTTCGATGTGTTCCTGAATTCCGGCGATAACACAGGTTTCTTCATCGGCGAGTGCGTCAACATCAATTTCGACGGCGCGTTCTAAAAATTTATCAATCAAAATCGGCTTTTCGGGCGAAGCGTCCATCGCGGTTCGCATATATTCGTCGAGCGTTTTCTCGTCATAAACAATCGCCATCGCGCGTCCGCCAAGCACAAAACTCGGACGCACGACAACCGGATAACCGATTTTATCGGCGATAATTTTCGCCTCTTCCGCCGAAACTGCCGTGCCGTTTTCGGGCGACGGGATTTTCAGTTTGTCAAGCAGTGCGCCGAATCTTTTACGGTCTTCCGCCAAATCAATCGAATCGGGCGACGTTCCGATAATTGGAACTCCGGCATTGTGCAGTCTGTCGGCTAAATTAAGCGGAGTTTGCCCGCCGAATTGGACAATCACGCCTTCCGGATTTTCGACTTCAACAATGTTCATCACGTCTTCAAACGTCAGCGGCTCGAAATATAAACGGTCGGAAGTGTCGTAATCGGTCGAAACGGTTTCAGGGTTGCAGTTGACCATAATCGTTTCAAAATCAGCGTCGTGCAACGCGAAACTAGCGTGGCAGCAGCAGTAATCAAACTCGATTCCCTGACCGATGCGATTTGGTCCCGAACCCAAAATCATAATTTTTCGCCTTTTGGTCGGCTCGGCTTCGCATTCTTCTTCATAAGTCGAGTAAAGATACGGCGTGTGCGATTCAAACTCCGCGCCGCAAGTATCAACTCGTTTATAAACAGGCGTGATATTTAAATCTTTGCGGCGTTCCCGCACGTCTCTTTCGGTTGAATTCGTCAGATAAGAAATTCGTCTGTCGGAAAGCGCGAATTCTTTTGCCGTCTGCAAAACTTCGCTCGGAACATCATTTAAATTTCGCCCGTCAATCCGCGCTTGTAACTGCATAACTTCCTGTAACTGCTCCAAAAACCAGGGGTCAATCTTCGTCAAGCGGTGAATTTCCGCAATCGAATAACCGTTTCGCAGAGCGTATGTGATGTATGAAAATCTGTTTGAATTCGGACGCGCCAATTTTCTCTGCAAAACGTGGTCGGGAATGCCTTCGAGCCGCAGCGGTTTGACGGCTTCGAGCGAGCGCAAGCCTTTGAACAGCGATTCTTTGAAGGTTCTGCCAATCGCCATTACTTCGCCGACGGATTTCATCTGCGTTCCCAAAACATCTTCTGCGCCGGGAAATTTCTCGAACGCCCATTTCGGAATTTTTGTTACGACATAATCTATCGTTGGTTCAAATGAAGCGGGAGTTTTCTTTGTAATATCGTTTGGGATTTCGTCCAAAGTGTAACCGACGGCGAGTTTTGCGGCAATTTTTGCAATCGGAAAACCCGTCGCCTTTGATGCCAGCGCACTTGAGCGCGAAACACGTGGATTCATTTCGATAATCCGCACGTCACCGTTTTCGGGATTGACTGCAAATTGAATATTTGAGCCACCCGTTTCCACGCCGACTTTGCGAATACAGGCGATTGACATATCTCGCAGCTGCTGGTATTCAACATCGGTCAAAGTCTGTGCCGGCGCAACCGTTATCGAATCGCCCGTGTGAACGCCCATCGGATCGAAGTTTTCAATCGAACAAATGACGACAACGTTGTCGTTCAAATCGCGCATTACTTCGAGTTCGTATTCTTTCCAGCCGAGAATTGATTCTTCGATTAAAACTTGCGAAATGGGTGAAGCGGCTAATCCGCCTTTGACAATTTCCTCAAATTCTTCGGGATTAAAAGCTGTCCCACCGCCTGTTCCACCGAGCGTGAACGCCGGGCGAATAATCGCTGGATAGCCGGTTGCTTCGACAATCTTTTCGGCTTCTTCCCAAGAATGTGCAAAGCCGCCTTTCGCCGTCGGAATACCGATTTCGTCCATCGCGGCTTTGAAAAGTTCGCGGTCTTCGCCGACTTTAATTGATTCGATGTTTGCACCGATAAGTTTTACGCCGAACTTTTCTAAAATGCCTTTTTCATATAAATCAACCGATAAATTGAGCGCGGTTTGACCGCCGACGGTAGGAAGAAGCGCGTCGGGTTTTTCCCTTTCGATAATCGCGGAAACCGTTTCAACCGTTAAAGGCTCGACATAAGTTTTCTCGGCAATTTCCGGGTCGGTCATAATCGTCGCCGGATTTGAATTAACGAGAACGACCTCAAAACCTTCTTGTTTCAATGCGCGGCAAGCCTGCGTTCCCGAATAGTCGAACTCGCAAGCCTGCCCGATGACAATCGGACCCGAACCGATAATTAAAATTTTCTTGATGTCTGTGCGTTTAGGCATTTTGTAAAAGAATAATTGGTTTTTTTCGTAGTTTTGTGTCATTATACCTGACGAAATTTTATAAAACTACCGGAGTTCCCAATGAAATTATTTCCCGCGCTTATCCTTTCCATTTTTCTTTCTTTGTCTTCAATTTACGGTCAAAACAGCAAAGCCGCCGAAATATATAATAATGCGTTGGAGCTGCAAAATAACGGAAGATTAGACGAAGCCTTAGCCGGATACGACAAAGCGATTATGCTCAATCCGCAAATGATTGATGCGCTCAACAATCGCGCCAATATCAAACTTGAACGCGGTGATTTTAATGGCGCAATTGCCGATTACAATAGAGTTATCGAAATAAATCCAAAGGCGGGAATGAGCTATTTTAATCGCGGCGTGGTGTATTCACAGCTCGAAAAATATGATGAAGCGATTGCCGATTTTACTAAAACAATTGAAATAATCCCCAATTTTGCGATGGCTTATAACAATCGCGGCAATGTTCGTCAAACAAAGAAAGATTACAAAGGCGCAATCGCCGACTATGATAGAGCCATTGAGCTTTTTCCGAATTTGTTTGAGCCTTTCTACAATCGCGGTGTCGCCAAGCAGATTATTGAGGATTACACCGGCGCAATTACCGACCTCAGCAAAGCCTTGCAAATACAGCCCGAAAATCCGAATGTTTATTTATCCCGCGCAATGGCGTATGAAGAAAAAGATAAAAATGCGGCGATTGCCGATTACAGCAAAACTATCGAACTCGACCCGTCGCAAGCGCAACCCTACGCTCGTCGTGGTTTGATTTTACTTACGCAGAAAAAGAAAACTGAAGCGCGCCGCGATTTGGAAAAAGCAATTCAATTGGACAAATCGCTGAAATCCGCCTATGACGAATTTTTACAGGAAGCCCAAAAACCTTGACTATTAATAATTTATTCTTTCAACCGCAACCCAAATTTTGTTGTCAATAACAAACGATTGAAAATCTGAAAATCGCTGCCTACTTCCCGCTTGCAGCATACTGCGACATGTTTTCGGGCGGAGTAATTCTCAGACGACTTCTTCCGTCTTTAACCACTACAAAACGCACATTTTCCATCTGCCCGTTGTTATTATTGCGAAGCTGGACGGAAAAAGATTTGTTGTCGCCGCTGCCTTCAACCCTTAGCGGAAGAATTCCCCAAACTTCACCACTTCGATAAGCGGCGTAATGTTGTTCGTTGTATTTGTCGTAAGCAATCACCTGAATACCGTCGAAATCCGGTTCTACATCGTCATTTTTGGCTTTAACGAGATTGCTTCTCGACAAAATCACCCAACTTCCCGGTTTTAAAACCTTTACTGTATCTTTGTCCGATGTTTTATCAAATAGGTCGGCATTGTTATCAAGTCTTTGCCAAGCAACGAATTTTTTGTTGTTTTGTTGGTAAAACATAATGTCGCTCGGCATTTGGAGTTCGACTTGTCTGCCGAAAAGCCAGCCCGCCGGAGCAGGCGAAACCGACGGGTCAAGCCGGACTTTATACCAGACGTCGTAAGCGTCTTCCATTTTATCAGGCTCGTTATTTTCTTTCGCCGCTTCAATTTCGGCGTTTTTCGTCTTGCCCTTGATTGGTTTTTGGTCGCCTTTCGGCGCATCGTCAACGTCGGGAGCATCCTGCGCTTTCGGCACAAATTTCCAGTCGGTTATCTCGAAATTCGAGTTGTTATCGAGCGAATTATTATCAAGTTTGAACAAAATGTTGTCGTCAATTTGTTCAGGCGAAAGCCGCAGGTTTGAAGCGGCGCGAAGTTGTCCGGTCGCCTGCGCTGGAATATCTCTGTCTTCTTCGGCAAGTTTTTTTGATTTTTCAAGCGCATCGCTGAGAATTATGTTTTGTGCTTCAATCCAACCTTCGGTGTTATCTTCGTCGTGAGCGCGAACGCGATACCAATGCACTTTTTCAAAATTGGTTTCGTCCAAAATATCCAAAGTTTCGCCGCGTTTGACTTCCAAAAGGTC
>MWVY01000196.1_pt1 | contig 14630 bp, 14 predicted proteins | sample 1047251 | NCBI WGS metagenome assembly MWVY01 (sample SAMN06349983, study PRJNA376086) | soil metagenome | isolation source: MS7-5 sample Antarctic (ecotone) soil | place: Antarctica | collected 2015-01-13
AACGAGGAATAAGCAACCACCTTTTTGCGGAGGGTGTACCCGTATGGTACACCCAAAGCAGAGAGGTAAATCCTGCATGGCTTTCTGCATGCGAGGAGGAACGTAACTCGGCGAGACAGTTACATCGTAAATCACTTTAAAGAAACCGCCGTACACGCAAGTACATACGGTGGTGTGAGAGGGCGGCAAAGATTAATACCTTTGCCCCCTACTCAATTTTTTATTTAGGCAAAATAATATCAACCATACAAAACGAAAAGCTGGTTTAATGCGGCAAATATGGTCGTAGCCAACTATAACCCATGTACCTAATAGGGCACTTAGGAATACCACCAGCATTCCAGTGTTTCCTGCGCCAATTAGAGCAAGTATTGGCCCCGGGCAAGCACCAGAAAATCCCCAACCAATTCCAAACAAAGCACAACCAATTACATAGCCCCAGTGAAATTCTTTTTTTGGAATAACAATCGGTTCACCCTGTATAGTTTTTATGTTATACTTTTTTATGAGCCACACAGATAAAAATTCCTGTTGGAATAGCTGTAGCAAAAAAGCCGTACATATGAAATCCATGAAAACGGAACATTTCCTGCATACGCCACCACGAAACAGCCTGAACCATACAGAGAATTATTCCAAACAGAATTCCAAGAAAAACATAAATCAGGTTCTTCATTTTCCAAGACTTAAAACAAGTAGTAATAAATATTTTGCGCTTATGATGCCTGCATCCAGCACCAGCATACAGCCATCTTCACTTACATCTGTGCTGGAAGTATTACCGCCATAATATTTAGTGTCGGGGCTGGTAGTTGGGATTGAACCACGAACGCCGCGGATGGTAATTTTTATTCTTCTTTTTGTTGCCAAAAAATTGCAATAGCTCCTAAGAATTTCCCTGCTCTCCCCAGTATAGGGTATGAGGTGAGTGAAATTTTCTCGGATTTTCCTTTCAAACTTTCTATCCAGAATGTTCTGTGATAAGGGTTACGATTTTTTAATGTTTTTACGAGTGGTAAGTCATCCGGCTGTATGGCATTTCCTGATTCATCCATGGGTTTAAAAATAACCGACCAAACTTCAATCGGCATTTCTCCTGTTTCGTCATACCTTTTACCCAACAGTTCTTCAGCAGGCTCATTGTAAAAAATCAAATCCCTATTGTATCAATAATAAAAACAGGTATTGAAAGGCAATCAGCAAGTTGACGATTCAGAATTATTTCTATATCGTATGTGGCCATAGAAAAATTTTGCCGGAGAAATACTGAAATTAATGCTAAATTAATGAAGGAATATATTCATTTGCAATGCTAAGTTGCAAACAGAATAAGGTTTTTAGAGTTTATGAGCTTCTTTTTAGAAGTTAGGCAATATATTATTATATAATTTTCATTCTTTTAATAGTTGTTTATGACCAGAAAATTTGCGTTTGTTATCAGTGTTTTTCATGTTGTTCATTTTGCTTTTGCGCAGCTTTCTTATTTCTATCCTACAGCTGGCAGTATGAATGCAGTTATACCTACACCTGAACAATTTCTTGGATATGCTATTGGATCGCACCATACTCGCCACGATAAATTAGTAGAATACTTCAAAGAACTGGATCGGCTTTCTGATCGTGTAACAGTACAGGTGATAGGAACCACTTATGAACACAGACAGCAAATTGCCGCAACGTTTACTTCTACTTCTAATCACAGCCGCATAGAAGAAATTCGTGCAAATCATTTGGCAGGACAAAATACAGGAGCAACAGAAAGTGTTCCTCTTGTTATTCACCTGGGGTACAATGTTCACGGTAATGAACCATCCAGCAGTGAAGCAGCAATGCTTACTGCTTATTATTTAACAGCATCTGAAAGTGACGAAACCTTAAAATGGTTAAATGAGATGGTGATCCTGATGGATCCGAACATTAACCCCGATGGAAGAGACCGCCACAGCAATTGGGCAAACATGCATAAAGCTTCACCCCCTGTTGCCGATCCTTTGGACAGAGAACATACGGAAGTATGGCCGGGTGGAAGATTTAATCATTATTGGTTTGATCTTAATCGTGATTGGTTCTTAGGTATTCATCCAGAAACAAGAAATCGTATTCGTTTCTTTCATCTTTGGCGGCCTTATATTCAAACAGATCATCATGAGATGGGTTCTAGCAGTACCTTTTATTTTGATCCGGGAAAGAGCAGCAGTAATAATCCTATAGTGCCTGAATATTTGTATAATACTATCTATCCAAAATTCGGAGAATATTATGCTGATGCAATGAACCAGTTAGGTTCAATGTACTTTACTAAGGAGGCTTTTGATAAATTATATCCTGGTTATGGATCAAGCTATATAAATTTTTATGGCGGCGCCGGATTTTTATTTGAGCAGGGAAGTTCAAGAGGTCATGTGCAGGAAACGACGACAATACCTTTGACATTTGCATTTACTATTCGCAATCAATTTGCAGCTTCTTTAGCTACCATAAGAGCTTCTATTGTAGAAAAAGCTCAATTGTTGAAGATGCGCCGGGAGTTCTTTCGGGCAGCTTCAGAAATAGCCCGTAAGTCACCAATAAAAGGATACGTATTCGGAACAGATACTGATCAATCACGTTTAAAAGATTTTATTGATTTGCTTTTAATGCATCATGTGGATGTGTATGAATTAATTAATTCAGTAACTGCAGGTGGAGAAAGATTTGAAAGAGGAAGATCTTTCTATGTACCTACAGATCAATCCAATTATATTATGGTAAGATCTCTGTTTGAAAAAGACATAACCTACACAGACAGCCTTTTTTATGATGCATCAACCTGGTCCGTGATTCATGCTTTTGGTTTGCCTTTTGCTGAACTAAGATCACCTTTACAAAGAGGAAGGCAGGTGACTAATTATAATGTTGCTACTAAACCTGTAGAGCTAAGCAATTATGTTTATGCATTTGAACTTACTGATTACAAAGCGCACAATGCAATTTATCAATTGCAAAAAGGCGGGGCTATAGTGCAAACAGCCTTCCGGCCTTTTACAGTTCAATTACCTGACGGAGTTAAAAACTTTGGATACGGCAGCATAACTGTTCCTGTTCATTTACAACGCTTGTCTCCCGATTCTCTTTATCGTTTAATCAATAACGTTAGTGTTAATTCAAACATAACTATTCATAGTATAAGAACAGGGTATAATGCAGGTGGAGTTGATTTGGGAAGCACTTTTATAAGAACAGTAAAACAACCTCAGGCAATGATGCTTGTAGGGCAAGGTGTTGTACCTATGGAAGCCGGAGAAATTTGGCACCTTCTGGATCAGCGGATACAGATGCCCATTACCAAACTGGATATTTTAAATTTCAACAGGGCAGACCTCAATCGATATAACACAATTATCATGGTTTCCGGTAACTATACATTATTGGATACGGTTGCAAAGGGTAAATTAAAAGCATGGGTTCAACATGGAGGTACATTAATTACCATAAAAACAGCAGCTGAATGGGCTATAAAAAATGGTTTTACTAAAGAAAAATTATTGCCGGCTGATACTATTAAACCAAAAATACCTTTACGTTTCGATTTCGATGATGCAATAAATATTGAAGGGGCAAAAGCATTAGGAGGATCTATATTCGCTGTGGACCTCGACACAACCCATCCTATTGGTTTTGGTTTTACCCGCAGAAGAATATCTGTTTATAAAAACAATCAAACATTTTTACAACCAAGTGCTAATCCGTATAACACCGTTGCTAAGTATGCCAGTAATCCTTTAATAGGAGGATACTTACATCCTGCTTCACTTAAAAAAATAAGAAATGCAGGTTCAATATTGGTTGGCAATGAAGGTTCTGGAAGAGTCGTATTTTTCGCTGATAGTCCAAACTTCAGAGGTACCTGGTATAGCACTAATAAGCTTTTCCTTAATGCATTATTTTTTGGTTCTTTAATAACAGTGCCATCTGTCAATGAGTATTAAAAATCAAGATTAAAATAGCTCTTGCTTAGTCTGCAGGTGCTTTTTTTATGTATGTGATTTTATGATGCAATCATATTGGAGTGGGTGACTAACTACAACTAAAAAGCTTAGGTAGATTGTTAATTAGTTTTTGATATCTTTTTGAAAACATACACTGTTTTCAACTTCAGCATATTGTCCATAGTTCGGAATAATTTTATATCCGTTCTTTTTGTAAAGCTCTACTGCTTCAGGTTGTTTTTTCCCGGTTTCCAGTAAACACTTCTCATAACCTGATTCACCAGCCCATACTTCTAATTCATTTAAGATGCTTATAGCAATTCCTCTTCCTCTGTGCTCCGGTAAAATATACATTCTTAAAAAAGAAAGAAGAAGTTGCGACAGGGCAAGTGATGTAAGGATTAACTCTATTAAAAATCAGTTCCTAAAATTATTTTTGTAATATATTTTCTGTTACCATTTTTCTTTTTTCTTTTTCAACACGTCTGCGTTCTTTCTTAATCAACTTTTCAAAAGGTTTGTATCCAATCAGATTTTCGAAATGGGGATTGGCATAAACATAGCGGTAACCTATTCCCTGTTTAAAAGCGAGTTCTAAATGTTCTGTCGCTTTATTTTTTTCTCCTATTATAGAGTAAAGTGATGCTATATCACGGTGAAGACCGCTTTCATCTTCCTTTTTTCCTACTGATTTGTTATATTGTTGTATCAGGAGATTAGCTAATTTATTGGCAGAATCCTTTTGCGCCAGCTTCATCCGCAAAAGTGGTTTTAATATTATCCCTGGTGATGCGCCATACATTGTGGCTGCAGGATTTTTCCGCAATACCTTTTCTGTCAGTTCAAGGGCAGCAGCATATTGTTTATCTGCAGTGAGCATATAAGCAAGACCCATCTGATGAATATCGCGGCTGTCCACCTCTGTAGCTTTTCGCATTAGTTCTACTGCACTTTTTGTATCTCTACGTATTAATTTTAAATAAGCCTTTTCTCCCCAACCCGAACCCCTTTTTGGATTTACCTGCAACACTTTGCTCCAAAGTGAATCAGCAGTGGCATCTTCACTAAAATAGGCATAAGATAAAGCATGATCCCACCAGGTGTTATCATTGTTTGGTTCCTGCTCAGTTGCTTTACGGCTCCACTTCCAGTATTCATAATACCATCCTGCACCGCCTGCTAATGTGTTATAAAAGTTTATTGCTCTCGGGTAATCCGGTTTTATTTCCAGTAACTTTTTATACCACTTTGCTGCTATAAACTGCTTTCCCTGCCTGTTGATAGCGGAAGCTTTTGCGAATAATGCAGATGTATTTTTAGAATCAATTTGTAAGGATCTATCAGCATAATAAAAAGCTGAATCAATCCATTTAGCTATTTCGTTTTCTTCTATAGCCCACCATGATTTTTCTGCAAATACTTCAGCAAGTCCGCCTAATGCCTTAGCATCATTTGTTTGAGTTTGTAAATAGCTTTTATAAATAACCGCTGCTGAATCGGATGATGCAGGCTTTAACTTCTGGTGCATCCACCATGCATATTTAAGAGAATCTGTTTGTGCATGAACAATAGAACCGCTAACAATCAGAAAGAGAAGTATTTTAATTTGTAAATATCCCATATAGAAACTTCTTTAAATAAAAAATTCACATTAGAATCAAAGAATTGTCCAAACTTTCAATCTGTATATGCTCCAGGAATAGTACTTTTTTTTATGAGAGAATCCGGTTGAATCGTTTGAATTGCGCCGCGAACTACTTGTTGAACATCAATAATATAGTTCTTCATTTCACTTTTTTCCCGAAGCCAATTCAATATTTCGTTTAAATGCAGAATCTAATTTTTCTCAGCAACTGTACTAAAAGGAACAAAAGCTGTGGTTCTGTCCCAGCTAATACTAAGCCTTCCCTTTTTTCCCTGATCCACTAGTTTTATAGAAAGCATTTCTACAGGTTCTTTCAATATAGAAGTTTTCATGGGTATATGCATTACATCAAATGCCGCATCATAATCAGTGCCCCACATATTAGTTTGTTTATTGATTATGAGCATCCAGCCATCAGGTTGTGGTAAGGTGAAGAGGGAATAAATACCGGCAGGCAATTCTTTGCTTCCAAAGTAAACAGATTTGCTGATGGTTAATTTAGTGGGTTCATTGGCACCTGTTCGCCAGACGCGGTTCCAGGGAACTACAGCGCCAAAAATATCACGACCCCGCTTAGAAGGTCGGGAGTAATCAATGCGGATATTTGTTCCGTTCAAAGAAAGAAGCACCGAATCTTTTTTGTTTAATGGTGGCAACGGAGCATTCTTTTCAGATGCAACAAACAGTTTGACATAACTGTCAAAATCCAATTCATCATAAACATGCCCGGTAACATTCCATGAAGAACCAATTCCATCTATAAATTTCAGCTTCCCATCCGGATGCAGATACAGTTTAAAATAACCCATGATATTGCTTCCCATTTCCAGCACATCTGGAGCGGTTCGTTTAATTGTAAATTTCCTGTTTTGACCCAACACGAAATGATTGCTTTCAACTGTTTGCCCCACTTTCTCAGGAGCATATTTAACAAGCATTGGCAAAAAGAATAAAAAGGGAGTGCCAAGCGCATTCAATATCATTGCCTTTCCTTTGTAGGTTTGAACCGTTTCTTTGCCGTTTCTCACCTGTTTAATGTATGTATTTTCATGATCTGTATATAATGTATAGTCTACCAGCTTTTGTTCTTCGCCATTATCAGTAGGTTTAATACTGTAACCAGATGATTCCTTAATTTCTCCATTTGGGAAAACACTTCCTTTGATTTGCGTAACACTTAAACCAGGACGGCCTAATACTTTAAATTGGAAATTATTATCCTGTAGCTGATAATAACCGATAAAGGTAGTATCCACACCAAGACTATAAATGATATACCCTTTGTTATTAGCTGATGGTTGTGCATAAGTTGAAAAGCAGCATAAGCAGATAAAGCCTATATAAAAGTGCACAATATTTGACAGTGGTGGTTTTATTAAATGAATAACCAGTAGCTGTATTGAATCAAATAAGGAGTTTATCATGTTGTGAAAATTTTCTGAAAGAAGGAAACAAGGGTGAAAGCATAAACAGCTAAAAGGCTGCACAGTTTCATCGCACTAACAAACTCGTACCTTTCCGCATAACAACTCTGCCATCTGTACCTACTCCTTCAGCTACCCAAACAAATACTTGTGTTGGCTGCACAACCCCCTTCAAAATTCCGTTCCAGCCCTGACCAACAGTTTTTGTTTCAAAAATTAACTCTCCCCACCGGTTAAAAATCCGAAAATACCGCAGGTCTTTAATGCCCATCAGTGTAGGTTTCAGAACATCGTTTAGATTGTCGTTGTTCGGTGTAAAGGCTGTTGGTACATATATCTCAGCCTGCTTAACCGTTTTTACCATCTGCGTGTCAATAGTTACACAGCCGGCGATGGTTGTTATTTCTATATTGTACAACTGATCTGAAGGTCCGGTAAACACAGGAGTATAACTACTACGATTGTTAAGAGATGTTCCCGGATTCCACAATACTGTCTCTCCAAATTGCCTTGCCTGTAGCGCAAACGGCTGATCAATAACTGCATACTGAACAGGATAAGTAACACCCCGCCTGGCGCTTTCAATAACAATATTTTCTTTTGAAGTACCAATATTGCATCCGTCGTTATTAGCAAGCATTGCATAATATGAACCCGGCTCTGTAACCCTTAACCGCGGCTGGTTGGCACCTGCAATAGCGGCATTATTTTTATACCACTGAATTTTATCTGTGGGCTGTACACTCAAAACAGCACTATCACCGTTCTCACGGCAAAACATTGCCTTTCCTGCTAATTGCAGAGAATTGTTGATAATTGAAGCAGTTACCACAACAGTATCTCGGCTCACACATCCTCCACCACTGTTGCTTGTTCTTAACATGTAAGTAGTTGTGGCATCCGGAGTTGCTATTGGATTAGCAATGTGGGGATTACTTAATCCTGCAGCAGGCGTCCAGCTATACAATAGTCCGAGTTTAGGACGCAGGCCAAGCGGTACCGGATCTTTATTACAGGATAGCACATCTTTGCCTGCAAATGCGGTTACTGTTAAGGTGTCTATCAGTTTTGCATAAAATGTATCAACACATCCATATCCCTCGTATGGAACCACTTCTACTGCTATGGTGGTACCTGCGGCAGGTGGCGGTGCTAAAGTAAGGATTTGAGACGAGCCCAGCACCCGGCCAAAGCCGTTGCTGAACCATGTGTAATTCTGATAACCGAATGGTGCAATTACATTTACTAAAGTGTCATCGGGGCAATAAGCGGCTCCAACAAACTCACCGCTACACTCCGAGTTAACATCAATATATGCATAGCCGAAATGTCTTCTAAAAGTGCAGTCTGCTGTTTTAAAAAAAGCCTGATTGTTTTGCCGGCATTTCCATTTAAATTGATAGAGACAGCCGTCCAGTCCTTATACCACACAGGTGCATTGGTCGGTTGAATTGGTGATAAGGAAAAACCAGGCAGCAATGAGCCTGTTGCGAAAAAAGTAAATGAAGAACAGTGAATAAGTGTGTTATCTGTAACATTTGTGATCTCGATCTCTAACCTTGGTTGTTGATGTGGTTGATGATTCGGATCTTCAAACACGACAGCATAATGATAAATGAGTGTGTAGGTATTGCGGTTTGCCGGAATAGTGAATTCATAGGAGATGCCTTCTGCTTCCGTGCCGGCACGGTCATTTCCCAACTTAATGGAATGTCCACTTCCGTTTGGACAGTTTACCGGGAATCCACCATAAGGATCAACTTCACCGCCGGGAAAAGAGGAGAACATTGCATGCCGGTCAGGGGTAGGAGATGTAGGGAAGAGCGATATTACGTTTGTGCCACCTGCATCGGCAACACTACCAGCATAACAAGTCCATCCATTAAAAGTTCCACTCTCAAAATCTATATTAGGCGGGCAGTTTTGTGCAATTACGCTGGAGGTTGTTGTGGATAATAACAATACAGTTAATACATGCAGAAAGAGATGGCGCACCTGTGTAAGTTAAGTATTAAAGTTAGAGGTTAATATAACTATAATACGTTAGTTCAGTAAACATAGATGCTTTCAGCAGGAAATTTCATTTGTACGGTAAAAAGCAGTAATAAAAATTAGATCGGGCTGATAGAAACAGCAGAATATTGGGAAGGATCGTGTCGGATTGTAGAGAAGGATGAAATTGCAATGACGCAAAGAACAAATACAAATCTAAGTGCTAGTAAAACTGGCAGCCCAGCATCTCATTTTTTAAATAAAACAGAAATTTCATGAATCTTAATTTTCTGAAGATTGTTTTTAACCAACGGCATATCATTATTAAACTCGGCATCTCCCATTAAATCCTGATCCATTCCTGGTGTACTTGCCAGTCTGAAAGCAACTTTAGATTTTTCGAATTTGCCATTATTGTAAGAAGTAATATAACCACCATAATCCCAATCAGTTCCCATGAAAGTTATGTTTTTGCCATTTACCCGTAAAAGTTTATCCAGCGTACTTCCTGTTTTCAATCCATCTGCTGTGTGGTAAGGGGCATTTTCATTATAAGAAATTACTGATGATATTATTTTGTGATAATTATTTTCTTGCCACCAAATCACTAATTCTTTTGGAGTGTTCGGGAATATTTTTGTTACCATAAATGAGTCCAGACCTTCCGCTCCGTATTGGATTTCATCCTTCAGGTTATTTTTTCCAAAAAGTTCTTCCAGGTGTTTATAGGTAGTTGCTGGTGTGATTTTGCCAAAGCTTGTATCTGTTATTAAATATTCATCTATTGAAATAGAATTATTTGTTATTGGTGGAGAAGTGGCTGAATCATTTTTAAGTTGACTTACATCTGCTGTTTTGGTTCCTTGTTCTTTGCAACCATTAAACAGGATGGCTGTTATAATTACAATGCACAACAATTGCTTCATCATTATTCAAGGTAATGAATCAAATACATAGTTAGATCTGTACTTCTGAAACAATCACGTATACACCGGAAAAGCGATCTTTCTTTACATTTAATGGAACATACGATAAGACTATTTATTCTGTGACTTGGTTCTTATAACTTTTTGTACCCAAATATTTGTATGGTTTACCAATAAAGACATAATGTCTTCCTTGCCTGCTTTAAAACCATGATTCGCTCCAACTATCTTGATCAAGGTTGCTAATGGCAAGGTTGAACAAACTTCTTCTATTAATTCTGTTGTGGCCAATTCATCTCGGGTACCTTGAAGAAATAGCAGTGGAATTTTTAAAGCTTTTAAATGCTCAGCTCTTTCTGTCGAAGGTTTACCTGCAGGATGAAGCGGAAAACCATAAAAAATAATCCCTTTAACAGCTGTATCATGATAAGCCGATAAGTATTGTGAACTCATTCTGCCACCAAATGATTTTCCTGATACAAAAAGTGGAATAGAAGGAAATGAATTGCCTGTTTCATTTATTGCAGCTTCAATTGTTTTGTGTGCCACCGCAGGGACATCAGCTCTTCTTTTTTTATTTTCTATAAACGGGAAATTAAACCTTAGTGTGGCAACACCTTCCGCGGCAAGTGATTTAGCCAATAACGTCATGAATGAATGGTTCATGCCTGCCCCGGCTCCGTGTGCCAGCGTCATTACACTTGTTGTATTTTCAGGTATGATATATTCAGCGGATACGGATCCGATCGAGAAACTTGCAACAATTTTGACTGTATGTTCATAACCTAAAATTCATGTAAAATGAACTCATATAATGCAAATGATGTAATACAAGAACTAAAGAAGTTATCCACTCCTGACAGAGCTAAAACAAATGCGTGGTTTTTTAAGACCGGTGAAGGACAGTACGGTTATGGAGATAAATTCCTTGGCGTTACGGTACCGGAGCAGAGAGTTGTTGCCCAAATGTTCAAGGAGCTGGACTACAATGAAATCAGATCTCTTTTACATAGCGAAGTACATGAGCATCGTCTTACTGCTTTATTGATACTGGTGAACAAATTCAAAAAAGCAAATGAAGAGGAGAGGAAGAAAATTGTTGATTTTTATCTAAATAATATCCGCACAGTTAACAACTGGGATCTTGTTGATTCATCAGCGCCTCAAATTCTGGGTTCTTACCTAAAAGATAAAGAAAAGGACATCCTTCTCAAATTTTCACGTTCAGATGATCTCTGGGAAAAAAGAATTGCCATCGTGTCAACACAGGCGTTCATAAAAAACAAAGACACCAAACACACTTATGCAATTTCGAAAATACTGTTAAACGACCCGAACGATCTTATACACAAAGCTACTGGATGGATGCTGCGGGAAGCAGGTGCAGTAAACGAAAAGGAGTTGGTAGAGTTTCTGGAGGTGTATGCACCTAAAATGCCAAGGACAATGTTGAGATATGCCATTGAGAAATTTGATGCAGACAGAAGAAAGCACTTTCTTTCAATTCCTGCAATAAAGAAGCAAGTCTAAACAACATCAGATGAAATAATAAACAAATTAAGTTGATGTTACTCTAATCGGAAGAATCAGCTTGCTTCAGTATATAGTTTGAAATTATCTAGAATAGATTGCCATCCCATTTGCTGCATTTCAATGGAATGCGAGTTTTCAGCATCGAATGTTTCTACCACCTCAGTTTCATTTCCTTTTGCGGTAAATTCAACCCTTACTTGTCTGCCGTCAGGCATTGTAAATTCAATCAGCTCATTAGTTTTTATTCTGTCATACACACCCTCAAAATCAAATCCCAGGCTGCCATCTTTCGCTTCCATTCTGGAAAGGAACTTTCCTCCTTCCCGCAGATCATTTTCTGCCCGTGGTGTATGCCATTCTTCAGTAGCATTATTCCATTGCATGATGTGTTGCGGAGTTGTCCAAAATTCCCACACTTTATTTATGGGTGCATTCACTTTTGTTTGAACAGTAATTGTTGTCTTTTCTTGCGAATCCATTCTTTTGTTTTTATTTTTATCAAGCTTTCTCTGTACAATTAAACATCCATTGCACACCAAATTTGTCCGTACAGCTACCAAAATATGCACCCCAGAATGCATCATGTAATTCCATGGTTACCTTACCACCGGCAGATAGAGCAACAAAAAATCTTTTAGTTTCTGCCCTTGTGTCCGGCTCAAGATTAATATAGATGTTGTTTCCAAAATTCACATTAAAACCCATCGATTCTGGTGCATCAGTTCCCATTAAAACATGATCGCCAAGAAGTGGTAATTCAATGTGCATTACAAGATTTTTATCTTCTTCTGGTAATGGAGGCATACCATCCTGCGGGGGGATATCACTAAAGCGGGCAATCGTTCCGCCTCCGCCAAATTCACCACCAAAAACAGATTTGTAAAAATTAAATGCCTCCTCTGTATTTCGGGAAAAATTAAGGTAAGTGCTAACTCGTGCCATGGTTTTGATTTGCTACAAATATAAGTGCTGTGAATTGATGTGAATTCAATCTACCTGCAACTGAATTTCCTTCATCGTATGATGTGCATTATAAATTTATAGAGCTTCGCATAAACGAGGCTTGCAATGGCATTGTTCTTTCACAATCCACATGAGGAAACTTGAATCTGCGGAGTAATAGCAGAGCAATTACTTATTTGCGGCTATCTTTACATGTGCTTCGGGTGATCGGCGTACAGACTTGGTTCTCCTGTTATAAAAGAACTCAAGAAATCTTACAAATAGTAACATTGCATTTCTCATTCGGCAAGGAGTTCTACTCGCTTTTTTGAGTATCACGCATGATTGATGAAGTGTTGAACCCTTTAACAATTATCCATATCGGAAAAATCAATTCAAATAATCCTACAGGAACAAAAAGCATAAATCCTTGAGGAATCCATGCTATACGTAATACGCTTCTTGCAAACAATAATGTGTATCCTATCATGCCTAAGACTGATATGACTCGTGGAACCAGCTTTGTCCTGTATAATAAATAACAAAAGAAAAAACCTCCTAACCCTACAGAAAGCATAGCTATCTCAAACGACCATTGATGCCATTCTTTTCCTACGTTACCTAATGTCTGATAATATGCTCCGCCGGAAGTTCCAGCATTTACAAATTCTCTACTTACCAAGGGAAGAAGTAGCAGGCTTATTTTACCTACCATAAGAATTCCTGCTTCTATAAACCTGCTTCCAGCATACGCAATAGCAATATTTTGATTATACCTATTTAAGATACCAAACATTAAAACTCCAATACCAACAACTGAAGCATCGTTAATTAAGTGAAATAGTATACCTATTGATAACTGGTGTTTATTTGCATTAACCTGGCGGGGAAAATCAGGAGCATTTATAACCGATCCTACAAAGGTAAACCCTACCATAGATGCAGCTGTAGCAAGAAGAAACAATACTGCTACAATACGTGCAGTTTTTTTAAATGGGTAAATATGTTCCATTTTGCTTTTTTATCAATTTTTTTTAGAATAAACTTAAAAACTTTTTGGAAATATAGAGCCCCGTAGAGAACGAGGCACGCAATGGCATTGTTATACAATGCACATGAGAAATATAAAAGCCTATGCCTATTTGTTTGAAACAGAACGATTCGAAGTTGCTAATTCGTTCATCCATGTTTCAGCAATATATTTTCCAAGATCTCTGCCCATGCGTAATCCTACTTCATTATCTGATTTAAAATGAATACCTGCATAGAACCGTGAATCTGCACATTCCTGTGCAAGCCTTCTAAACTCTTTGGCATCCGCAGGAAAGAAATATTCTAGTACTGCACTTCCTGTGCCTGCTCCGAGTGCATGCCCTGAAGGATAGCCAGGAAAAGGCGGCGTAGAAATAAATGGTTTATAAGTGCTGTCGTACTGGGAAGGTCTGATTCCCCAATACGCATACTTGGCATCCATTGTTGCAATTGCAGCGTCATGTGAGCCTGAATGTACTGCGGCATAGATACGTGCAACTGCAGGTGCATCATTCATCGTATTGTATTCAAACATTTTATTACTAGCAATATCACTCCAAAATCCGGGTGCTGAATTTGCCCAATAGTAAGCAATAGAACGAGTTCTGAAAGTTTGCTTGAAATTCTTCAAATCATTCATTTCAGTTTCGAAATCCGGAGGTGGAGGTGGTCTGAACTGATCCACAGAAGTCATCATCAATGGTGTGAACTTGGCAAGAGTAATTCCTAGCGGATAAGAACCTGTCCATTTCTTTGGATCTTTATTCATAGCACCATCCCAAACTGTAGCAGAACCATCTTGCTTAGCTTTTTCTATAATTTCCTTAGCAACCTGTTCACCTAACTTCCAACCTGTTTCCACATCACTTGGATATTGAACTCCGGCATCAATTCTTGATTGAGAGGCAGTACGTGCCAGTTGCAGAATTGAATCTGCTTTCTTTGGATAAAAATAGGCAAGCACATGTGCCGCAGCTGATGCTGTTACAGAATGTTCGCAAGGATATGAATACGTCTGCGGCGTATTGATGACAGGTTTAAGCGAAGCATCTAAAGTGCCGGGACGTAATCTTTTGTATTTTATCTTTTCTTTCCATGCTAAAACAGTAGCATCATAAATGGCAATACTCGTCCAGGAACTAGGAGTACGGAGCACTGTATTCACATC
>MWVY01000197.1_pt1 | contig 14608 bp, 21 predicted proteins | sample 1047251 | NCBI WGS metagenome assembly MWVY01 (sample SAMN06349983, study PRJNA376086) | soil metagenome | isolation source: MS7-5 sample Antarctic (ecotone) soil | place: Antarctica | collected 2015-01-13
CCGCCTGGGCGGCGAGGACGTCTTCGGCATCGGGATCGATCGCCGCGCGGGTGTAGTCAATAAACCGGTTGGCCATGCTCAAGCAGTGTCGCGCGTCGGGGTTGCGCTGGAGCGCCGTCTTGAAGGCGTCCCAAAGTTCTGGGTAACGGTGTTCAATAGGTTTCGCTGCCATCGCGTGTCACCTCGCGGCCGACAATGAGAAAGGGCGCCGCCAGCCGATCTGGCAGACGCTTCCCTGAAGATGTTGGCCATTAGCCCTCCACCGCCCGATCGGCCCGAAAAGCGCCCGCTGTGAGGGCGGTACAGGCGCGTTAGCGAGGGCGGTAGGGTGATGTCATGGGGAAGCCTTCTCAGCCTCGCGGCGTCTATCGGCTTCTTCTACGATGTGCTGGGCCTCGTCTGCGAACTGTTGGAGCCAGGCAATCGTGGCACCCACATCTTCGAGGATGCTTCCTATAAAGAACGCCCGCCCCAACTCGATGGGGTAAAAGGCGTGTGCGGTTTCGCGCGGGTGGGCTTCCCTTAACCGGCTCGCCCGTCCCTGAAACGTTTGGAAGCGATCGCGCATCTCACGCCGTGCGAGCCGCTCCGGGACTTGCTCGGCGGCGGCATCGACAATCTTGAACCGTTCGACCGAGCTCTTCTCTTCTGCCTCTTGAAGGGCCGCGGGCGTCGGCAACTGATCCTTGATACCGTCCACGACAGCCTTGACATGGTCTTGGGTAATAGGCCCATCCCCGGCGGACTGGACGGCTGTACGCCAGGCCTGTTTTTGCAGCTTGGGTGTCTCATTGAGCGCGGTGAGTGGCCGGGCCTCAGCTTCGCTTGCGGGGAGGATGGGTACATCAGTACCCAAGTTTTGGACAACGACCGAGCTGCTGATCAGCTTGTTGGCGTAACTGCGGCCCATCTGCCAGCGACGCCGACAGTACGTCTCGAAGCTGCCGTAGTCCTCACGGTAAAGTCCTAGATTGCGGACGCGAGCCAGGGCTTTACCGACCGCCACAAACTGGGCGAGACCGCTCTCGATAATTTCCTCACACCGTTCCAAGTCGGCGCGATCTCCATCAGAGAGGGGGTAGGCCAGGTCATGTGGGGTGTAGATAGCGTTCATTCGATCCTCTAAGCTGTAGTGGCCGGCCGCGGACCCACTCCGCGCCGGCTCCGGCCGCTTAGTCGCCACTGACGACTAAGCGGCCTCATTTTTTCCCCGCTCGCGCCCCACTTTCTTGATATAGAGCTCGATTGCTTCCTCGACGGCGCGTGAGGTAGAGCGGCGGTCCAAGTTGGCCATTTCCTTCAGCCGTTCCCACAGCGCGGCGTCAACGCGGATGCTGGTCGATATCTTCTCGCCCGGCATGGCTCACCTCCGCCCTAAGTATACCACGCATTACCGCAAATTGGTACGCTTTACCCCTTGACTATTACCGCGTTATGCGGTAATATATCAGTGTCCGAGAGGACAAAAAAAGGCCCGGGGCACCCGTCCAAAGATTCCCCGGGCCAAGCGCAAGAGGAGAAGAACCCCATGCCAGCACAGTCTACCACCCGCGCCGCCATCGAGTCCGCCGCCGATACCCTGACGTACAGCCGGAGCAACGGGACCCGACAAGGCGCCTGCCCCTTCCTGAACTCCCACCGTGACGGCATCTGCGCCAAGTGTCAGGACATGGCCCGCCACGACGCCGAGTTGGCCGCCGCGAAAGCGGCCCCGGCCGTCGAGGTCGAGGCTCCGGTCCTGAGCAAGGTTGACCAACGCGCCTTCACCATTCTCACCGCCGGCAAGGTCCACCTTACCTTCGGCCAGAAGTACGCCCTGGTGGACGGCAGTCGGGGACAGACCTACCGGACCTCAAAGGAGTCCTGCGAGTGCCCGGCGTTCACCCGCTATCCCGGACCCTGTAAACATATGAGGGCCTGCGCCGCACTGTGTGGGCTCATTCGGATTGCCCGCGCCGAAGCGAAGGCCACCGGCCGAACGCGCCTCCCGGCACTCGTGGGGCTGGCCTTGCGACCGGTGGCAAGGGTGGAGGCTCCGGCCTCTGCCCCGGACCACGTCAGCGACGCCCTCGGCTACTGCGACCGCTGCGGTCGTGACCTGTCGGGCGGCTCCCGTTGCCCACGCGGGCAGCACCTCGACCGGAGCGCCGTGCTCGACCAGATCGTCGCCGGGGTGGCCGCTTGATGGCCGCCAGCTGGGTGACGGTGGCGGCCATCAAGGCCCCCGTCTACTTCCTCGACCCGAACGGCGACCTGAACTTCGCGCGGTACCAACTCGGTCGGTGGCGCGGCACGAATAGGTGGAGAGGCTACGTGCTGCAACGGCGCCGGAGTCGCCGGCCCTACCTCGAGGCCGGGTCGATCAGAGTGCCGGTCCGGATTGCTCCCCGATTCGCCGAGGAACCGGGCGAGATCTTCTGAGGGCAACAAAAAGGGCGTCGGATTGGTTACCGACGCCCCTCTGGAATGGCCGACATCCGCAGGTCTCGGGGGGAGATGGGAAGATGTCGGCCATTCAAACGATAGTGCCTGACACTTGCCCGTCCGAGCACTTCTCTCCCTAGCGGCTCGCTCAGGTACTTTGGGAGGCAAAGAAAAGGCCCGGGCAGACAATCCCGGGCCAGCAATGGCAGCCGACACCGGAACATTGGTCACGCGCGGCGGTGTCGGCGATCCCATCCTAGACCGTGATCATCCGCCCGATAACAGGTTTCCCCACAGCCACCTAAAGAACCGGCCCGGATTGCGCGTCCTAGACACCTCTCCGGCCACTGAGAGGAAGACCATGCACGAGCATTCCGACATCGACCCGTTGGCCCTGTTCGGTCGTCAGGGCGGCCGGAACTGGACAGACCTGCTCGAGGATTTGGCCGGGACGGCGTGGGAGTCGGCCGAGAATCCCGCCCGGGGCGCTCTTGACGATTGGCTCGGCCAGCTGGTCAATGAGCGGTACCCCGACGCGGTCCATTTCGACGCGGCCATCTGGTCGGTTGTCTTCAGCGCGTTGGGCTTCGGCGTTCGCTACGGCTTCGGCCTCGCCCGGACGTGGCCGGATGGCATTGACCAGTTAGATCGCTGGCCGGCCGCCGCGTGGACCCACGCCGAGATCGACACCTGGATCGCCCGCGAGAAACAAGCGGATGTGCATCGATCGGGGCGGCGGCCACCCGGCCCCGACGCGGCCTAACCCGACTCGTCTGCCCTCGGCCCGGATTGTGCTCAGAGCAGCCAATCCGGGCGTTCTCGGGAGAGGGTGAGACGATGGTCTACACACTGCGAAGCTTTGGTACCAGTAGCCAGCGCATCAACGGGGGGAACCTCGCGTGGCTCTTTGAGACGGCCGAACGGTACGACTGGCATCCGTTGCTGTCGCCCCACTCCAAGACGCCCGTCGAGGATTACCACGGGCGGACCATCCTGAGAGAAGATGCCCGAGACTTCGCCGAGGCCCTGAGCCGCTACTTGGCTGCCGAGCCTTCGCAGGACGACGCCTGGGTCCGTGAGATCGTCACGCTGTGCGTGCTCGGTGGTGACGTCGTCATCCACAATCCAGTAGCTTCCACGCAGAAACGCCCTGGATTCGGCCAGAGTGGCCGAATCCAGGGCGTCTTGGTGCCCGCGCTGCCCTAGTCCATGCGAGAATGGGCGGAATGAACCGACCCGAGCGACCGACCGAGGGCCAGATACGCGACTGGCTGAACCAGTCTCAGGCGAGCTTGCCCCGTCGCGCCCTAGGGCAGTCGCGTTCCCTTCCTCGCCTCGCCCGAGTCCTCTGGCTCCGCTACTGCGTCGAGCCGTTCCCGAGTACCCCATCGATCGCCAATGAGTGCAGCATCTCAATGTCGCGGGTCTGGGAATTGACGCGACAAGGGGTGTCTCTGCTCGCCCAAGGGGAGGAGCAAGGGGTCCTCGCCGATGGGTGGGATCCCGAATCGACGCTCGGACGGGCCGTCACAAGGTGGCGTGTCCGACATCGAGTGTTCGTCACCCGACGCCGGGTACGCTTCTCTCGAACCTAGCGCCCGTCAGCACGGCCCACAATGGCCCCTGGCGGGCGTTTTGGTGTCAGGGACAGACCATCTCGGTGAACGTCTGTGCGGGATGTCCTATTGCCCAGACGGTTCGTTTCTAGTACTTTTACACGCGCCATTGGCGGCTGCCACCGCCGGGGCAGAGTTGGGATGCTCGTCGCGTTCCGATCGGAGAGGTCTCGCGTTGGACCCCATCGGCCCCGTGAAAGCGGGGCCTTTTTGTGTCTGGTGTCCTTAGCCCAGCTTATCTTTCGAGGGGCAACAAGTGGCCCCACGCGCCTGCCAGCGCTGGGGCCGAGGTCGGGAGCGCTCGTCACGTCCACCTTTATTATCTACCATAAACACCTGAGCTATAACTAGTAGGGTTTCCCCTACCTTTCTTCTTAGTCGAAGAGATATAGTGAGTGGAATCACAGATCTTTCTGAGACCTTCATCGTTGGTGGTCAGTGTGTTGTGGATAAACAGGCGGCATCCAGAAGCGAAGGAACAACGTATCCTTGCAGCACGTACTGTCCGAACCGCACTGCTGCTCGATTCGAAGGAGTCGTTCTCACGGCGCGAGAAATGGCCCATCGGCTGAATAATCATCTGATGCGCGTTGTGGGTGCGTTGGATGTCATCCAAGCACATCCCGACCTGACCAAGGCCCTCGCTCCGCTCATCGACATGGCGCTGGAGGGTGCGGCGTCGGCCGCGGTGGATATCGCGAAGCTCCAGCAGGTGCGCTGCGTCGAAACAAAGGATACGCCAGTTGGCCCAGCCCTTGACCTTGACCGGTCGGTTGAGGCCAGCACCAAGTGAGGTTCGGACGGAGAGGTGTTGGCTCGCTTTTTGCCACCTCTGAATCCGTCAGGCCTACGCGCGCGTAGCTCGGTTCCAACTGTTCCAAGCCGCCTCGACTTACAATCGTTGTAAGTCAGAAGGTTGCGTCCACGCGGGCGAGGTCGGGATGCTCAGAGCTATCTGTTCTCCAAGAACAGATGAGTCGCGCCCACGCGGCCGAGGATTCAAAGGCGGCAAATTTGCCGCCTTTGAAAGTAGGTCCCGTCAGGCCCACGCGCCCCTGGTCGGGATAATCCCTAGGCGCCACGGCGGACGTGGCCGACGAAGGGCAGGTAGGCGTGATGGATGATCGTCATCACGGTGCTGGCGATGGTGACGGCGACGCGATCCTGACCGGCATAATGGGCGGCATAGCCGTCAGTGGCTTGGGTTCTTTCGATGCGGCCTTGCGCGCTAACTCCACGACCTGATCGAACGACCCTGCACCCTTGAGAGTTACTACAATCACGGAATTAATTGTCTGCCCTTTCAGCGTAGATATCACCGTAGCTACTGCCGTTTGATTGCCTTGACTGTATTCCAATGTACGCGCGTAAGTTTGGTCACCCAAGTTAGGGGACGATACTTGCTGTGTGCTTGAGAGGCTTCCTGTCTTGCGGAGTTCGAATACTTGTTTGGACCCTTCGGCGTTGCGGTAAACGGATGCCGAATTCTCAATAGACAATATAGATAGCATATCCCCGAGACCCATGCTGGGCCTTTCTAATCTGACAGTGTATCCTAACTGACGACCATGTTGAGTAAATTCGGCCAACGTTTCTGGGGTGGTAGCCGCTCGCTCGTTGTCATTGTAGCCGGTTTCAGCTTGAGTGATGGAGAATCCGGACGGCACGTCCTCCAACGTGAGCGTTAGTGACTTGGGATCAATCGCTGGTAACACGGCTTGAGAGGCGGTAGATCCGACAGCTTTTTGGCTGGCGGTACCTGCGGGCGTCGCGGCTGTGCTGGCCGTAGTTACCGCACTAGCTATCGCGGTCGCGGCCCCACTGGTGGTGATCTTGGTTTCCGGCACAGCTCCACCGCCACAAGCGGCAAGGCACGGCACCAGGGCCATTACGACGAATCTTCGCACTTCGTCCCTCACTTTCACGGCGTCCGCTGGAGAACCTGCTCATGCCACCGTTCGAGGCAAGGCAGCGTAATCATCACGCCGACGATCGTCCAGTCGGCCACCTCGTCATTGCCGCGCAACTCCGGGCCATAGGGCAGCATACGAGGCCCTCCCCGGTCGGTCAAAGGTCCTGGCGCCGTAGATAACCCCTCGCCCCGCAGCCACCTGGCCGGCCATGCTGCCGGCCACCATGCCGACCGAGAGCTACGTCACCGTCACCGCAGCCGCCGCGCAGACCGGGATCCCCGCCCGGACCATCCGGCGCTGGCTGGAGCGCAGCCAGTTGGCCGGCCAGATGACCGAGGACCGCGGCCGCCTCGTCGACCCGTCCTCCGTGCGCGCGCTCGCCGTCGAGACCGGTCACCCGGCGGCCGTCGCCTGGGTCCTGAGCGGGACCGGCGGCCACGCTGCCGAGGGGTCGGCCACCGTGCCGGCCAATCTGCCGGGGGGTGGCCACGCTGCCGGCCAGGCGGCCGAGGAGGGCGCCGGCGTGGTCGAGTTGGCGCGCCTGGTGCGCGACCAGCAGCAGCAGCTCCTCGAGCTCGCCGGCCGCGTCGGCTGGCTGCAATCCGAGAATCACCGGCTGACGGAGCAGGTCCGCCTACTGGCCCCACCTGCCAACGAACCCGCCCCGTCCGAATCAGCCAACGAACCCATGCCGAATCACACCACCCCGGCCGGTTCCTCGCCCCTACGGGCCTCTGAGCAGCCTATCCGGGGCCCGTGGTGGCGACACTGGTGGCCGTGGACGGGCCAGCCGGTCTAGGCAGACGCCACTCGAGCCCGCGCCGCCGCGTCGTAGTGAGCGCTCATCCACTCCCGATACCAGACAGCCAGCGCCGTTGCGAGCACCAGGTCATCGTGATCTTTCTCGCGCCACGCTTCGTAACTGTCGTGTCCGGTCTTCAGGTTGACCTTGATTTTGAAGGAGATCAACTCGTTCTGAAGGGTCCGCGCGTCGGGCAGCGCCTCGGCAATCGTGAGTCGGCCGGATTGCAGGACGGTCTGAGCCGCGGCGACCAGATCGCGCTTGGGCGTTCGCCAGCCGACGTCATCTTGGTGGACGGCGTCCCCGCCCGTGATGGTGATGCCAATAGGCCGGAGTCCCGCCTCCACGAACATGTCGAAGACCGGCCGGCCGACGCCCGTGTAATCGATGAGCAAGGCCACCCGAGACGTGGCCAACGGCGGCCGGGCGAGCAAGCGGGTCACATGCTTGACGACGGCCGGGTAGGACGTGGCCAGCGGCAACCGTTCCAAGTGGGGCATCCGGAGCGGCGGCTTGCTGGGATTGTCCTGCCAGTGTCGCCGAGCCTGCTCGCGGGTGTGCTCCGACAGCTCGGACGGCCAGACCCAGCCCGAGGGGATGGCCTCACCCTCCGGGATCCACCCGCCCGGACCGAGGCCCAACGAGTGCCGCCACTGGCTGGCAATCCACAGCGGCTCTTCCACAATGCACAGCGCGGTCGGGTCGCTGGCCTGCCCGAGGTCGCACCCGATGAAAAAGTCGTACAGCATTACTCGTCTCCGAACCGGGGGAACAAGGTCGGCACGTCGCTACTGAAAGCGGCCGTCACCACGTCATGAGAGAAGACCGAGTCGGTCGAGTCCCGGAAGATGCCGAGATACTCTTGCTCGAACCACCAGTCGCCGAGGGACCGGCGCTCCTCCTCGAGGAAGGCGGCCGGGATACGCGGACAGTCGAGCGCCGTAATGTGGACCCGCTCCCAGCCCTCGCCGTCCTGCCAGCTATCGTGCCACCAGCCCCGCTTGCCCCACGGCGTGGACAACGCGACCAACCGGCCGCCACTGACGGCGAGCATCGGCCGGACGGCGTAATAGAGGTCATCCGGCACGCGGGCGGCTTCATCGACAATCAAGAGGGCTACACCACTGAAGCCCCGGACCGTCGCCTCTTTGCCCGGCAAGGACACGATCCGGGAGCCGTTGGCCAGTTCCAACCGAAGGGCTGATTCCTCACTCGGTTTGGGCGCGTCGGCCCCGATCGCCCCAAGGAACCCACGCACCTTCCGATAGAGCTCTTGGCTTTGCCGGAGCGACGGCGACAGCAGCAGGACCAACGACCCGGGCCAATAGACGGCGCGGTGCAAGGCCAGCAGCGCCGTGACCGTGCTCTTGCCACTCTGCCAGCTGCAATTGAGGAGGAGCCGCGGCGCCCCACTGTGCAGGACGTTCGCTTGCCACTCGTCCGCCTCGAACCCGAGCGTTGCCGCCCACCGCACCGGGTCGAGGGCACAGACCAGGTCGCTAGCTAGCGTGGCCACTGATTGCCTCGATCACGTCTCGCTGAGCGTCTGGGTGGCCTCTCAGGGCGTTCAGGATAACGACCCGCAATTCCAGCCATTCGGGCGCGACCAAGACGTTGAGAACGGGGCGTTCGTCCAGCTCGCCCAATAACTTCGCCTGCAATTCAATCTGCTTCAAGATACGATCGGCCGCCTTCAGCATGAGCTCCCCGTCGCGGCTGTCCTTGGCCTGTTTCAAGACGTGGAGCGCCGCGGCGTTGACCAGCTTCAGTTGCTCGACAATGGCGATCGCCTCGCGCACATCCGCCTTCTCTTGAGCCCGAACAAGGCGAGCGGGGAGGTGATCGGCCTGATGCCGCTCGACGCTGCTCTTGGTCAGCCCGAATCGTCCCGCTACGTCCCGTAGGGAGGCGCCCGCCACGAGGGTCTTATCGACCGTCGCCCGGTCCGCGTGGGCACAGACGGAACACTGAGGCATCAGGCCGCCCTCTCGACCCGCACAGCCACGAACAGACCCAGCCAGCCCACCACGCTCGGATCGCCGTTGACGTTGACGGTAAGGGCTGTCAGTAGTCGCTGGGCGAAGCGGGGATCCCGGCGGGCCTGAGCGATCAGGGCGGCAACCCGCGTGTCGGGCGTGGTCACACCGTCACCCGACAACGCAGCCCCTCGGCCGTGCGGACGATGGCGATCTGCTGCCAGGTCACGTTCTCGGGCAGCCGGCGCGTCTTGGCTTCCATGAGGTCGAACGCCTCCAGCAATTCCCGCTCCCGCCGCGGCGGCCCCTTCGGTAAGCTGCCTTCAGCCTGCCCGCCGTGGCCGGTCGGGCGCGGCATCACTCCCCCTCCGGTGTGTGCAGATAGGTCCCAGCAGCCGGCCGCGGACCATAGCGTTCGTGGAGTATCGAGGTCGCGGCCACCGCGCCAATCAGGCCAACCGCTTCGCTCCGCTTCTCTCGGGCCTCTGCCTGTTCCCGCTCGCGCCGGGCCTGCTTGACCGGGTCGATGAGCCGTTCGTTGAGTCGGTCGCGGAGAGTCTCCAGAGTCGTCAGGAGCCGCCGCTCGTGCGGGTCTCGGGTACTCTCGCGCAGCCCGTAGTGGTCGGTCGGCATCGCCTCGAAGCGGGCCGTCACTCCCCGCTGATACAGAAAGAGCACAGCCTTGTCGCCGTCCCGGAGCGCCCCCTCGACGCGCTCCACCAGTTCCCGCAAGGGCAGCGTCTGGGCGTCCTCACCCACGAAGGCCCGGAGTTGGTTCGCCCGCTCCAACTCGGCCGCACTGAGCGCGAGCAACGGGTTCTCCGGCCCCTGACTCAGAACCCCCTCGGCTTCGGCAATCTGGTCGCTGGCCACCCGATTTGACCTGGGCCAACGTCTGGCGGAACCCGCGATCGAGTTCCCACGCCCGACGGTTATGCTCTTCGTCTGAGTAGAGCCGGCTGCCGGTCTTCGTCAGCAACGCCGCCCGGCCTGCTTTCAGGGTCTCTTGCGCCGCCGCGATGGTGGCCTCTTGCTGATCCAGCGTCGTCATGTCGCTCACCTTCTCCCGCCGGGCGTTACCGGCGTCCTCGTGTTACCGTGGTCCATGCGTTCATCTAATCGTGCTGTTGTCATCCTGCTGCTGCTCCTCGGCCTCGGCGTCCTGATAACCAGCGTTGTCCTGATCGCCATGCGGTTAGGCCTCTGGTCGCCCTGACCATACTCCCGAAGGGTCAGGTTGGGTTAATACCGATTAAACGAACCATCTCTTGACCATAAGACGGTTGGCCGTCTCAGTTCGTGCTCCGGTTAGTGAGACCAGACCGCCGCGGGCGTGTCGTTTTGTGTGTTCGGACTGGAGTCCCCGGACTCTTCGACGAATTCTCGCGGGGTCAAACTCACGATCGCCGGGTGATTCCAGCCCAGCAACCCGTACTTGGCTCGGTAGGTTTCCAGCGAGCGGTAGCGGGTGTCTTCCCGCGCTGACAGCTTTTTCATACCGCCTCCCGTGTCTGCCGAATGGCATCGGCCAAGTCGCCGAGCGCCTCGGCGATCGTGGTCGCGCCCGTCTCCAACGAGACTCCGAGAGCTTCCAACCCACCCAGCGGCGTGCTGGCGTCGGCGTTGCCCAGCCGATTAATAGCCCGGGCCACGGCGAGCAGGGCATCCGTGATAGTCGAGTCATCATCGTCATCGCCGACAAAGGCGTGGGAGAGGGCATAGTCGATGCCTGCCAAGGCGTCGGTTGTCGTGGTCACTGGTTCACCTCCTCTCCAGACTCTTCCGTGTCGAGTAGGTAGCTACTCCGCGCCCAAGACCGCTGGGTGCCCCAGCCTTTGGCTTTCTGTTTGGTCCAGATGGACAGCGCCCAGAGCGGCGACTCCCACTCCTCAGGGTCGGTGTGCCCTTCGAGCCAGTGGGGCAGATCCCGGATCTCGCCACCCAGCCGGTCCACGACCCACGGGCGCCCGAGCTCGTTCCATAACGCGATGATGGAGGTCGCGGTGGGCAGCGTCGCCGGGTCCGACAGCGCCGCGATGATCTCGGCCTTGTGTCGGGCGAGTTGGGTGATCACGTCGTCGGTCAACACGTCGTCGGGCGCGTCCACCTCGAGTCGGCTGCCGTCCGTCGTCAGGCGTGCACCGCTCTCGTGCAGGCGGGCGATCAGGTCGGCCACCATTACAGCACCACCTTGCGGCGCCGGGGCGTGTCCGCCGCCTCGGCAACGCCGATTGCTCGCCACGACTCCACGGGACGGCCACCCTCGGGATTCGTGTCCTTGCGGTACTCGGCGAACTCTTCTTCAACCAGAGCGTCGAGGGCGGCGCGGTATTCGGCTGCCGGGACATGACCGCCAAGCCTGTCTGACACCTGAGAGGAGGTGACCCACTCGGGTGCAGCCTTACGAAGGATCCGACGGACTCGTGACACGAGCCCGGCAGACCTGCCTTCACTCTGAGCAGCACCGAACTTCGGCAGGACCAAATGGGCCGTGGCCCGGTAGTACTCCACCAACGTGATAGCCGCCTCCATCGTGTCGGCTGACACCTCGGTGATAGGCGCATCTTCTGGGGTTATTCCGTTAATCCGTATTTCCGCTGGAGTCTCTCCCAAAACGTGCAAAACGAGGGCGAGCCGGGCAAGCTGTTGGGGCAGCTTGGCGTAATAGCTCCGCATCAACCCAGAGATGCCTTCCTGCGCCTCGGTATTGCCCTGAAACCACGCGATGTACGCGGCTCGGGCTTCATCGGACAGGATGGCCATCTGAGCGCTGGCTCGCAGGTCTTTCAGCTTGGCAATCATCGCCTGCTGTGTGCCGTAGGAGAGTTCGTCATCCGTCCACGGCATCGGCGGCACGTCAGGCATCTCGAAGAGGAATCGGGGAATGAACCCGTCACCGATCTCGGCCTCAGCACTCAGGCTGGCCAACTTATCAGGCTGGGTGCCGCCGGACACCGAGACGGCTGGATGGAGAACGTAGTAGCTCTCTCGTGAGGCCCGGTCAGACTTAAGTGCTCCCCCATTCCAAAGAGTTAACCATTGCTCCCGCTCGCCGCCTTTGCCACCTTTGTACTGGCCGAACGAAGCAACCCACCCCGAGAGTTCATCCCGAATCACGACCAGGCCCGATGTCTTCGAGCCGGCCGCCCCCAACATCTTGGCCAGCCCCTCGATCGTGGTGTCCGTGGTGTAGACGTGGGCGAGCATCGGCGGCTCGGGCTTCGGTCCGAGGGCGAGTCGTTCTTTCTTGGGGGTTGCGTCCCACTCCATCACGAGTCGATCGTATTCCTCAATCCGGTGCTTGTGATCATCGAACGCTTCCGACTGGATCGCATTCAATAACTTCTGGCAGTGTTCGGCCGCTGGCGACTTGGCGGTACCCGATTCCGCGATGGTCAGCGTCCAGAAGATCGGCCGAACGACCCAATCGTTCTTGACCTTCAAGGCGTGACGGTTCCCCATCACCCCGGCCACGTGCGCCAAGAACGGCGTGCCGACCATCCCGGCCGGGCACATCAGCGAACGGGATGCCTCCTCGATGAACCGGCGGGCCACAGTGGGAAACACATCGAGGGGGAACTCGGGGAGGTCGGCGGGTTTTTCGTTTTCAGGAGACTCTCCAGCGGAAAAACGGAAAAACGGATTATCCCTCGGTGGGTTCGTCTGCTTATCGTGAGTTCTCCCTGTGCCATTCGCGGCATGGCCGTTGAGGGAGATACGAGGGGCGCGCTGCTGGAGAAACTCAGTAATGCGCAAGGCATCCCGAACGCTTTGCCACCCCTTTCCCAGACAGTGCTCGTGATGGCACCGATACCCCAGCCGGCCGTTGCTCTGTTCGGTCAGCGCCGCGCCATCCGTGTGGTCATGGGATGTTAGGCAGCGATCCACCAGCTTGTAGATAGTGGCGTCGCCATTCTGGTGGACCGTGTAGCTAAGACCGTTCCAGCCGAGCAGGTCCGGCACGGTCCACTCGCGTTGTGGACCGGTGTAACTGCTCGCCCGCTGTGGCTCAGGGCTAGGCTCGGGCTGGGGGGCGAAAGCCGCAATCGCCTCAAGCAGACGACGGGGCACGGGGCCGGCCCCGGGATTGAAATCGCCCCGGGCAATCCGCCAAGGGCGTTTATCCGTATTGGCCCCCTTGGCGGCCACCGATCCAAATACTTTCGTGATCCGGCTGGCATTGGCGACGGAGCAGTCCACCTTGACCTGCTCCGTTCCGAAGCGTGCATGGAGTCCCTTGAGGAAGTTCTCGACTAGTCGCGTGCTCTCGGCGTCGTTGGGCAGGTCAACACGGAGGAGGATGTGCCCCCCGTTCCCCGACATGCCGATCGCCAGCGGCTCGGGGAATCCGTTATCTGCCAGGTAGTCACGTATCTGATCGCGGATGAAAAGGGCAGCCTCGACCTCGTCGTCTGCCGCGGAGATACCCGACTTCCGAGTCGTGTCTGTGTCGATCAAGAGCCCGGTTCTCTTGACGATGTCGTGGTCCTTGGTGAGCCCATCGCTGTCGGCGGGGACCAGACGATTCCGCCCCTCGCGGGCAAGCAGGTCGGGATCGACTGGATTCAGGGTGATATAGACCCCGCCCGCGTCTGCCCCCGTCACCCGACTCAGCGCCTTCAGGAAAGCCTCTTGATTGTCGAAGTACCCGCCGTGGGTCTGACCCCATAATCGGAGTGGTCCACCCTTGTGCACCTTGAGGAGGCGCACCTCGTGGACATCGCCGGGTGCGACCAGCGCGTCCCACATGCCGGCGAGTTGGGCGACGTCTGGCGTCAGGACGGTCGGCTTGGTGGTGGCGGTCGTCATCCCACACCTCCTGAATCCAGGGGGTGCGCGGGCAGGCGCGATCGGTCGCGGTCTGATATGATCACGGTGTAACTCCTGACGCCCTGAGAGCCAAGCTTGCCCGGCAGAGCTCTTGGGGCGTTTTCGCGTCTAGTCTCACGCCGCCACTCCGGCGGCGCCGGTGGTCGCTAGGCTAGCCTTCTCCCCCTTGAAGAGCTTCTCGCGCAGCAGCACGGCCGCCTGATCTGACGGGTGTCGCCGCTTGTCCTGAGCAAGGCGGAGCAGCGCGTCGAAGTCGGGCGCATCGAGTCGGATGTACAGCTTCGGCATAGCCACCGTCCTTTGCTAAGAACAGTGTCACACCTTCGGCCGGGCTGTCATGGAAATTTGGTTCACAAAAGTCCAAAAAACTCATTGACCTTCCCGCTGCTTGCCCTTGCGCGCCCGCTCTTCTTGAAGGCGTCGCTTGAGAGTGCTTAGAGAAATGCCCATCAAGGCAGCGAGGTCTCCCTTGCTGGGCGTGTCGAAAGGATGCTTGTCCTCCCATTCGGCTCGGGCTTCCTTCAGAGTCTTGTGTGGTTTGACGCGTCGCTCAGTCGGGGCATCTGGCGCTTTCGGAGGGCGCTCGCCGTGGGGCAACGGTTCGTTCCGCAGTTCGGCGTAAAACCAGTCCCGCCACGGCTTGAAACGACGCTCCTCTTCTTTGCGGGAAGCAGTCGGAACATCGCCCCAACCCTCGAACGGTTGCCCGTCCGCGTAGATCATGCGGACGCGTTGATCAGGCCACAACTTCTTGAAGGGAACCTTGCGTGCAATCTGGGGTGGGGGTGGGATAGCGCGGTACTGTTGACGCCAGACGACCTGCATGAGTCGGACGCACAGCGCCTCGGGTGTGTAGAACTCGTGGACGTCGTTATCACGGTAAAGAAGTTCCGCGGTTGCCAGGAGAGACGAGGCTGCCGCCGCCTGGGCGGCGAGGACGTCTTCGGCATCGGGATCGATCGCCGCGCGGGTGTAGTCAATAAACCGGTTGGCCATGCTCAAGCAGTGTCGCGCGTCGGGGTTGCGCTGGAGCGCCGTCTTGAAGGC
>MWVY01000198.1_pt1 | contig 14526 bp, 15 predicted proteins | sample 1047251 | NCBI WGS metagenome assembly MWVY01 (sample SAMN06349983, study PRJNA376086) | soil metagenome | isolation source: MS7-5 sample Antarctic (ecotone) soil | place: Antarctica | collected 2015-01-13
ATTACAATCGAATCAGGCTTCATTCAAGTTTGGGCTATCTGAGTCCGATGGAGTTTGAAAAACAGTTGAAAATTAAACATTCAAGGAGCAGAGAGAGTTTTGTGTCCATTTAAACTTGACCATCTCAAACTGCTGGCACTCACCAGCTATCTTAAAGATCACCCAAACCTTGAGGTGCGTGATATAGTCGTCTTCGTATTCGACAACGACTTTGTTAATGTGCAGACTAAACGCGAACATTGGCTTGGTCGTAGTAAACCGCATTTCCAAGTTATCAATGGACGATTGGAACCAGAGCCTTACAATCTGGGACTCTCTGACCATCTGACGGATGTTTCGTATTTGTATTGGTTCTTTAATAGCAAGCGTGGCTACATTTTTGCGCCACCTAACATCGACTACGGAGGCGGAGTCAATGTTCTTACTGCTTGCCTGAACGAAATGCGAAACATTGCCGCGCAACGTAAGGCACGCTTTCATGTGTTGGCTCATAACGACCTGAGTAGTTCAGAACCTTTCCGTCTACCAATGTGGGATGAATATATGCGCCTTTCAGGAGTTACAGACATTACCGAACGCGTGCGCGTACCCGGCGTTCCAAACCCTGTCGGCTATGATGGATTGCATTGGAGTGCTGAAGGTAACCGACGAGTTGCCGCTATCGTGAAGGAAAGGCTCAACCATTAGGACACTTCGCACGAACTATTTTTCATTTCATTATGTGTAATTTATGTAATTCGTTATATGCAAATGGTTAAACGAAATATGTAAATTATAATAAGAAGTTCATTGCCTTTCCTCAATGGATACTACCAACATGAGAAATATTCTGGGAATTTCAGCTTTTTATCACGACAGCGCAGCAACTTTAATTATTGATGGAAAAATTATTGCGGCGGCACAGGAAACCTGAAACAACTCCTGTAGTAATTCTATTAGGAGATTCGTTCGTTCAGGGAGTTGGGGTTGATGATAATGAAACATTTGCTTGGCTCCTCGCTCGTGATACGCCTTGGACTATAGTGAATTTGGGAGTGCTCGGCTACGGAACTGATCAGGAACTGCTGGCACTCACCAGCTATCTTAAAGATCACCCAAACCTTGAGGTGCGTGATATAGTCGTCTTCGTATTCGACAACGACTTTGTTAATGTGCAGACTAAACGCGAACATTGGCTTGGTCGTAGTAAACCGCATTTCCAAGTTATCAATGGACGATTGGAACCAGAGCCTTACAATCTGGGACTCTCTGACCATCTGACGGATGTTTCGTATTTGTATTGGTTCTTTAATAGCAAGCGTGGCTACATTTTTGCGCCACCTAACATCGACTACGGAGGCGGAGTCAATGTTCTTACTGCTTGCCTGAACGAAATGCGAAACATTGCCGCGCAACGTAAGGCACGCTTTCATGTGTTGGCTCATAACGACCTGAGTAGTTCAGAACCTTTCCGTCTACCAATGTGGGATGAATATATGCGCCTTTCAGGAGTTACAGACATTACCGAACGCGTGCGCGTACCCGGCGTTCCAAACCCTGTCGGCTATGATGGATTGCATTGGAGTGCTGAAGGTAACCGACGAGTTGCCGCTATCGTGAAGGAAAGGCTCAACCATTAGGACACTTCGCACGAACTATTTTTCATTTCATTATGTGTAATTTATGTAATTCGTTATATGCAAATGGTTAAACGAAATATGTAAATTATAATAAGAAGTTCATTGCCTTTCCTCAATGGATACTACCAACATGAGAAATATTCTGGGAATTTCAGCTTTTTATCACGACAGCGCAGCAACTTTAATTATTGATGGAAAAATTATTGCGGCGGCACAGGAAGAACGCTTTACACGTATTAAACATGACTTTAATTTTCCTCAAAATTCCATTAAATATTGTCTTAGCGAAGGCAGGCTAACCGCCGACCAACTTGACGCGGTGGTTTTTTACGATAAGCCTTTGCTAAAATTTGAGCGATTGATGGAAACCTACTTAGCTTTCGCGCCGCGCGGTTTGCGTTCATTCATGAAAGCATTACCAATTTGGCTTAATCAAAAACTATTTCTTCCGCGTGAGATTGATAAAGGCTTGGAGAACATTTATGAAGGTCCCATCTATTTCACAACCCATCATGCTTCGCACGCCGCTAGTGCATTCTTTCCTTCTAACTTTGAAGAAGCGGCAATTATTACATTTGACGGCGTAGGTGAATGGAGTACCTCGACGTGGGGCATCGGACGCAACAATCGCATTGAGTTACACAAAGAAATTCGTTTTCCGCATTCTCTAGGGTTGCTTTACAGCGCGTTCACCTACTATACGGGCTTCAGAGTTAATTCCGGCGAATACAAATTAATGGGACTTGCGCCTTACGGCGAACCAAAATATGTGTCGCTGATTTTAGACCATTTGATTGATATAAAAGAGGACGGTTCATTTTGGCTCGACCAAAGTTATTTTGATTACTGTGCAGGTCTGACCATGACGAATGAGAAATTTAATAAGTTATTCAATCAGCCACCCCGCAATCCTGAAACACCCATCACGCAATTTCAGATGGACGTTGCCGCTAGCATTCAAAAAGTAACCGAAGATGTGATGATGCGGATTGCGCTTCATGTCCACAAAGAGACGGGAATGAAAAATCTCTGCATGGCTGGCGGAGTAGCTCTAAATTGTGTGGCAAACGGGTTGTTGCTGCGTAATACTCCGTTCGATAATATCTGGGTGCAGCCTGCAGCGGGCGATGCCGGAGGTTCGTTAGGTGCGGCACTTTTTGTTTGGTATCAGTTGTTTGATAATACACGTTTAGTCGGTGAATCAGACAGTCAACATGGTTCTTATCTTGGACCGCGTTTCAGCAATGAGGAAATCAAAGAGTATCTCGATTCAATCGGTGCTAAATATTCTTATTATGCGGATGAATATGATTTGAATCGTGAAATCGCGGAATTGATTAATGCCGGAAAGATCATCGGCTTGATGATGGGACGGATGGAGTTTGGTCCCCGGGCATTAGGCGCTCGAAGTATCATTGGCGATGCTCGCAATCCGCAGATGCAATTTACAATGAACCAAAAAATCAAGTTTCGTGAATCGTTTCGTCCGTTTGCGCCGAGTTGCCTCCTTGAACGTGTGCAAGACTATTTTGATTTGGATACGGAGAGTCCGTATATGTTACTTGTTGCGCCTGTGAATGAGGCTCATCGCGTTCCTACAACCGACCAACAACTTTTCGGCATTGAAAAACTGAAAGTTCCGCGTTCCGATCTTCCTGCCATAACACACGTTGATTATTCAGCTCGTGTACAGACGGTTGACGCGCAACGTAATCCGCTATACTATAAAGTCCTCAAAGCCTTTGAGGAGTTAACTGGTTGCGGTGTAATAATCAACACGTCTTTTAACATTCGCGGTGAGCCGATTGTTTGTAAACCAGAAGAAGCTTATCGTTGCTTTATGTTAACGGATATGGATGCTCTTGTGTTAGAGAACTTTATTTGTGTAAAAGAGGACCAGTTGCCGATGGAAGGCAGCGAAGAATACAAAAAGCAATTTAAATTAGATTAACAAGTGAGGAAAAGTTTTCAGATGCCCAAACGCACAGGAATAGTTTTAGAGTTTTACATGTTCATGAAAGAGAATAAAACCTATTGGTTAGCACCGATAATAGTTGTTATTTTGTTAATGGCTGGACTTATTATCTTAGGCGGACTCGGCGGCGGCGCAGGAGCACCTTTCATTTACTCGTTGTTCTAAACCTCAATTATGTCGCTCGTAAAGCTCAACTGGAAGCCTTCGCCAAAAGAGCTAAGACAATTTGGCGCAATTTTTGGAAGTGGTTTTCTATTAATTGGGTTGGTTAAGTACCTCTGGATATGGAATTGGTTATTTGAGCGCAACGAAAAGTTAGGATTGATATTCATCTTTATTGGTATTGTGGGCGGGGCAATTGGACTGACCGGAACAAAATTAGCGTTGCCGCTTTACTGGGTCTGGATTGGAATCGCCTTCGTTCTTGGCAATATCATGAGCCGCGTCGTGATAACATTGATTTATTATGGTATTATTACCCCAATGAGTTTTGTTGCCCGCCTTTTGGGACGAGACAAACTTCAATTAAAAAAAAGAGCGGTGCAATCTTACTGGCAAGATATTTCCCTTCCGCACGAGCCCGAAAAATATGAGCGACAATTTTGATTTCTCCTTAAGATTTTAAATGATTAAACATTCCTGGATAATTTTTTAACATCAAGGATTTCGAGTTACTTGAAATTGCGAAGCACTTTACTGCTCATAACTCCAAACCCAACTATTTCCACTCCTTACTGCTCCTGCCATCACCACATAAATATCCGCAAAACTCACCAACTGCCCAGACACTCATCAAAATCATCAAAAACGGTAACGATTTTATCAATTCTTTAAAGTGCCGACCCTTATTTACCATCCGCAACACAACGCGCGTCGGTAGCAGAATCGGCAGAGTTAGAGAAGCCAGTAAAAATGAAAAGCGTTTTGAAAGCGGAAAATTAACGACCCGACGCGCCGCAAATGAACGAGCCTGATGATAAAATTGAACGCTGATTCTTCTCAAATCATAATTTTTGTTGTGAAAAATGACGGCTGTCGGCATTAAATATAATTGATGCCCGCGCCGTTTTAATTCTTCATGAATGAAAAATTCAAAAAAGCCGTACTCGTAATTATCACTCAATAGATTGAGAACTTCTCTTTTATAAGAAACATTCATCCCGGATAAAGTATCAGCTACGCCGGAACTGACTGGTAGCATATATTTTCCATAATCGTAAAAATACACCGCCCAATCCAGAGCGGTCGCGCCGCTGAAATTTTCGATTGCACCGCCGACTATCGAGTATGGCTTTTCGTAGGCTTTTTCGATTTCTTCTCGCCAATTACAATCGAATGTGCAGAGGTCTTCAAGAATGGCGACAATTGCTCCCCGGGTTTCAAGAATTCCCCGCGCGCGGAGTTCGGGAACAGTCGTTTTTTCTGAAAGAACAATGTGCTTAGCAAAAGCAAATCGTTTTTTGCTTTCAGAGATTCCGGTTTCAAAATTGCTGATGACAATCACTTCTGCGCCGCCCGTTTCAATTTGTTTTTCCAGCGATAACAGGCAATCGCGTAGTAAAGAAACTCCGTTCCACGCGGCGATAACAACGGAAAGTTCAATTTGTTTATTTTCTGATTGCGTCATTCAACTTCAAAAAGACTGTTTCCCGAACCGAACAGTTGACCAGCAAGTTCGCCGAGCGCGTAACTGCCCATAAAAATCACCAGCAACGGGAGCGACAAGAAAAATTCTTTGCGGTTGCGCCTCTTACGCTGAACATTTCGGGCAATCCGCCATATCAAATGAAATGGCAGAACAGGCGTGTAGAGCAGATAAATAATTTGCGCGGCAACCGATGATTTCCGTTTTCGCATTGCTGCAAACGAGCGCGAATAGTGAAATCTTTGCGACAAAAAGTAAAAAAATCCGAACTCTTTTTTATGGCTTACGACGAGCGACGGAGCGGAGAGAAACTTAATCCCCAGGGCTTTTAACTCACCTTGGAGGAAATACTCCCAGTAATCCTTTTTAAGCGATTCATCCGTTTGCTCAATCAGCGACCGCCGATACGAAGTGTTATTTCCGGTAATAAATTCGGTTTCTCCAGCTGCTATCGGCGGCATAAACGCGCTATATTCGCACAAAAAAACCGCCCAATCAATAAGACGCGCCGGGCTGCCGTTTTCGACCGCTCCGCCGACGACCTGATAACCGGATTCGTGAGCTTTGATAATTTCCGCCAGCCAGTTTTCGGGGACAATGCAGTGGTCTTCGGTTATCGCCAGAAATTCCCCGCGTGCCTGAGCCATACCGACCGCCCGCATTTCGGGAATGCCGCACGGCGCGGAAAGTTTTATCAGCTTAACGCGCGGAAAATGCTCGCAAATGTACTGGGCAGTTTTATCTCCGGTTCTGTCAACCACGATAACCTCAAAAGCAAAATCGCATTTTTGATTGTCCAGTGCCGACAAACACTCTGCAATTACGGGTAGTCCGCTAACTGATGGAATAATGACGGAGATTTTTCGCATAGCGTATTCTGCGGCTTGTTCTCAACGAATATATTCACAGCTTTTTCCTGTCCCCGCAAGAAAGCCGCAGGTTTCACCAAGCGACCAGAAGATTATTGCCAGCATGATGAGAGGGAAAGAGAGCATTAATTCTTTTAACCAGCGTTTTTTGCCGACAACGGTAGATATAACTCGATATAGAAAAATAAATGGCAATAAGACCGAGCCGCCAAGGTAAAACATACGTTTGATAATTGTGAATTCAATTGCCCGCATCCCGGCATAACAGCGACCGTGATGAAACCGGCGGGTGAGAAACGGAACGAGACGGAAGTTTTTGGTATAATAAACCAGCATTGAAGGTTCGCTAATTAACTCAATGCCTTCTGCTCGAAGTTTTTGACACCAAAAAGTTTTCCAAAATTTGTTTTTAACGTATTCATTTCCAATGAGCAGTGCGGAACGCTTAAAAGAAATATTATTTCCGGGAAGCGCGTCAACCACACCCGCCCTTAACGGATGCATAAATTCTCCATACTCGCAGAAATAAGCTGCCCAATCTACCGCCTTCCTTAGACCGTGAATTTCAACTCTACCGCCGACAACTGCAGACTGCGATTGATGAGTCTTTAGGATTGAGGTTATCCAATCACCATCAACCAGACATGAAGAATCGGTGAGCGCAATAATTTCACCTGATGCCTGTAGGATACCTTCGGCTGATAAATCGGGAATTCCCATATTTTGGGGAAATTGAAGGAAGCGAACACGCGGGTATTTAATATCTAAATAGGGAAGGGAATTATCAGAAGAGCTATTGGCAACAATTATTTCAATTTTATCCTGATTTTCACAGGCGAGAATACTATCTAAACAACTTATCAACGATTGATGCGAGTAAATCGAAACCACAACGATTGATAGCCTCACAGGGCTGGCAGAGATTTCAGTTTTCGGTTTATTCATTCTTTCGTTTTCCAAAGATAGCCGCTAAACTCTCCCAATGCCCAACTGACGAGAAATAAAAACAAAAGGGGCAGCGACAATAAATATTTGTCGATATTTCTTTGACGGGTGAAGACGCGCCGCGTAATCCGGTAAAGATAAATAAATGGAATAAGCGGAGAGAGCAAACCGAGCATTGCTCTTTTAGAAGTCGGAATACTCGAAGCGCGAGTGCTTCCGAATTGCCTGCCGTGCCAAAACCGCTGGCGTATAAAACCGCGAAAAGTAAAAGAATCGTGATGATAAACAACAATATCAGGAGTTAGTAAAAGCGACATTTTCTCCTTTTTCATTTCTTGATGAACGGTAACTTCCCAAAAGCCGTTCTTCATCGCATGTTTTACGTGCTCCAAACTGTCGCGTTTGTATGAGGCATTGTCGGCAGCAAAATCCTCGACGTCTTCCTCAGCAAAGGGAAGCATATAACGGCTATACCGACAGAAATAGACCGCCCAGGAAATCAGTCCTGCCTTATCATCGTTTTCAATTGCGCCGCCGACGCCGTCATATTGGGTGTCCTGTTTTTTAAGTATCTCAGCAATCCAATTTTTTGACGGGACAAAATGCGTGGTTGTTACCGCGACGTAATCGCCCGCGCTCTGATTGATGCCAATTCCCCATAATTCGGGAATAAACTTGTCTTTTGAAGCTCGCACGAGTTTAACTTTGGGAAAATTGCGGGCGATTACATCCTGCGTTCCGTCTATGGAGTTGTCCACGACGACGATTTCAATTACGTTTCCTTGACACTGCTTTTCAATTTCACCCAAACATTCGGAAACGCTCCGGCACGCGTTCTGCGATGCCAGCACCACCGAAAGTTTTGGTTTCGCAATAGTTTTGATGTTACTCATTTAAAATCTTTAGCGATTCTTCGTCAACTTATCCCGGCGCGGTAAATTAAAAAATCCCGAATGTGGGCGATATTAATCGCTTGTGCAGGGCTAATCGGAGGTTCTGCATCTTCTCTGATTGTTTGATAAAAATTATTCACCAACCGGCGCAAGCCCGGATATTTCAATTGCGCCGCCGACGCCGTCATATTGGGTGTCCTGTTTTTTAAGTATCTCAGCAATCCAATTTTTTGACGGGACAAAATGCGTGGTTGTTACCGCGACGTAATCGCCCGCGCTCTGATTGATGCCAATTCCCCATAATTCGGGAATAAACTTGTCTTTTGAAGCTCGCACGAGTTTAACTTTGGGAAAATTGCGGGCGATTACATCCTGCGTTCCGTCTATGGAGTTGTCCACGACGACGATTTCAATTACGTTTCCTTGACACTGCTTTTCAATTTCACCCAAACATTCGGAAACGCTCCGGCACGCGTTCTGCGATGCCAGCACCACCGAAAGTTTTGGTTTCGCAATAGTTTTGATGTTACTCATTTAAAATCTTTAGCGATTCTTCGTCAACTTATCCCGGCGCGGTAAATTAAAAAATCCCGAATGTGGGCGATATTAATCGCTTGTGCAGGGCTAATCGGAGGTTCTGCATCTTCTCTGATTGTTTGATAAAAATTATTCACCAACCGGCGCAAGCCCGGATATGCAGACTCGAATTGAATAGTTCTTCGCGCTAAATTAAATGTTGCCGCGGAAAACTTTTTGACTGCCGAATCAAACGGATGCAGAATTTTTCGCCCCTTTGATACTTTTCCTTTGTCCAATACGGCAAAGTCATGAAAAAGGTCAAGATGAATTGTTCCATTTGTTCCGATAATTTGTAAAGAATTAACTGTCGGGCGGGCGTTCATACTGACGAAAATCGAAAGCGAAACGTCGTGCGCGTAACCGGAAATGCGAAGTTCGCCGCGTTGCGGGCGTGAAACATCCCACGCTTCCTCTGAGAGCTTCCCATTCAAGAAAGTCTGGAAAAGTGAAAGCGGATGCGGCAGAATATCGAAGGCAACAGAATCAAGATATTTATCCGCTAACCCGGCGGCGCCCGCAGAACATACGGTTGCTTGTAGATGAATTATTCTTCCAATGCGCGGCAACATTTTTTTAGCCTTTTGCACACAATGCTGAAAGGCGAATTGATGGGCGGGGCAAAGATGCACATTGTTTTCCGCTCCTAAATCATAAAGATGTTTGGTTTCGGCTGCCGTCAATGTCAGCGGCTTTTCTATAAAGAGATTGATATTGTCTTTAATGGCAATCTCCGCGATGGCGTGGTGGCTGGAAGTCGGAGTGCAAATGTGAAGCACGTCGAGCGATTTTTGATTGAGTATCTCTCTTAAATCCCCGAAACTTTGAGCCGTCGGGTAATATTTTGCCAACTGAACTGCCTGATTCTGATTTGTATCGGCGACGCCGACAATTTCGCCGCCTGCTTTGCGGGCGGCGTGAGCATGCCATCTGCCCATCAGCCCCGCGCCGACAATACCGACGCGCAAAACCGGATTGGAAGCGGATTTCGATCTGCTAACGAACTTTTCCTTGTTTTTTCTGCTATCAAACTCCGATTCCATTTCTGTTTTATTCAACTGAAAACCCATAAAATACGAATCTCTACTGAATATTTCCCAAATATTCATCCATTTTTACGGCGCAACGAGATTTAGCTGATTCATAAGCCGCAAAAACAAGCGCCAGAGTTTTCAAATTATCCTGAGCTGTCGCGGGCGGTGTTTCGCCTTCCTGAATAGCTTTGATAAAGTTCCCGAAGTGGTGCGCGGTTGAAGATGCGAAAGGATTAATGCCATCCTTGGCAATAATTTTTGACTTGTTTCCTTTTTGCAAAACCGCGCTGCCGCCTTTGACAAAATCAATACCGAGAAAAGGTCGTTTCTCGCGGGTGTGAATTCCGGCTTTGATTCCGACACTGCCCCCGATTGAAGTGTGAACGGAAGCCAATTCGCCGTCCAGCCGCATATCCAAATAGCGTTCCGGTCCCTTGCTCAAACGGTTTAAGATAATTGAAGCGGCGCGTCCGTCGGCAAACTCCAGTGTAATAAGATTCAACGTATCGGAAAATTTATCTGGCTGCGGCTGCGGCATCTGAGCTGAAATCAATACCGGTTCGGCTTCGAAAAAATATCTTGCCAGCTCAAAAACATGAATTCCGAACTCAAAGCACAAACGTTGCTGTAGTTCGCCGCGCCAGCCGGCTTCCGTGTCGTGTGTCGGATGAAACGTTTGCCAGGCTTGAAGAAAAAGCAATCGCCCGAATTCAGGCGAGCCGATCATTCGCTTCGCCCCCAAATGGATATTCATATACGGAAACTGGTTGTTGACGACAACCTGCCGACCGAATTCTTCGGCGGCTTTTACTATTTGGACGGCACGGGGCAAACTTTCCGCAAGCGGCTTTTCGCAAAAAACGTGGCAGCCGTTTTCAAGAGCCATCAAGGTTTGCTCGACATGCAGGAACGGCGGCGTACAAACGGAAACGATATCGGGAACGGTGCTTTCAATCATCTTAAGGGGATTGTCAAAAACTTCAGTTATCCCGAATTTTTCTCGGGCTGTTTTCCGAGCTTCTACATCCGTATCGCACCCGCCGACAACCTTAATCTTTTTAGCCAAGATTGAGTAAGCAGGCAAATGAATATTGCGGGTTACGGCTCCTAATCCGATAATTGCAACTCGGATTGAGTCTTTATTTTTTAGTGCATTTAAGTTACTTATCATTTAGTCAGGTGAAAACAGTCAAAAATTTATTAATAGCTTCCGACTAGTGAAGTCCCGGTTTGCGGCGGAAGTGTAAGATTAAAGCTATTAGAGGAGATAGCATGGGCGGCAGTTTCCGCCAGTGCACACGCTTGTTATTATTTTTATCGAACTCTATATCTATGACACCAATAGTTATATCACCATTTTAAATCCAGCGGATTACAAGTCTTATGAAAACCGAACGCTACATTTATTCGTAATTTAACATAATATTGGATGAATAAAACTATCTTCATACTTTTCCAAAGGAGCAAATTTATGAAATTTTTTAAAAAATGTTTAGGCAAACTCTAAGTACAGGACAAAAAAGAATTGATATTTGAAAAAAGAGAAGCATTGGGTTGAAATCTACTTTTAGAAATTTGTCGAGAATTTAGAAAAAGGAGACTCAACCCAATGGATATTTACTCGCTAGAGCAAATACTAGCTGCCAATTTATCATGGAATAGAGCGCGAATCAAGTTCTTAGCCCGATTTTTGGTGGCATTGTTTCAGGTTCAGACGGTTAATCTGGCAAAGATTGCCAGTGTTTTTGCCGGAGACGCAAAGGTAGCTTCCAATTACAAGAAGCTGCAAAGGTTCGTGCGTTTTTTTCAATTTCTCAAGCGGAGATGGCGCGCCTGACGATAAAACTTTTGAAGTTAGAACCGCCGTTGTCGAATGGTATTGAATTTGAGGCTCGCCGTTTTCATCTACGACTTTTGAAGTGTTCTCACTCGCGCTCTTGCCGTCTTTTAAGAATTGTGCTAATTTTGAATCGAAGCCGGTTTGTGGAATAGTTGCTAAGTCAATAATCTTAGAGGTTACGCCCGCAATTCCGGCTTCAATTATTTCCACATCTGAAATAAACGCCGAATGCAGTTGGTCGGGCAAATTCTTGTTTTTTTGACTCTTTTTTATTTCCTGCGCGGTAATTCTTAGAAAATAATCTCTCCCATCAATACTGACTTTCGCCAAGTAATTGTGAAATCCAACGATACTATTGCTCTGGGAAGGGTTGCGTTCCGACTCAAAATAAATTGGAACGGCTTGTTCTGTTATCCGGTCAAGATTCGGCAAAACTCGCCACAAAAGCTCCTTACCTTTATGCCGCGCAATCTTGCCGAAAATGGTAGTTACGAATCTTAATTCGTCTGTTTAGTTGAGGTTAGCTAAGTTTGTTTAAGCCTTTATTTACTTGGCTTTTTCGCCTTACAATTTTCTTTAAGTTTAGCTGAATTTATCCAAGTTTGGCACACTTGGCACACATTTGGCACACAAACATTTATCAACTTACAGTTAGAATTTCATTCCAATTTGTTGTGTAACTTTGGCTTTTTCTTGTTTGTTTCATTTTCCAACTGGCTTCCGTTTTGACACTTCCAAAACGAACCGTGTCTTTGCCGAATTTTTGATTTATTTCGTCTATTGCTTTCATCAATTTATGTTGTTGCTGAAACTTTTCATCATCAAACATTCTCGTTGTCAGATTCTCGTTTGGCACAAGACCGCTTAGGATTATTCCGGCTTTCCGATAATCGAAACCTTTTTTGTAAATTCTTTCGAGAGTCTTGATTGTCCATTCCTGAATTTCTTGATTGCTGTCTGTCGGATAGGTTGAACTGTATGTTGCCGAATTTGTGTAAGGTTCGGGAACAGGGCGAAAACGGTCTGTGCTGATAAAAACCGTTATGGCATTTGCCGCTAGATTATGTTTCCGCATCTTTTCACACGCTCTTGTGAGAAAATAAAGAATGGCTTCTTTGATTTGAATATAATTGGTTACGGTTTGTCCGAAACTTCTCGAACAGGTGATTGAATGTTTTTTGGTTTGAACTTGCTCAAACGGCAAGCATTTTATCCCGCGAAGTTCGAGCGCGATTCGTGCGCCGACCACCGTTAGAAGCCTTCGGGCAAAACGATTGTCCATTTCTCTTAATTGCCAAGCGGTCAAGATATTGTTTGCTTTAAGTTTTAAGGTTGAACGATAACCGATGCCCCAAACGTCTTGGACAAGTGTTTCTTTGAGGATTGGTTCGGTTTTGTCGGAACGGTAAAGATTCAAAACGCCTTTTTCTCTTAGTTCGCCTTTCTTAGCGCGTTTGTTGGCAATCTTGGCTAAAACTTTTGTTTCGGCAATTCCGATGGAAACAGGAATGCCCGTCCATTTATACATTTTTTCGCGGATTGAATGAGCCAAGTTATCAAGTGAGTTTTTGCGCGGTTCAAGATTGAGAAAGGCTTCATCTATTGAGTAAATCTCGACTTCCGGCGTGAAGTTATGTAGCAGATTCATCACTCGCAAAGACATATCGCCGTAAAGCGCATAGTTTGACGAAAATATTTCCGCGTCGTGAGTTTCGAGTAAATCAAGGACTTTGAAAAGAGGCGAACCCATCGTTACGCCGATTGCTTTGGCTTCATCGCTTCTGGCAATGACGCAGCCATCGTTATTAGACAAAACAACAACCGGCTTTTCTTTCAGCCGCGCATCAAAGACGCGCTCGCAGGATGCGTAAAAGTTATTGCAGTCAAGTAAGGCAATCGCGTTTGACATTCGTTTCTCCAATCAACTTAAATCCATTTCATCCATTCGGTTTGTTCAATCACGGGAACTTTCAGCAACCTGCAAACTCTTATCGTGTGTCCCGTCCCGCCGCCGTTCGGTTTGTCGGAATTGATATAAAAACATCCGACATCGGCGCGGTTCATTTGAAGGGTTTCCGAGCCGCAGACTTTTAGCGCATCACGCAACAAATATTGAGTTTTGTAAAAAATCCGTCCCGGTTTTTTCTTTTTATAAAAATCAATCAATCCTTTGTAAGCAGGAGTCGCTTCAATAGCCAGTGTAAAAATCTCTTCCTGTTCTGATTCGGACAAAGTATCAAAGAAAAATGTGGTTGTCTTATCGGAAGCCGTCTTCTTTGATTTGGGCAGAACAAACTGCATATTCTCTCGCTTAACCTGCAATACGCCTTGCGTAAATAAATTGTCAGAGCCGATTGCTCCGCCTGAACGAAACAATGCCTGCGGAAACTTCTCGGCGAGTTTGACGGCGAGAATGGTTAGAGAGTCAATATCGTTTTCCAAGACGTTGCGAGAGCCTTCAAGCAAAATGACGGGCTTTTCAAAAGATTCAACTAATTTTGTAAATTCATTGAAATTCATATTCCTTTTGAAAGTTTCAGGGCTAATGACGGTTAATCGAACAGACGACCTTTCCCCAAATCTCGAAATCCATATTTTCATCAATGATTATCGGTTTGTAATTCGCGTTTTTTGGCATTAAAAAAACTTTCCCTTCGTCGTCAATAAATAACTCTTTGACGCACATTTCATCACCGATGCGGGCGATGACAATATCGCCGGACTTGGTTTCAATCGCTCGGTCAACTATCAAAGTAGCGTTCGGCTTTATTCCAGCGTCAATCATTGAATCACCTGCCGCCCGCACATAAAAAGTAGCGAACGGATGACGAATCAACTCTTTGTTCAAATCAATCGAAGTTTCGATATAATCATCTGCCGGAGATGGAAAGCCCGCCGACACGCACGATAAAACAAGCGGAATCAAAAGCGGCTCAATCTGCTCAATTGCAAAGACACGACCATTCACAAAACTTCTGATTTCCTGCATAATTAAAGAAATGGAAATGCTATTTAATTCTTGAACGAAACAACATCTTTTGTATGAAACAAACATATCATACTTAATTTATGTTTGGCTAGGTTTATTTTATAAGTTATCTCAAAAAAGGTCGTTTTTGGGCTTTGTTGG
>MWVY01000199.1_pt1 | contig 14497 bp, 16 predicted proteins | sample 1047251 | NCBI WGS metagenome assembly MWVY01 (sample SAMN06349983, study PRJNA376086) | soil metagenome | isolation source: MS7-5 sample Antarctic (ecotone) soil | place: Antarctica | collected 2015-01-13
AAGGGAGTTTACGAAACTCATTCCTTCGGGCTATTTCGTAAACTTTGATTCGTAGACGAGTTTCTTAAACTCCCCCGGCCCTGAAGTGGCCTGCTGGCACTTGCTGCTGAGCAGCTGCCACGAGTTCAGGGAAAGGAGCCATTAATTGACTGGTTCCGACTCCTCGTATTGCAGCCGTACGCTCTTAAGGGAGTACACCTGTGCTTGCCGCTCGGCCGGAATTGGATAGGAGTCCAGTTCGTTGCCGATTAGTAAGTGCATGTGGTCTTTATCGCGCTTGATACCTTCTAAGTAGGAAATCAGCTCGTCAATTCCTGCCGCATCGGCCACGATTTCGATTTGCTCGGGTGCTTTGGAAAAGCCAATGAAGGAAAGCATACAGGAAGGGGTAAGACCAACCACAATGTAATGGCAGTCCACGAAAACGGTCTCGTGGCTGTTGCAGAACTCTTCAAGGCACATCCACCGCCCCGTTAGTCCCTCCTCAAGCGCTCTATAAAGCGTACGGCGCCACCCCTGTTGCGGTGCTCTCCTGCGTCAGCCCGCTTACGACGTGCCGTTGGGGAGTTCTGCAACAGCCACGGTCCTTATCCTTGCCAAAGGAAGGCTGGCCTAAATGGCAACGTCCGGTTTCCCTTAGAAAGCGGTAGTGGAACGCCCTTATTTTTTCACCCCCGCTGGGCGGACGGTCCGTTGTCACCCGACCCCCTCACCCCGCCGGAGGCAGCGGCCAGGGACCGGCCGGCGCCGGTTCCGCTCCGCCCGGCGTCGCGGGCGTGCCGCACTTCGTCCCAACTCAGCTCCCCGGCCACGTAGCGGGCGTACAGCTGCCGCGCGGCATCGGTGGCTTTGGTTTTCAAGCCCGGCAGGGTGGCCTGTAATTGCGCCAGCACGTGGGCCCGTTGCGCCGGGGTTTGGGCGTTCGGGCCAAATTTCGGGTCAATGACCCGCGGGACGGGAGGCGTCGGCAAATGCAGGACCATTAATATAGGTATTTTAATAAATTATGGCACAACGTACGGCCTTTCCGGGTGGCCGGTTTAACCCGCGGGCACTTTTTTTTTCCACCGCGGGGAAGCGCCTGCGGTTCAGGCGCGGTTGCCATGACAATATTTAGTATATTTGAAGGACCAAAAGCTATTTCTATTCCATAGGCGATGTTGTTAACGGTACTATTCCCGGGTTTGTCATTACTATTCAACCGCCGTCCCGGCCTGGGCGGCGTGTTCTTGCTGCTCCAGCCCACGTTGGTGGGCTGGGCGCTCGGGGCCGTCGTCGCCGGGCGCAACCTGCGCCGCCAGCGGCGGCGGCGGCGGCACAGCGGCGGGGGGCCCGGCGGGGCGTGGGCCGCGCACCGGGTGCGCTAGGGCGCGGTCCCCCTCCTTCGCTCCCTCCTGCGCTCCGTGCTGCCGGCCATGCCCCCATGCCCCGCGTTGCCCCCCCTGGCGACGGACGACGAATCACTCGTGCCCCGCCTGCGCGCCGGCGACGAGCGCGCCTTCCGCCACCTGCACGACCGGTACGCCGCGCGCCTGCGGGCCGTGGTTTGGCGCGTGCTGCCCGCCGATGACGCGCTGATGGAGGACGTGCTGCCAGCGTCCTGGGTCAACATCGGGCGGGGCCTGGCCGGCTACGACGCCGGCCGAAGCCGCTTGTACCCGTGGATGGCCGGCGTGTGCCGCAACCACGCCCTCGATGCGCTCCGCAGCCCGCGGCACCGCTTCAACAGCGGTACCAAATCGCTGGAGACCCACGCCGCCCGCCACGCGCCGGCCCCCGCCACGTTCAACCCCGAACACCTTGGGGTGCGCGCGCTCACGCGGCGCCTGAAGCCCCGCCAGCGCGAGGTCATCGACCGGCTCTACTTCGGCGGCTGCACCCAGGCCGAAACCGCCGAAGAACTCGGCATCCCCCTGGCCACCGTCAAAACCCGGGCGCGGGCGGCGCGGCGGGTGCTGGCCCAGGCGGCCCGCTAACCCCGCGGACGGGGTGGAACGCGGGCGGGACCGGCCCGGCTGGCGGCCGGTTGCCCGCCCGTCCCCGGCGCCGCGGCGGTTCGGGCCGGCCGTCCCGGCGCGGCAAACCCGCGTATTATATATGTAAATATATAATATGTTTTTGCTAACCGAAAGGGACGTGATCGAGCGAAACCACGTCCCACCGCTGTCCGGGCTAGCTGGACCACCTCAGAACTCGGTGGCCCATCCAGAAGCGGTATCGGCGAGGGACTCAACGCGTGTAAAAGGCCCGTTTACCTGCCTTTCTTGCTCAGTTGGGCCTCGAACATCCTCGCTTAACGGGGGCATGCTGCGTTCTGCAACAGCCACGGTCCGAACAGCAAAAGGAGGGCTGTTGTGGCTAGCTGCTTACCCCTGTTTGGCAAGCGGCAACTGGATATAAAACGTGGTGTCGGCGCCTTCCTCGCTCTCGAACCAGATGCGGCCGTGGTGCAGCTCGACCAACATTTTGATGATGGACATGCCGAGGCCGGTGGTTTTCTCGCCCCGCAGGCCCAGGCGGCGGGCGCGGGTAAAGCGCTCGAACAAGCCGGATTGCAGGGCGGTTGGGATGCCGATGCCATTGTCGGCGACGGTGAGCAGCAGGTGCTAGGGGTGCTGGTGCCGCGTGACCGTGAGCTGGCCGCCGTCGGGCGTGAACGTGAGGGCGTTGCCAATAAGGTTGTGGACGACTTGCAGGAACTTGTTCTCGTCGACGTCGGCGTAGATGCTGGGGTGCGAGGCTTCGTAGTGGAAGTGGTGGCCGTAGCACGCTGCGTTGGGAGCCCGCTGGTGCAACTGGATTCGCTGCATTGGCGGGCGCAAGGCGCGGCCAGCACCCGCGTGCTGGATTAGCTTACCCACCGGCACCTCGCAGCCTTGGCGCGGATGCTTACCCCGGAGCAGTTTCATCGATTTCGCTTGCTCCAAACAGACCGGCCCACACCTAAAACCCGGGATACTTGGCTGGCGGCGTATCGTCCCTGGCCGACAGCCGTTGGCCCTTTGGCCGTGGCGGCTATCATGTTCACATCATGTTGGCGCGGTAGGTTTGTCTCAATCTCAATCCCTTCACCTTCCGGCTTCATGAAAAAATTAATGCTCTCCGCCCTGGGCCTGTGCTGCTCCCTGGCCGCCCTGGCGCAAGCCCCCACCGCCCCCGATGCCCGCCGCGCCGACCAAGCCGCCAAAGCACACAAGCAAGGGGTTAAAACCAGGCAGCACGGCGACGATGACGACCGCACCGGCGGCCAAGCCCGCAAGCCCGCCAACCACGGCCCGGCCGTGAGCACCCTGGCGCAGAGCACCGCGCTGACCGGCGCCGACAAGGGCGCGGCCGTCCGTGCCGTAGCCAGCGACGGCCGTTCGACCGCCCATGCCCCCCGCCGCGCCCGGGGCGGTGAGCACGGCCACGGCGGCGGCCCGGAGAAGGCGAATGGAACACTTCCCCAAGGGGGTTGGGGGAAGGTAAGGGTTGGGCAGTATACTGGCTGTTAATCGCCTGATGGGCCGACCCATGAATGCTTTTTATCTTTCTGCCCTCCGCCGAGGGAGCGTGGATGCCGCCCGGGCGCAACGGGCGCGTGCCGTGGAAAACGCCGTGCTCAGCCAGCTGTGCCAAGGGCACCCGCCTTCGCCCGAGAGCTGGGCGCAACTGCTCCGCTACGTGGACGGGGAAGTGTCGCGCGAGGAGGGGTTTCGGGCCTTGTACGAACATTACACGAGCGCAAGCCCGATAAAGGAAGCACGAATGCCGTAGCGCGGGAACCGGCCGGCCCACGCCGGAAGGCGGGCGGCGTGGGCCGGCGAGCACGGCCGTCACGGCGGGGTGGCCGACGAGCGGCGGCGCGGGCCGGTGCCGCCGCAGCACGTAGGTGGCGTGGCGCGCCACCTACGTGCTGCCCCCGTTGGTCAAATGGGGTGTTCGCCGGCTCGCCCGGTTGCGCTTTGCGCTGCGCTCGTTCACGGACCCAGCGGCGCCTGGGCCTGCGGGCACCCGCACTCGTTCAAGAAAACGGTGATTTAAACAGCCTTTGTCTTTCGGATAGGGTCCGATAAGGGCCCGCTAGCGGATGCTAATTAGGAAAGAGGCCTAAGGCTGGTAAAACAATAAAGCATTGTTAAACAATTATTTAAGTTTTATAAACTAAACTTAGGGTTTTGTCATACTAAACCGGATGTCCTGAACGCTCCTACATTAGGTGTTAAACTAAACGTTTAACAAAACCTGATGAGTCAGCAAAAGGAAGAAACAGAACCGGAGTTAAGTATAACTTCTGCTGAGGAAGCCGCAACAGAACCCGAGTTCGGTATAACTTCCGCTGAAACGGCGGTAACAGAACGACAACAAAACACAACTAAACCCAAAGCGAAGGGAGGCCGCCCCCGCAAAGCCCCTGATACGGGTTTGTGGGCGATTCGCGGGGTTGATTTAGAAACCCGGGCCATTGTGGAGAAGACCGCGCAGCGCGCCGGCAAGACCATCGGCCAGTTTGTGAACGAGGACATGCGCTCGTTCTGCCAGGGCCAGCTGACCCAGTCGCAGCTGCCGGCTAGCCCCCGCGACCTGCAGGTGCAGGTGGAGCAGCTGACGCAGATGGTGGAGGGCATCGCGTCCCGATTAGCCGAACCCGCCCGAAAGAGCCTTTGGCAGCGCGTCTTTGGCAAGTAGGCGGGTTCAGCCCTGCTTTTTGGTGGCCGCGTCGAACAGCGGCCCGTTTGTGGGCTTTTTAAGGCCCAGGATGGTGAGCAGGAGCCCGGAGAGGGAATGGGCCTTGGCGTGCTTGCCGGTTTTCAGGTCGTGGGCGAACTTGTTGCAGGCCGCCACGTGCGCCGGGCTGGCCAGGATGGTGGCCACCAGTGCCGGCGTGATGATGCTCAGCTGCGCGAGTAGGCGGCCGGCGTTCTCCACCTGGTGCTGCTGCATGCCAGCCGGGGCCGTGCCCGCCGGTACCAGGTCGAACGGGATGGTTTCGGCTAGGGCTTGCGGCTTAACCGTGAACACAATGTTTTTGAAGGCTTTGCCCTTCTTTTCCAGCGCGTAGCTGACGTGCAATTCAGTGTGCTCGTTGATTTGCTTTACGGCAATGTCTAAAACCTTGCTTTTCAAGTCGCTAATCCTTGAAGCTTTATCATTTCCCTTGTCGTCAAGTAGACCGAGCATCTTCTTGAATTCCTCTATGTCATACTTTTTCGTTTCGCCCTTGTCTTTCCACTGGCTACACAGCGGGTAAATGCGCTTGGCGTACTTGCTGGTGAGACGGAGGGCAGCGGCCAGCTCGTAGCTGGTGAAGTTGTTTTTGAGGTCGAACAGGAAGGGTAAAACGTGCCGCGTTAGGTCGAACTCAATGATTCCTTGTCCTTTAAAATAGCGAATCCGCTGAAACATCCAGATTTGCTGGTACTCGCTGACATCTTCCACTTCCAGCATACGGGAGCCCATATCAGCCGTGGCTTTTTGAAGGTAAGCGCCATTATATCTTTTGCCTGTCAGACTAGATAGCTCCATGATATCCAGTTGATAAATGGTTTCCTTGTCGCCATTACGCAGCTTGGAAATGATGAAGAACAGGAGGTCCTGTTGCAACTCTGTGTAATCGTAGCGGGCATTCGTGAGCGCGTTATGCTGGCGAATTTCTAGCTCCTTGTGCATTAGGTGGTATCTGGCTGATTTAAGAGCAATTATACTAGTAAAACGCTAATCAATTTCGGTAGTCGTTTTAAAATGACGTTTTTACTACACCAAAAGCCGTTGATAACTACACCAAAAGCCGTTTTTACTACACCAAAAGCCGTTTTTACTACACCAAAAGCCGTTTTTACTACACCAAAAGCCGTTTTTAGCCTTTTTTTCACCTTCGTAAGAAATTAAAGGTCTGTTACTTATGAAGGCTACTGTTGAGCCCTACAAATAGTACAAAGGTTTACAAATATCACAAGTTGTGTTTCGCGCGAGAAAAAAGCTTTTAGTGTGTGGATAGCTCCAACCGGCAAGGGCACGAGGAAAACAAAAAAACAACAAAGTCCTAGAAAGCCAGTAACTTGCGAGCATTCTATAAACTAGATATTACTGGTAATTAACAGCTTATGTACTTAATTGTCGGGCTTATGTACTGCTATGGGCCGGGGAGTGCGGGAGAGTGCTGAGGCAACTGGAACGGTGGCAGCTCGTGGACTAGGGCGACCAATGGGGCGGTGGGGAAGGGGGGCAAGTAGCAGGCGGTAGCGGGATAGCTAGGTAGCTAAGCAGTCAGAAAATGGGCAGCGGTATGATGCTGGCGAAGGATAAAAGCGGGACGGTGAAACAGTGGCCACCGGGAGCAGGGAGGTAGTGAGGTAGCGAAGGGGCCAGGAGCTGAGGAATGATGCAGTGGTCGGTAGTCCAGGCAGAAAAAGGAAGCCGGAGGGTTGCGCGGACGGGCGGGGTTCATACCTTAGTAGCCCGTTCAGGGGTCGTTCAACGGTTTTCGCAAGATGTGTTTACTGAATCGCGCTTCGCGCAATCAGTAAACCCGTTCGCCCGTTGGGCTCACTACACTTGCCCCTTCGGGGAACTCGCCATGGCAGAAACTACCGCCCCCGATTCCACTCCCCACCGCCCTCGCAAAGGAGGCCGCAAGCCCGGCCCGCTGGCGGACAAGCAGCGCCACGTCGTGAGCGTCCGGCTCACGGACGCGGAGCACGAGCGCCTGGCCACCGAGGCCGACCGGTACCGGCTCAGCCAGGGCGAGGTGTTGCGGTCGGTGTGGCTCCAACAGGACACGGCCACCAAGCTGGCGGCCCCGCCGACCCCGGAGCAGGCCCGGCAACTGGCGCAGCTTGCCGGCATGGCCGCGAACCTGAACCAGCTCACCAAGCTGGCGCACTTGGGCCAGGACCAGCGCACCGGGGCGACCACGGTGCTGGGGCAGATGCACCACCTGTTGAAGCGCCTGGCGGGCGAGGCGTCATGATTGGCAAGGTGAAGGTGAACCAGTCGTTCGGGGCGATGTGCCGGTACGTGCTCCAGGAAAAGACCCCGGACAAAGGAGCCGAGGTGCTGGCCGCGCACGGGGTGCGCACGGATAGCGCCGAACACATGGCGGCCGACTTCGACGCGGTGCGGGCCATGCGCCCCGGACTAGGGAAGGCCGTGCTGCACGTCGCGCTGGCGTTTCCGGTCGAGGAAAAGGAGCAGGTGACCAACGAAGTGATGGGCCGCATTGCCCAGGACTACCTAAAGGGGCTGAAAATCGACCCGGAGAACACGCAATGGGCCGTGGTGCGGCACCAGGACAAGACCCACCCGCACATGCACCTGGTGGTGAACCGGGTGGATTTGGACGGGCAGACGGTGAGCGACCAGTTTATCCGCTCGCGCAGCGTGGACGTGTGCAAGGGCATCGAGCAGGAATACGGCTTGATAGTGGCCGACCAGGTGGGCCGGAAGCAGGCCCGCGAAATCGGGCCGACCCCGGCCCAGGAGAAGGCCACGACCCCGAAGGAGCAGCAGTCGGCGGAGTGGAGCCGCGCCCGGCAGGAGATTGGCCGCGCCCTGAGCTACACGGCGGGCCAGGCCCGCAGCTTTGACGAGCTGCGCGAGGCCCTGCGGCCCTGCGGCATCGAGTTGGAGCTGACCCGGCGCAAGGACGGGAGCCCGGCCGGGGTGGTGTTTGCGCAGGACGGGCACCGGGTGAAGGGCAGCCAGGTGGGCCGCGAATACAGCGCGGGGAATCTGGAAACGGGCTTTGCCCAGGTCCGGGAGCTAGGCCCGGCCCAGACGTGGCAGCAGGCGGGCCAGGATTACGCGCTGGCCAAACTGGCGGCCGAGTACAGCCAGGCCAAGGGGCAGCAGGCCAGCAAGGAGCCGGGCAAGCAGCATTCCCGCGGCTTCGAGATGGGGGATTAACTTTTCAGCAACGACGTATGCAAGAGCTACTGCAAGATATTAACGCGTTACGCCGGGGCATCGAGGCGCTGAATAAGCGCAGCCTAGAGCAGGGCCAGCCGGTGAGCCGCGCCGAGCTGGACGAGGTGCTGGCCAAGGTGAAGCAGGAAGTGCGGTTCACCATCGATTACAAAGGGATTGCCGATGCCATTCAGCCGCACCTGGCCACGCCGGCCAAGGTCGAAACGACGCTCACCATGGGCGCCGCGCAGCTGCAGCAGGTGATTGCCCAGATTCCGCGTAGCGTGCCCGTGGCGGGCGAGGTGTGGGGCTTTACCAGTATGCGGCTGGCGTTCGCCACCTTGGTCTTCGTCCTTGGGCTGGTATGCCTGAGCGCCTACCTGTGGAAGGAAAAAGGGGTTGCCGAGGCGCAGGCCGCGACGCTTCAGCAACAGCGGGCCGAGGGGCAAGCCAATCTGGATTGGCTGTCCAAGGGCCTCCTAGACCTGAAACGGGACAACCCGAAGGCCGCGAGCAAGTATTTCCCGCCCGGCCGCTAACCCGTTTTACATACTGTAATCCACCGTTTACAAGATGTAAAATGGGTTAGCGGCTTATTTAAATCACCGTTTTGCTGAACGTGGGTTAAAGGTCTCAAGGCTGGCAAATGCCTAGACTCTTGCGACGTCATCGCGCCCGGATCGGGGCCGGCTTTGACCTTACCCCACCGTCGACTGTGGTACTCCCCAAAGTTGGACTGCTTGTTGCAAAGACCGGCGTCAACGCCATGAACCCAACCCACACCCGTCGCTGCTTCACGGCGGCCTTCAAAGCCGAGGTGGCCTTGGCCGCCCTGACCGGGCGGCAGTCCTTGGCTGCACTCGCGGTCCGCTGCCAGGTATCGGCGGCGCAGATCAGTCGCTGGAAGGGGCACTTGCTGGAGCAGGCGGCGCAGGTCTTTGCCGAACCGGCCCCGCCGGACGTGGAGCCGCTCTACGCGGCCATCGGGCGGCTGCAAATGGAAATCCAATTGCTCAAAAGAACGCTGCCGCCCGGCCCCTAGCCCCGCTGCGGGCCCTGCCCTACGCACGCACCGACGCGGCCCCCAGCCGCACGGAAGGGCCCCGGCCGACCCACAACCCAGCCGCTTAGTTCCCTCGTTGCGCTTGGCGGAGGCCGGTGGTTCGGGTAGCCCGTTCTCCGGCAAGCTCACGCATCCGCCTTAGCGGCCTTACCGGCTTGCGCCGGGCTGTTGTAGATTGGTAAATCCCCTTCGGGAAGGCAGGAAGCCGGCCGTTTCGGCCCAACCCGCGTACCCAGCGTACCGCGGGTCGGTACCCTCCAGGTCCTTCTTTCGGTAAGCCTCAAAAGAATGAACCGGCGGGGTTACCCGCCGGCCTGTACATCGCCCATGGGAAAATTGGCCCTGCTGTTTCTGCTGGTTACGGGGCACGTGACGTTCGCGCAGACCTATGTCCTCCGCGGCCGGGTGGTTGAGGCCCCCGGCCAAGCGCTGCCCGCGGCCTCTATCCTGCTGCTGCAGGCCCCGGACTCGGCCGTGGTGGCTAACACCGTGACCAACGCCAGCGGGCGCTTTGTCCTGGGCAGCGTCGGGGCCGGCGCCCATACGCTCAAGGTCACCTTTGTGGGCTACCGCGCGGCCTTCCGCGCCGTTGCCCCGCCGACAGCCTCCGACACCCTGGACCTCGGCTTGATTACCCTCACCCCCGTGCCCGTGGGCTTGACAGAAGTCACCGTCACGGCCGAAGTCAACCCCATCACCGTCAAGCAGGACACGGTGGAATACCACGCCGGCGCCTTTGCCCCCCGGCCCAATGCCGACGCCGCGCAGTTGCTGGCCCGCTTGCCAGGCGTGGACGTGGGCGCCGACGGCAACGTCCGGGTACAGGGCGAAAGCGTCACGCGCATCTTCGTGGAGGGCAAGGAGTTCTTTGGCGGCAACCTCCAGATGGCCTTGAAAACCCTGCCCGCCGACGCCATTTACAAGATCCAGGTTATCGATGGGCCATCCGAAGCGGCCCGCTTTTCGGGCATTGACGACGGCCGGCGCGAGAAAATTATCAACCTTACCCTGAAGCCCAACCACAAAAATTCGGGCTTCGGCAAAGCCACGGCCGCGGCGGGCTCGCGCGGCCGCTACGGCGCGCAGGGCAACTACACCCGCCTGCGGGGCGAAAACATGCGCTCGGCCTCGGCTTCGAGCAACAATGTAAATAACCGACCGCTGGCGGGCGGCACCGCTCCGGGGGCCACCACCGACCGGGCCCGGGCCGCCGCGCCGGGCGTGGTGACCACGCATTCCGGAGGGCTCACGGCGTTTGAGAAGCTCAGCCAGAAAACATCCTTCAACGGTAATTACATCGGCAACTACTCCTCCGCTCAGCTGCAAACCGACCTGGTGCGGCAAAACTTCCTGCCCGAGGGCACGGCCTTCTATTATCAGAACAGCGGGCAGCGCACAACCACGGGCCTGCACAACGCCTTTGCGGGGCTGGAGCACCGGGACTCCTTGCGCACGGTCAAGCTCGACGCCTCGGTGACCTATGCGACCAACGACTTGTTGAGCACGGAGGCCCGGCAGTCCTTCGGCGTGGGCGACACCCTGGCGAACGAAGGCGAGCGGGAGGCCACCACCCGCACCCGCACCGGCAGCCTGCAGGCCGGGGCTTTCTTTGGGCAGCGCTTTGGCACGCCGGGCCGGCTGCTTACCTTCAGCGGGGAGGGCCAAGCCAACCAGGACCGGGCCCGGGGGGCCTCCACGGCGTTGACCCGGTTCCGGCAAGGACCCGTCGAAGCCCAGCAGCAGCGCAACGCGCAGGACGGCCAGGACGGCAGCTTCAGCGCCCGGGCCGCCTACACCGAGCCGCTCGCCCCGCAGCAGTACGTGGAAGCCGCTTACGCGGTATCGAACCGGTCGTCCCGGTCCGCACTGGACGTGTTCGACCTGCTGCGCGACCCGGACCGGCCGGACCCCGAGCAAAGCACGCGGTTCCGCTCGCGCTTCCTCTTCCAGCAAGCCGGGGTCACGTACCGCCTCAAGCGCGGCAAACTAAACGTTTCGGCTGGCGCGTTGGCCCAGCTCTCCCGTCTTACGGGGGAGGCCGCGGCCGGCGGCGAAGGCGTGGACCGTCGCTTTACTAACGTGCTGCCTGCGCTATCCGTCAACCAGCAATTTAATCGCTCGACGCGGGTGGGGTTCGGGTACAGCACGGCCGTGCGGGAGCCGACCGTGGCCCAGCTGCAGCCCGTGGTGTCGCGCTACGACCCGCTCAACCAGTTCGTGGGGAACCCCCGCCTGCGCCCGGAGTACCAGCACCAGGGCAAGCTGACTTTTACCGGGGCCCGCGGCACGGCCGGGGCCTTTCTCTCAGGCACGGTGAACGCCACCCTCACCGCCAACCCCATCACGGCCGCCGTCACCCTCGACGAGCGGCAGGTGCGCACCACCCGGTACGTCAACGTGGCCCAAAGCTGGTCGGCCGCGGCGGCGATGAGCGTGAGCGTGCCCGTCAAAAAGCTAAGAAGCCGCTGGACGCTGAGCCCGTACCTGCGGCAGGGGCAAAGCGCCACGCTGCTCAACGGCGTGGTGGGGCGCATCACCCAGCAGGCGGCGGGCGGCGATGCCCGCTACACGTACCGGCTGCCGCAAGTGGTGGAAGTGAACCTGCGCGCCGCGCTCACCGCCACCTCGGCCCGGTACCCGGCGGCCCGCCCCGGCAACGCGTCATTCCTCAACTCCAGCTACGCGGCCGACGCGACGGTGCAGTTCCTTAAGAAGTACGCCGCGTCGATCGACGCATCCTACCAGCGCTTCGTCAACGCCAGCGCCGGGCTGGCGCAGGCCATCCCCTTGCTGAATGCCTCGCTCTCGCGGCTAGTGCTGGCCGACGACCGGGGCGAATTCACCGTGTCGGCCCACAACCTGCTGGACCGCCGCCTGGGCGTCAGCCAAACGGCCACGGTGAACTACGTCGAGCAGTCGACGCAGAACGCGCTGGGCCGCTTCTTTCTATTGGGCTTTACTTACAACCTCAAACCAGCCCGAAGTGCCCCGTAAAGGCCCGGTACATAAGCGCAAGTTGCCGGATAGACCGGTCAGTACTATATCCAATAAATTTATTATTACATAACACAGTTGATCTGCTGCCCATATACAAATTTTTATAAAAAGGTTACAAATGCTTGAATGTTGTCTACACATCAATTCGTTACAAGATTCCGGCATTTATACGGTGCTAGCACCTTTTCTTTTATCGATTAGCCTCCTCTGTAATTAAAAATTAAAGCTTTATTCGTCAATAATTTAGCGTAATATTGTCTTTAATAGCACAAAAAACGGTGTTCAATTTTCATGCTAGTATTTTCGTGCCCTGCTAATCCAGAAAGGCGTACAAAGGCGTATGTTTCACCCTTTATTTTTCAAATACTATGAAAAAGTTCAGTGTAATTTTCGCCACCTTTTTGCTCATGTTCCTGGCTGCAGGAACAAATAATGCTCAGGCACAGACTCAAAATGTGGGACAACTTGTCTCGGGTCTGATCACGGTTAACGTCGGTGCCATTAACGTCGGAGATGTTCGCCTAGTTGAAGTCGGGGATGTACTAAGCAATAACAGAGACATCCGCATTTTGGAAAACATTTTGAACAACAGCCCGATTGCCAGCAACAACAGCAATTTTCTAAACAACCTGTTACGGGACGCAAACCTCATCACCGATAACCAAGTTGTGGTGGGCGTGTTGAGCGGCGGACAGCTGGTTATCCGGACTCTTCCTCTCTAGGTATTTAAAGCGCAAGCAGCTTACCCCGCAGCATCGGGCAAAACTGTTATATGAGCGTGAAGCAGCCCGGCGGCCGATGTACCGTTGGGCTGCTTATTTTTAGGTCAAGGTCGATGAAGAGAGGCCTGGCAGTAGATTACTGTTGGGCCTTTTGCGTGGTTTCAACTTAAACTAGGCAAGCATAACTCTGGCCCTTTTAACACGCATTTCCCGCGCCGGCTGTTCATTCTCGTTCTGACGATCTTTATTAACTGTGCTTTGCGGGCCGGTCCGGCACGAGGGCGGTGCCAGTGGAGCAATTTCCAAGTGGTGGCAGCCCCTTCCTGGGTTCGTTACTTATGGCGGTTCCCTTGGCCCACGTTGTACTTCGAAAACGCGGCCGGGCGGGCCTTCGCGCACCACAGCGGGTTCGCGGTGTTCCAGTACCTGTCCGGCAAGCGCCTCTTTGCTGACTTGCAGGCCCGGCTAGCCCGTGCCCGCCACCTGCTCGAGCGCAACCGCTGGCACCGCCTGCTAGGCGACCAGCGCCTGATGGCCCCGTTTACCGAGGAAGAAAGCACGTGGATTGTCGAGCACTGGCTCGACCCGGCCCGGCTCGGCCCCAAAGGACTGTTTTGTGCCGTTTTGCTCGCCCACGACGTGTTCGCTTGCCTGTCGATGAGCCAGGTCATGTACGAGGCCCAGGCTTCGTACATGACCTACCGGCTGTTTGAGACCGAAGAGCAGGCCGTGCTGTGGCTCGACCAAGTGGGCTAGCAGGGGGCGCAGACCTAGGAGGCCTCACTTCCACTGCCACAAGGGCAAACCTGCCCCGGGCTTCGTCAGGTCCTACTAAATTGCTCCTTTCGGTGAACGGCAGGAATCAGCCTACACCTGGTGGCCAGCTTGCCCCTATAGCGCGGGGCGAGTTTACGAAACCCGTCTACCATTCAAAGTTTACGAAATAGCCCGAAGGGATGAGTTTCGTAAACTCCCAAACCTGAGGCCCGGTCCCTGACAAAGTACCACGCCGGGCGTAGCGGCTAGCAGGGCCAAAAACCGCACATATTCCGAGGTCGGGGTTATAACTAATCTTATGTTAAGTGGAGATTCCGCGAAAGAGGCCAGCCAGCCAGTAGCCCGGTTCGCGGTTCCGTCCAACTAGAACGGCACCAGCATTTGCAAGCCCCCCGCCCAACATTCCCCCTGTAAGCCCTGATAATTACAGGGGCCGGGCTCCCTGTTCTTCCGGTTGTTTACCGAAAGCAACGACCGCCGAAACGGGCGCGAAGGGAGTTTACGAAACTCATTCCTTCGGGCTATTTCGTAAACTTTGATTCGTAGACGAGTTTCTTAAACTCCCCCGGCCCTGAAGTGGCCTGCTGGCACTTGCTGCTGAGCAGCTGCCACGAGTTCAGGGAAAGGAGCCATTAATTGACTGGTTCCGACTCCTCGTATTGCAGCCGTACGCTCTTAAGGGAGTACACCTGTGCTTGCCGCTCGGCCGGAATTGGATAGGAGTCCAGTTCGTTGCCGATTAGTAAGTGCATGTGGTCTTTATCGCGCTTGATACCTTCTAAGTAGGAAATCAGCTCGTCAATTCCTGCCGCATCGGCCACGATTTCGATTTGCTCGGGTGCTTTGGAAAAGCCAATGAAGGAAAGCATACAGGAAGGGGTAAGACCAACCACAATGTAATGGCAGTCCACGAAAACGGTCTCGTGGCTGTTGCAGAACTCTTCAAGGCACATCCACCGCCCCGTTAGTCCCTCCTCAAGCGCTCTATAAAGCGTACGGCGCCACCCCTGTTGCGGTGCTCTCCTGCGTCAGCCCGCTTACGACGTGCCGTTGG
>MWVY01000200.1_pt1 | contig 14495 bp, 19 predicted proteins | sample 1047251 | NCBI WGS metagenome assembly MWVY01 (sample SAMN06349983, study PRJNA376086) | soil metagenome | isolation source: MS7-5 sample Antarctic (ecotone) soil | place: Antarctica | collected 2015-01-13
TTATCGAAGAAGTGAATTTTCTTTCGCGCGTGGCAGATTTACGCTTTTTTCCTTTTTTCATACCAATCACACCGATAATTGACTGCATCTTTGAATGAGAAATCTCAGGTGTAATTATATTTTTGCTTTGAATGTTATAAAGTTCACTCAAACTGTAGAAGCTATCTATGCTAAATTTTCCGACATTCGGAATAGCTAGAATTGTTCCTGTCGGATTGAAAAGTATTGTTACTTTGTAATGGTCGTCATAAGCCAAACTAGCGTTTTCGTTTAGATGTGCCTCAAAGTGACTGAAGGGAAATAAAATAGGCGAGGTTTCATTATCCCAAACAAAACAAATAAAAGATTTGCTTGCTTGCATCAATTTTAACTCCTCATTTCGCAACCCGTAAAACGCCTTTGTAGATTTACCGCTTGGAAGAATTTTTGAGTATCTGAAATAAATAATAACTTCATTTGAAATGATTTGGTAAAGTGAATTTCCATTTCCGAGTTTGCGAACTTTGCCGAAGTCTTGCTGAATTTTCGCAAGTAAATCATTCACATATAAATTTGGCATAAGTGTTATTTCTTAACTTGATTTTAGTTAGATTACCAAAGCAACCCGCCAGGGCATTCCCATCAAATTTTTATTGTGATATTTGTCGCCAATGTTCAGCCAAACTGAAACCGCTAGGTTTTAGAACTCGTTTTATCTCGTGAAAAATTTTTGATAACTTAGTTACATAATCTTGAGGATTTTCTTCGATTCCAATTTCGTCTTATGCTGAATTGCTTTCAATATCATATTCCCGAAGTTTCCATTATGGCGGTGAAGTAATTACACAATCAATACATTCATTTGGAAAAGTAGATAATACTTATGAAGTGTTTCCCAAAAATAAAGCATAATTATTTTTCAGAGAAAGACTGTTTAATTGAGAACTTTCTAATGCTTCAACTGCTTTTACCATATAAAACTCCTTCATTTTTGCTAAGTTTAACATTACAATTGAGTTTTACCAAGATTTAAAATCTATCATTATGAAAATTCTCGTTACGGGCGGAAGCGGCTTTCTTGGCACACACATCCGCAAATTTTTTGACGCGGATGATTTTTCGCGCCGTGAACATCTTGATTTGTTAAATCTGCAAGACGCGCAAATAGTGCAAGATTACGATGTGGTCATACATTTGGCAGCAAAACTGGACAAATCGCCCGAAGCGGCGGAAGAAGTATTTCTTACAAATGTTGAAGGCACAGTTAATTTACTCCGCGAAATGCAGGAAAATTCCGTGTTTATTTTCGCTTCGACAAAAGATGTCTACGGGCGTTTTGCTGATACTTTCGCCGAAGTTCCTGAAACTTGCCGGACGCTTTACAACGGACAATCCGCGCTTGAATGGTCAAAGTTAATTGCCGAAAGATACGTCGAATTTTACGCGCACCAAAATAATTTTCGCTCGTGCATTTTCCGGCTCTCAACCGTCTATGCACCGACGAGCGAAGGCAACACGCCGAATTTTGTTTCGCATTACGCCGAAGCGATAAATCAAGGCGAGCCGCTGCGCCTTCCTGCAAACGGCACGCCGCGCCGTGATTTGCTGTCTGTCGAAGATTTTGCGCGAGCTTGCAAGGCATTTATAGATTCGATTATCCGGCACGGACTTTATAACTTGGGCGGCGGCGCGAAAAATGCGCTTTCTTTGCGTGAGTTGGCTGAAAAAATGGAAGAGATTTCGGGTTACCAAGCCGTTGTTGACGAAGAAAATCCTCTGCCCGCGCCCGTGCCGGTAAATTATGTTTCGGATTTGAGCTTGGTTACGCAGGAGTTGGATTGGTCGCCCGAAGTTAGTTTAAATGAGGGACTGAAGTCATTGTTCATTTAACATTTATCATTTAACATTAAAAGGAAACAATTCGGTAAATGATAAATGAACATCGTTGTGCGCGGAACAAATTGGGTTGGCGATGCGGTGATGACAATCCCCGCTCTGCGAGAACTGCGCCGCATTTTTCCTGACTCAAAGATAACTTTACACACGCGAAGCTGGGCGAACGGAATTTTCCAAGACGCTGATTTTATTGACGAAATTCTCACTTTTGAGCGCGAAAAATCCGCCTTCAAAACCGTTCTTGCACAGGCAAAAATCTGGCGTGAGAACGGTTTTGATTTAGCCGTTCTTTTTCCGAATTCCTTTGAATCCGCGCTTTTGGCAAAACTTGGCAAAGTTCCCGTCAGATTTGGCTATGCCAAAGACGGCAGAAGTGTTTTTTTAACCGATGCGGTAAAAATTCCCGATTGGAAAAACGAAAAACACGAGATTTTTTATTATCTAAACTTAGTGGCAGAAATTGAGAAAAAGTATTTCGGCACGGCAATGGTTTTAGAAAACGAGCCGCGATTTGAGCTGAAAGTTTCCGCCGAAAGAAAAGCCAAAGCGCGAAAAATGCTGGCGGAAAACGACGTTGATTTGTCAAAAAAAATTGTCGCTTTTGTCGCCGGTTCGACCAATTCCCGCGCCAAGCGTTGGCTGGCGGAAAGTTATGCCGCGCTTAACGACAAAATTCAAACCGAGTTAAACATAAATGTCATTTTAATCGGCGCGAAAGATGAATTAGATGTTTCGCTGGAAGTTTTTGAAAAATCGCAAATTAAACCGATAATTTTAACCGGAAAAACGAATTTAGAGGAAGCGACGGCAATCCTGAGCATCTGCGATTTGCTTGTTTCCAACGATACGGGTCCAGCGCATATTGCGGCGGCTCTGGAAACAAAAACACTGGTTATTTTTGGTCCGACAAATCCGCAGACAACCAGACCGCTAAACGCAGGAATTATCAGCCAAGATGTCGAATGCTCGCCTTGTATGCTGCGCGATTGCCCGATTGACCATCGCTGTATGACGCGCATTTCGGCGCAGGAAGTTTTTGCAAAGGCAAAAGAAGAATTGTCCACAGATAAACATCGATGAACACAGGTAATTTTACGGATAATCCAAAATCGCGTGCTATTTTTCTTGACCGCGACGGAACACTTATCGAAGAAGTGAATTTTCTTTCGCGCGTGGCAGATTTACGCTTTTTTCCTTTTACAATTCAAGCGATTAATTTGCTAAAGAACAGCGGATTTTTAATTATTGTTCTAACAAATCAATCGGGCATCGGACGCAAGATTTTTGAAGAAAAAGCGATGCACGAAATTCACGCGGAAATTCAATACCGACTCCGAGACAAAATTGACGCATTTTATTTTTGTCCGCATCCCCCGGACGAAAACTGCGCTTGCCGCAAGCCAAGTTTAGCTATGATTGAAACGGCGTGTGCGGATTTTACGATTGATTTGGAAAATAGTTGGATGATTGGCGACAAGGCGATTGATGTTGAAACAGGTTTTAACGCGGGAACAAAAACCGCGTTGGTTTTAACCGGTTACGGGCAAAAGGACGTTGCGAAATTACAAAAAAAGCCTGATTTAATTGCGGAAAATTTGTTGGAAGCAGTCAAGACAATTACGAATTACGAACAAATCAGACACTCAAATTCGTAATTTAATCAATTCTTCCAAAATCATCTTCCAGCCTGACAATATCGTCTTCGCCAAAATAATCGCCGGTTTGCGTTTCGATAAAAACGAGTAATTCTTCGGCATCCGGATTTTCAACGCGATGCGCCGTGCCAACGGCAATATCAATCGCTTCGCCGTTTTTTACCAGAAATTCTTTTCCGTCCAACGTTACTTTAGCCGTGCCGCGCACGACGAACCAATGTTCGGAACGGCGGGCGTGTTTCTGATAACTCAAACGCTTGTTGGTTAAAACTTCGATTCTTTTGACCTTAAATCCGTCGCCTTCGTCCAAAACCGTGAAACTTCCCCACGGACGTTGGTCGAATTTCGGTGAATTTTCCATTCCTGTTCTCCTATAACGGTAGAGTTGACGTAGGGCGAAACCGCCACCAAGCCTGTTTGAGTTCAAAAGACAACGTGATAAGAAAGTAGCTGTTTCGCCCTCAGGTCCAATGACTTGTTCGGCTCGCCGTTATTTTCGAAGGCTTATGGCAAATCCAGCCAATCACGCAAGGACTTTTCAAGTTGTTCCGCGTCTGCATCCTCAAGTTTGCCGACGCGCTTTCTGACCAGCGTTTCTTTTATCGTGTAGATACCGCGCTTGACCATCGTTTCCAAGTTCAAGCCTGCCGCTTTCCACTCGGTAAGAACAAACTCACCAGGCTAACAAGTTACTCGTTTTGCTCGTTAGCGCGACGACAAACAAATCTTGCGAAATGTGCGCTGCATTAACGATAACCGCCAGTCTGACTTTTATGCTCGTCAAATCCGAAAACGGATAACGGAGAAGCACAATTTCAGGCTTCGAGTAATTCGGCATAAACGTCATCCTCCGCATTGCCCCAAACTTCGTCGAATGGTGCGGAGCTTGCTGCTTGCCAGAAGTCGGCTTCATCTTCAACGAGCAGCGTAACTAAAGCTCTTGTGCCTTCAGGCGCGTCAACTTCACCAAGCGTTTCGATTCTGCCTTCGTGGACAACAGCCCAAACTGTATTTAGCATAAAATTACAACCTCACAAAAAACAGTTTATAGCAGGTCGAGAACCGGGACAACAGGAAAGAGCCGAACGGCGGAGTTAACGTGGCGCGAAACCGCTACGCGCAAGCTAAGGGGAACAAGACAACGCGATAACAGAGTCGCTGTTTTGCTCGCCGTTATTTTCAAGAGTTCTTGATTGGAAAAACCCAAAAACTAGGAAAAGCAATTTCAACGCTTAGGGCGTTTGCTAGACAAAGCCATCTAAAGCCCGCTTTATTCTTTTCTAGCTTAAATTTATTGGCAAACAAATCATTCCGTCTGCAATGGTTTGGCTTCGTCTTTATCGTCGTAAGCGTTATGCAGCTGCACCGGCTCAGTTTTCACTTTGCGAAGGCGCAGATTCAAAATTTCGACAAGAACTGAAAATGCCATCGCAAAATAGATGTAACCTTTCGGAATATGTTGGTCTAAACCTTCGGCAATCAGCATGACACCGATTAAAATCAAGAACGACAAAGCAAGCATCTTGATAGTCGGATGTTTTTGGACAAACTCGCTGATTGTTCCCGCAAAAGCCATCATAAAACCGATAGAAATAACTACCGCCGCAATCATCACCCAAAGATTATCAACCATTCCAACCGCCGTAATCACCGAATCGAGCGAGAAAACGATGTCGAGAAGCATAATTTGGGTAAGAACGCCGACAAACGACGGATAAATTTTCGTGGACTTATGACTTTCTTCGCCTTCGAGTGAGCCGTGAATTTCGTGTGTGCTTTTCGCCAGCAAAAACAAACCGCCGATGAGCAAAACCAAATCGCGTCCCGATATTTCCTGTCCGAAAACGGTGAATAAAGGCGCGGTCAAACCAATAACCCAAGACAACGAGAAAAGCAAAATCACGCGCATCACAAGTGCTAACGCCAATCCGATATAACGCGCTTTCGCCTGTTGTTCAGGCGGCAATTTGCCCGCTAAAATCGAGATAAAAACGATGTTGTCAATACCGAGAACGAGCTCCAAAAGCGTTAAAGTTAAAAACGCAATCCAAATTTGCGGGTCAGCCAGCCATTCCATATTTTATATAAAGCTCTTGTGCCTTCAGGCGCGTCAACTTCACCAAGCGTTTCGATTCTGCCTTCGTGGACAACAGCCCAAACTGTATTTAGCATAAAATTACAACCTCACAAAAAACAGTTTATAGCAGGTCGAGAACCGGGACAACAGGAAAGAGCCGAACGGCGGAGTTAACGTGGCGCGAAACCGCTACGCGCAAGCTAAGGGGAACAAGACAACGCGATAACAGAGTCGCTGTTTTGCTCGCCGTTATTTTCAAGAGTTCTTGATTGGAAAAACCCAAAAACTAGGAAAAGCAATTTCAACGCTTAGGGCGTTTGCTAGACAAAGCCATCTAAAGCCCGCTTTATTCTTTTCTAGCTTAAATTTATTGGCAAACAAATCATTCCGTCTGCAATGGTTTGGCTTCGTCTTTATCGTCGTAAGCGTTATGCAGCTGCACCGGCTCAGTTTTCACTTTGCGAAGGCGCAGATTCAAAATTTCGACAAGAACTGAAAATGCCATCGCAAAATAGATGTAACCTTTCGGAATATGTTGGTCTAAACCTTCGGCAATCAGCATGACACCGATTAAAATCAAGAACGACAAAGCAAGCATCTTGATAGTCGGATGTTTTTGGACAAACTCGCTGATTGTTCCCGCAAAAGCCATCATAAAACCGATAGAAATAACTACCGCCGCAATCATCACCCAAAGATTATCAACCATTCCAACCGCCGTAATCACCGAATCGAGCGAGAAAACGATGTCGAGAAGCATAATTTGGGTAAGAACGCCGACAAACGACGGATAAATTTTCGTGGACTTATGACTTTCTTCGCCTTCGAGTGAGCCGTGAATTTCGTGTGTGCTTTTCGCCAGCAAAAACAAACCGCCGATGAGCAAAACCAAATCGCGTCCCGATATTTCCTGTCCGAAAACGGTGAATAAAGGCGCGGTCAAACCAATAACCCAAGACAACGAGAAAAGCAAAATCACGCGCATCACAAGTGCTAACGCCAATCCGATATAACGCGCTTTCGCCTGTTGTTCAGGCGGCAATTTGCCCGCTAAAATCGAGATAAAAACGATGTTGTCAATACCGAGAACGAGCTCCAAAAGCGTTAAAGTTAAAAACGCAATCCAAATTTGCGGGTCAGCCAGCCATTCCATATTTTATAAAATCTCCCCCTGCTAAATTGTTTAGAAACTCTCTCTCCAAATCATATTGGCAAATACGGGAGTCAGGTATTTCATACGTTGCTAGAAGAGCATAACGGCGGAGTTGACGTGGGGCGAAACCGACTACATGCAACGTGAAATTAACCACGCGCCGTTTTAAGAAAATAGCTGTTTCGCCCTCACGTCCAATGACTTGTTCGGCTCGGCTTTCATTTTTAACGACTAATCCGGTATAACCACCAGCAAGTCCGTTGCAAACATAAGTCGCTTATCCAGTCCGCGCAAACACGCGCCTTCGCCCGTCAACTCAATTGCTCCAAACGCTGCCAACGCCGCACGCGCTTCTGACGAAACTCTCTGAACGGCAACTTTTACTGCGTTGACTAGCGTTTCCACCACATTTGAAATTGCCGCGCTGATTTCAGCTTCCGTCACCGTCACGGTTCTCGGCATTTGAGCGTCAACGTCACGTCCACGCACTTGTATCGCTAATTCGCTATCTTCGGGAAACGCGCTTCCAACAGCAATTCTAATGGCTTCAGCAGTGTAATTGCCAATAAGCATGTTCAGCTTACGCTGGAAATGTTCGACAACCGCCACGTCCATTGTTTGTGTGCCAACCGCGAACTGCCGCGAATAAATAGTGTCGCCGTTGATTTGCGCGACAACTTCAGTGGCAGCTTTGCCAACGCGAAGAATTATAAGTGCGCTTTTGATTTGCTCAACGTTCATAAATACACCCATTGATTTTACCCGAAAGAGCCGAACGACGGAGTTGACATGGGGCGAAACCGCCAACACGCAAGCCGAAAGAAACCACGCAACGCGAAAGTAGCTGTTTCGCCCTCACGTCCAATGACTTGTTAGACGCGCCTTTAGCTATGAACAACTATTGCTCTTTGGTTTAGCTCAATAAACTCAAAACCTGTGTCAAATGCTTCTTTTAATTTTTCAATGTTTGCCTGAAGCAATGCTTCAAGTTCGGCGTTACGAATGTTTCCTGTCGAAATCAACAAAAGTTTATAAGGCTTCTTTTGCAAAAGAAAAGAATCCACGAAATCCGAGCTCATCTGTGGAAACATCGTTAATTAGTGTGTCTGGCGTTCGATTGCCAAACGGTAAATCCAAAGTGTGAACAGTATCAAAACCTGTTTCGCTCAACCAAGCCGCAAGTCGTCGCGGAAGTTGCGCGTCAACCAGAAATCTCATACTGCTGCCAACTCAACCCGCTTGATTTGAGTTAATCGCGTGGCAAAAGCTAACGCTGCAAAAATGTCTTCACGTTCGAGGTCTTCGTAGTCCGCTAAAATCTCGTCCGGTGTCATTCCAGAGCTTAGAAGTTCAAGAATCATCTCCACCGGATAGCGCAAGCCGCGAATTGTCGGTTTGCCGTGACAAATTTCAGGTTTGATTGTAATGCGTTCAGTTAAGTTCATAGATTCACCTCTGCAATGCAAATCATATCATAAAGCGAATTGCTGACATTAACCACGAAGCGTCGAACGGTTGAGACGGGCGTGGCGCGGGCGCGGGCAACCACGCAACTCCAAAAGAAACGGACAACTTGAAAACAAAGTCGCCGCGCCCGCGCTCGGTGTCCAATAAATTGTTCGACGCGGCGCGAGCCTAGAGAAGATTTCTTCTCTCGCCGCCGCGCCCAAGCCAAAGGGAAAACAAAATGACAACCGAACAAATTAAACAACAAATTCTTGAGCGAATCAGCAACACTTCCGACGCAACCGACGCATACGCTGGGCGCAATGTTACCGCGAAATAGCTTTCGTCGAATATCAAACGGCAGAAGCTAATCGTCCTTCCAATAATACGTCTGTCCCTCGCGGAGCAGGCGGCTTCGACGGACGCGGAGGTTTTGGAGGCTTCGGCGGTTTAGGCGGCTTTGGTGGTTTAGGAGGTTTTGGCACTTTTGGCGCGTTTGGATTAGGTTTCTTTCGTAGTTTCCAAGACATATTCAAAATCTCCTAAATTAAATGCCGCCTGATTTGCGCCCGAAAGCGTCGAACGACGGAGTTGATGTGGGGCGACAGCCGAATCCACGCAACTCCGAGATAACCACGCAACGTGATAAGAAAGCCGCTGTTTTGCGCTCACGTCCAATGACTTGTTCGGTGCGTGTTGGGGTTCAAAAGACTTTTGCTGCCGACGGACTTGGTGCGGGCGCACCGCGCAACAGTCCTTCCGTGCTTAAATCTTCGTCCACATCTTCCCAATGAATACCGTAACCGCCGCCACTAATCCGCCAGTTCTTTCGCTGTTCTGCTGTTGCGTTCAAGAGGCGCGGATACCACACAAGCGGCACACTAATTGTTCTACCGTCCATCAAGCGAACGCTTAGTTCGTCTTCCGTTGTTTCAACTTCCGCGACTCTCTCATCAGCCGCTAATGCCAAAATACTCATTCCAAGCCTCCAATAAAGTTTGCCGATTTTCCCGAACAATTCTTTCAACTTGCCGCAACTCCCGTGCGCTAAAACCACGATTACGCCCTAACGAAACAGGATTCAACCAGAATTTAGCCGACAAATTATCACGGTCAATATGAACGTGCGGCGGTTCATTCGGTTCGTGGCTGTAAAAGTAAATACGATACGCTTCGTATCTCAAAACGGTCGGCATAATTCAAGCATTATACGTTATTTTGTACGAAAGCCGCGAATTCACCCGAAAGCACCGAACGGTTGAGATGACGTGGGGCGAAACCGAATACACGCAAGTTAAGGGTAACGGACAACGTTTTTAACAAAGACGCTGTTTCGCCCTCACGTCCATTGAATTGTTCGGTGCGGCGTTGATTTTAAGTCGTCTCTTTTGGACGAATCCTGATTTTGCCCGGCGTAACGACGCTAAAATGATTCGCAAATTCAGCTCCGCGCTCACGAAAAACGTCAGAAACAATCTCGGCTTTCTTTTCGGCGGATAAACCCGCTAACCGAAGCAAAACAACTCCGCCAGAACTCAAACGATTATCACGGAAAACAATCTCGCCGAAATCTTTATCTCCCGTTACCAGCAGTGCAGACTTTTCATTGGCGCGGTCAAAAACAACATTGTCGGAAACGCTCGGCTCGACTTCAGCAATGTATAAAACGTCGTGTCCGTCGTGCCGCAGGCGTTCGACAATTTGCCGGTCAACGCTTTCGTCCCCTAAAAGATTCATACCGCTTCCGGCGAATAGGTCGGTAAATTTTGAACCGCGTATAACAAGGCGGCTGAAACTGCCTGTCTGGTCAAACGCGGATGAGCGTCAAGAATTTGCTCGACAGTTTCTCCGGCAGCGAGTTTTTCAAGAATAAGCTCAACCGTGATTCGTGTTCCGGCAATAACGGGCTTGCCCATCATTACGGTAGGGTTGGTTTCAATTAAATTCATTTCCATAGCAACTCGAATTATACATCAAAACACGAAAATCGCGCACACTTTGCGTCAAAACCTGAAAGCACCGAACGATTGAGATGACGTGGGGCGAAACCGCCGTCACGCAACGCGAGGGAAAAAGGACAAGCCGAATAACAAAATCGCTGTTTCGCCCTCACGTCCATTGAATTGTTCGACGGCGCGTTGGCGATTCAAGCGCAACTTGCCTACACAAGCAAAGGTTGTTCAATCCAGTCTTATGGATAACCGGCTTATTTGAAATGACTTCTTGTAAATCTTTTAATCATCAGCGCAATCAGCAAAATACTGTAAGCAAATCCGATTGACATATAAAACCAAAAATTCCCACCTTTAATTAAAGAATTAAATCCCTGATATGCCCAAAAGGTTGGGAAAATTACGAAAATAATGAAAAATGAAACGGGAACAAAAAAAGCCAGAATCGGCAGAAAAAGCGGTAAATTAAAAAGTTTTTGCCACGTCATTGCCTCGATTTTATTTTTTGCGATTATCGCTATGAATAAAATCATCGAAGGCGAGACAAGTCCAGCGAGCAGCGAATAAACGAGATTTGAAAGCACAGGCAATCCGTAAAAAGGTTCGACCAAAAGAAGTAAAAAAGTCGCCAGAGTTGCTAAAAGAAACGGCGGAATCAGTCGGAAAACGACAAACCAGAATTTGGAAACCGGCAAAATCCCGTAAACTTTTGCCACATTCGTATCTTTTTCATCAACTAAAATCATCGAATAAATAAACCCAAAAGCAATCGAACCCTGCATTGTCGCCAGCATTAAAATTACGGCGATGTAATCCTGCAAGAATTCATAAATTCCCGCGACATACGGCACAGCGTAACGGATTACAACGAGATTCATTAGCGGAAGCGCGATGAAAATCTTTAAAGAATTGTCCCGAAAAACGAGTCTGAAATCATTAATAGCGATTTTGACGAGCTTCTTCATATTTTCAGATTTTGACGACCCTTGCCATAAAAATTCGATAAACAAACCAGTAAAGTAAAGGAGTCCAGACGGCAATTGAAAGATAGCCGAAAACGAGTTCCCAAAAATTCGGCGATTCCCGATAAGAATTGACCATTAAATTCAAACCGCCCTTAACGGGAAAAAGTTTGAGCAAACTCAAATCCGTTAATTCAAAGTAATTGAGCAGCGGCAAACTCATAAAAACCAAAAGAGGAATGGCTCGCAGGAGAAAGTGAAGAATTTCAGTCGTGTAGCTGACGACGAAAATTCCCATTAAAGAAAATAAAATGCAGGTTGAGAACGCACCGACCGAAAAATGCAGGACGTTAAACGAAGTTCCTTTTGCCGTCAAAACCATCGCCAATGCACCGAAAAAACCGATTGCCGAGAGCGTAATTATGCGAGAAATCAGATAAATATGTTGACTAAACGGAGTAACGAATAAAGCCGGAAGGACTTCTTGGTCTTTTTCTAAAATTATTGAAATTCCTATGAAAATAAAACCGACCAGTGCCGGATCGTTGTATATCAAAAGCGTGATGAATTTTTCCACGTTTGCGAAATCTTTAATCAAGTAAATTATCAAAACATAAAACGCGGTTATCCCGGCAATCATCGTAATGAGATTGTTCCTTTGAAAAATCAGAAACTGCCATTTTATCTGTTTGAAAAGTTGAATCATTCCATTAATTTCGTGCCGGTGATTTTGATAAAAACTTCTTCCAAAGTCGCTTCCTGCGTGTTGATTCTCAAGATTTCGCCCTGTGCGATAAACTCCGCAAATTTCCGATTATTTCCTAAATCTTTGACTGGAAACTCCGCCGTTTGCCCGTTTTCGAGTTCGACTTTGACGGTGTGTTTTCCGTGTTCGTTCTTTAAAGTCGAAGGCTTTTCGGTCAGGCGAATTTCGCCGCCCGCGATAAACGAAACGCGGTCGCAGAGTTCGTCGGCGGTCGTCATATCGTGCGTTGTGACGAAAATCGTTTTGCCTTCATTTTTCAGTTTGATGATATACCGCTTAATTTTTTGAGCATTTACCGGGTCAAGTCCGGCGGTCGGTTCGTCAAAAAAAAGAATATCGGGATTGTGCATAATCGCACGGATAAAATTCAGGCGCATTTTCATTCCCTTTGAAAATTCTTCGACTCTTTTATCGGCATCGCCCGCGAGTCCGAACATTTCAAAAAGTGCGTCAAAATTTTGCAGATTTTTTTCGGGATAAAACGAAGCGAAAAGTTTCAGATTCTCTTTCGCGGTAAGTTTCAGGTAATGATTCGGGAGTTCAAAACCGACTCCGATTTTTTCAAAATATTCATTTCCCCAATCTTTCAAAGGTTTATTTTCTATCCAAATTTCGCCGGCAAAGTCGTTAAGTATTTTGTAGAGAACCTTCTGTGTCGTGCTTTTCCCCGCACCTGAAGGTCCTAAAAACCCGAAAATTTCGCCCCGCTCTATCTCAAAGTTTAGATTTTTCAAAACAATCTCTTTCGACTTCGGATATGTGTATGAAAGATTTTCGACTTTAATCATTATCGGATTTTCTCAAAATAACAACCGAAAGCAAACTGTTGGCGACGCGAACTGTCAAACCGCCAAAACGTCGAGAGAGAGCGATGTTGTCAAAATGACTGCCGGCGAAATGGAGCAGCTTTTTGCGTGATATGATTTCACGAACGAACTCGAACAAAATCTCGTCAATTGTTTAGCCTTCAAGCATCTGGTCGCCCGCGTTATAAAGTGAAGCCGTCGAACGGCGGAGATGACGTGGCGCGAAACCGCCATCACACAAGCTAAAGTTTAACGGACAAGTTTAATAACAGCGTAGCTGTTTCGCGCTCACGTCCATTGACTTGTTATGCTCGCCGTTATTTTCAAGAGTTCTTGATTGGAAAGAACCAAAAACTAGCAAAAGCGATTCCGACACTTAAAGCATTTGCCACACAAAGCCATCGAAAGCTTGCTTTAGTTTTTTCCAACTTAAAGATTCTCCTCAAAACAAAATTTTCAATTACAGCGTTAATCAGCACCGCCAATATAAATGTTGCCGTCCAAGCCACATAACTAAATGAACCAATGTTGAATTGCTCGTAAAGCAACACGCCTGCGCTAAACTCCCAAGCAAGACCAACCAAAGGGATCAATACAATGCCCAACAATAAAGAAGCCGCGTTCATTGTAACGTCAGCAACGATAGAACGCTTTACGTTAAATCCTGTCAATCGTCGAACGAAGAAAAACTCGATGACTAATCCCGCCAAAATAATTGGTATAGCAAGCAGCCGACCTTCCAAAAAGAGAGCCGCCCAAACAAAATTAGCAAACACAGGATTCGAGAATTTCATACATTACGAGAAGAGCATAACGTCAGAGAGGTCCTAAAAACCCGAAAATTTCGCCCCGCTCTATCTCAAAGTTTAGATTTTTCAAAACAATCTCTTTCGACTTCGGATATGTGTATGAAAGATTTTCGACTTTAATCATTATCGGATTTTCTCAAAATAACAACCGAAAGCAAACTGTTGGCGACGCGAACTGTCAAACCGCCAAAACGTCGAGAGAGAGCGATGTTGTCAAAATGACTGCCGGCGAAATGGAGCAGCTTTTTGCGTGATATGATTTCACGAACGAACTCGAACAAAATCTCGTCAATTGTTTAGCCTTCAAGCATCTGGTCGCCCGCGTTATAAAGTGAAGCCGTCGAACGGCGGAGATGACGTGGCGCGAAACCGCCATCACACAAGCTAAAGTTTAACGGACAAGTTTAATAACAGCGTAGCTGTTTCGCGCTCACGTCCATTGACTTGTTATGCTCGCCGTTATTTTCAAGAGTTCTTGATTGGAAAGAACCAAAAACTAGCAAAAGCGATTCCGACACTTAAAGCATTTGCCACACAAAGCCATCGAAAGCTTGCTTTAGTTTTTTCCAACTTAAAGATTCTCCTCAAAACAAAATTTTCAATTACAGCGTTAATCAGCACCGCCAATATAAATGTTGCCGTCCAAGCCACATAACTAAATGAACCAATGTTGAATTGCTCGTAAAGCAACACGCCTGCGCTAAACTCCCAAGCAAGACCAACCAAAGGGATCAATACAATGCCCAACAATAAAGAAGCCGCGTTCATTGTAACGTCAGCAACGATAGAACGCTTTACGTTAAATCCTGTCAATCGTCGAACGAAGAAAAACTCGATGACTAATCCCGCCAAAATAATTGGTATAGCAAGCAGCCGACCTTCCAAAAAGAGAGCCGCCCAAACAAAATTAGCAAACACAGGATTCGAGAATTTCATACATTACGAGAAGAGCATAACGTCAGAGTTGAGAGGAAACAGCGTTTTTTGCTTTTCC
>MWVY01000201.1_pt1 | contig 14482 bp, 13 predicted proteins | sample 1047251 | NCBI WGS metagenome assembly MWVY01 (sample SAMN06349983, study PRJNA376086) | soil metagenome | isolation source: MS7-5 sample Antarctic (ecotone) soil | place: Antarctica | collected 2015-01-13
TTCACAAAAAACGGTTAGAATATCCATAGAGAAAACTCCTTCTAAGATTAGTTTGGTTTGCTAAACTCAATTCTATCTTGTGATTGTGAGTTTTCTCTAATTCTTTCTTATCTCGAACTCAGGTTATATTACATTTTTTCCAATATGTAACACAAATTATTTTACTGACGGCGTTTCTTAACTATCGGTATTTATTGGTTAAAAAGAAGCGGATTGAGAGAGATTTTCTATCTTATTTTTTGAGATAATCAGTTATCCAACCCAGATAACTTTCCGCAACTTCGCTTGATGGCAAAGCGACGATTTCAGGCGTGTCGTAACTGTGATTGGCTTGGATAAATTTCTCTAATTCGGAAAATTTTGCGGGCAGAGTTTTGATTAAAAGCAAATGCTCGGATTCTTTTCGGACGGCGTTTTCCCAAAAATAAAATGATTTCATTTTGGGCAAAACCTGCACACAGGCGGCAAGCCTTGCTTCAACAATCTTTCGTGCCAGATTTTCGGCTTCTTCATTATTTGGAGTTGTTGTTAAAATTACTAACACAAAATCCCCTGTATTCCAATTTTAAAACATAAATCATTGAATTCATCAGGGAAATTCTTATGTTTGGAGTCATCGTAATCTTCTGTCGAAAATCTCATCAAAACATTCTCAACATTCGGGTATTTACATAACTTTGTTAAATCTTCCAAATAAGCTCTTAAAAACAAAATTGCTTCTTCGACCTGTAAATCAAATTCTGTCGCTTTACTTATGCGTATCAAAAGAAAGGGAGTTTCAAATATTTCAAAAACTTTAAAAAACTCTTCTTTTGATAATTCTCCGCTTTCGATTCTTTCTCTGGCTTCATCGGGCAACTCTTTTCTTTGGATTTTTTCTCTGATTTCATCCGGCAGTCCGATGATACCTTTAATCATTTCTTTTTCCTGAGAAAGATTCGATTCAGCTAAAAAAGCATCCGGGTCAAGACCAATCCCGGAAACCTGCAGCGTGCACTCCGACTTGGGATTCTTTGGATCGTAAAAAAGGTCGGGATTGTTTAAATGTTCTTCCAAATGCTTTTTCACCCTTTTGTCATAATCATCTCGAAAACTTTACTTCTTCATCAAATCCGCATACTGCCCGCTTTCAACCCATTTCAAGATTTCCGACACGCGCCAAATCGGGAACGGGTGCGAACGTCCGGCGTTGAGAATGTCCGCCCAGAATTTATCGAGTTTGTTTTCGTCATAATTTTTCTCGAAGTCGCGGGCTTGTTCCAAAAATAAATCGTAGTCAATTTTTGAAGAAAAAGTTCCGCCCGCCAGTTTCATCATCGTTTTGCCGATGACGTGCGGGTCTTGCGTAACAAGCAACGCGGCTCTGTCGCAGGAGAGTTCGGCGCGTCGCGCCCACGCCAGAAGCGCACTGCTAATGCCTGCCGAAATCAAAAACTTTATAATTTCCGCGCCCGGAATGATTCTGGCTAAAGAAACATTTGCCAATGCCTCAATCAATCGCGCCGCCGTCAGATAAAGCACATGCTCGGCGTGAATATGTCCGACTTCGTGCGCGACCACTGCGAGAACTTCTTCATCCGTCAAGCGTTCAAGCAGTCCTGAATGCATGACGATAATCGGCTTTTCAACTCCGCCCGTAAAAGCGTTGACAATCGGATTTTGCTGTATAAAAAAGTCCGGCATATCAACGCCCAAAGTCGTGCAGGCGATTTGCAACTTGGCGTGCAGGTCGGGACATTGGTTTGGCGTAACCTTGACCGCGCTTGCCATAAACATTACGCGAATCGCAGATTCGCCCGTAACTTTTAACAATTTTTTCAAAGCCGTATCAATTCCCGGAATCGCCCGCAGCGCGGCAAGTGCTTTGCTGTCCGCCGGATGAACATATTCGTGTTTGCTCAAATCGGCAAACTTTTTGTGCGGCGCGTTTGAAAGCGGCAAGCGGCAACGCCCGCATTTTGCTTCGCCGTTTTTATAATCTTCTTTAACGGAATTTTTTTGTCCGCAATAGCGACAGCGAACGCTGTATCGTTCGGCAATCGCGGCGGTTGAATCTTTTCTTGGCATAATTTACGAGTTTAGTTAGATTTTTCGGATAATTCAAATGTATATCTCTGATGTTATAAACGTCCGAAAGTTGTAAAAAGTTTTGATTATGTAATTTGTAAAAGTAAATGCAAAGAATAATTGATTTCGAAAAAAGATTGTGTGAATTTGCCGGAATCTAATCAGATTGGTCGGCAACCGGAACTTCGTCGCCGAAACAAGTGTTTGCGATGGTTATGAAATTTTCGCTGTCGGTAAATCCGTAATCTTCTCCAAACCAAAGCGTCAACGCCTGTGAAGTTTCGTTCAATTCCGCCTGAGAAAGATTTGGATATTGATTTAGCCATTGTTTGCAGCTTTGTTTTCTGACACTTCGGCGCACAAAAGAACGTAAGCCTTTGACGAAAACAGACGGATTAAGTGCTTCGTTAAAATGGTCGGAGATAAACGGTTTGATAAGAATTTCCCGCAAATCAGCATTTTCGTTAAATGTCCAAATTCCGTTTTTCAGAAGCAAAACGGCAGGTTTTGTGCTGTTTCCGATTCTAATGTGCTGCGTCAATCCTTGATAAAACCTCATTCCGGCATAATTGGCGCACAAATCGGCGTTTGAATAAACTCCCGAAATCAAAGTTCCGTAAAAGGTTCGTTCAGTTAATTTTCCCCATTTAACTGCTTTATCTGCAGCTTGTTCGGGTGTTAATCCGTCCGCCGATGCGCGGTTATAAATTTTGTAATAAGAATATCCCTGCTGAAAAATATGCGCGATTTTGTCCGTTCCAAACTGTGCTCCATAAAGATTGACTGTCGAACTGATTCCTATATAATCGGTCGGAAAAATAAAAAAGATAGACTTCCGAAAACCGGTTTTGTAGCGTGCCGGCTGCCTGACAAATTTATGTGATTCCATCCAACCGCCGGAACTTGTAAAAGGCGGAAAACCTGTCCCAAGCAAATTGTAGAGTTCACGCGCAACGGTTTTTTCCGAGCGCAGAAATTCAAGTTTTGCGCGTTCTTTGTCCGACGAATCGCATTTTACCTTTCCGATTCTTCCGGCATTGTTTCCAAGACAAGATTCTCCGGCAGCAATTTCGGCGTTGATTCTGTTGACCGCCTTTCTCAAATTCAGTTCTGTATATTGCGATACTTCATCGCCGATGTCGGCGAGCGGCTTTGGCGGCAGGTTGTATTGGTCAGTTTCAAAGGCAAAAACAAAGGTTGGCTGCATCAGCAGGACAGCACACAAAAATAATCGGGCAATCATTTGCAATCTCATAAAAACTTTAATGCACAACCTATCTAAAAATTTACAATAACATCTGCATTCACTTTTATAAATTACAATTTAGATGAGCTGCAATCTGACGACCGTTTCGACGTGATGCGTTTGCGGAAATAAATCAAGTGCGGTAATTGATTCAATTGCATAACTTTCCGACAAAATTCGCAAATCACGAGCTAAAGTTGCAGGTTCGCAGGAAACATAAGAAATTTGCTTCGGTTTTATTTTCAGCAAATTTTCAATCGCTGCATTTTCCGCGCCGACACGCGGCGGGTCAAGCAAAACAAGGTCAATTTCCTGTAAATTATTCGCGTTTTCTGTGAGCCAATCGCTGACATTTTCCGCGAAAATGTCAGCGTGTCCGATTCTTGCATCTTCGATATTTTTTCGCGCAAGCTCAACCGCTTTTTCGTTTCCTTCAACGCCGATGACTTTTGTAAATTTTTCCGCAAGCGGCAACGTAAAAAGCCCGACCCCGCAATATAAATCAAGCGCAGTTTCGCCTTTCGCATCTTTTACGGCAGTTTCGATTAACGATTCGATGAGAAACGGATTGCCTTGAAAAAAACTGTTGGCGTAGTAAAAATAGCGGTTGCCGCCGGCTTGAAAACTGATTTCTTTGGTCGGTTCAATCATTTCATTTGAGTAGATTGAAACATTTTCGCCGCTGTTTGCCGCTTCGATTTCAATAATTTCGCCCCAAAAACTTTCCCAAGCAATTTCCCGCCGCAAATCTGTTAAAGTTTTTTGCAATTCGGGCGTGAGAATCGGGCAAGTTTCGACATCAATAACTTGATGCGAATTTCTCTGAAAATAACCGATTTTTTTTCGCCGCGTGTCAATGTGCCAAGCGGCGCGGGCGCGATATTCGTAAGGTTTCGGGCTGGCAATCATCTGAATTTCCTTTTCATAATTTATTTTTCCGATGCGCGACAAACAATCTCGAATAATAGCGACTTTTGCTGCCAGCGACGTTTCATAATCCATCTGTTGAAAATCGCAGCCGCCGCAACGCCCGAAATAAACACACTTTGGTTCAACTCTTTGTGCCGACGGTTTGATAATTTCAACAATCTCGGCAAAAGCAGTTTTTCCTTTTAATTGATGAATCCGGGCGCGAAGCGTGTCGCCTTTGGCGGCAAGCGCGACAAAGACGGTTAGATTTTCCGTGAAAGCCAAGCCAAAGCCGTTGGGAACAATTTTTTCGATGGAAACTTCAAGAATTTCACCGATTTTATACCGTTTGCTCAATAGACGTTTTCAACCTCGATTTCGATGCCGCCGACCACTCCGGCAAAAAGGTTGTAAAGCAATGCGCCGATTGCTCCGGCGACAAAACCGATTGCGCCATACATAATCGGTATTCCGACCATCATCAATACTCCGACAATCGCGCCGCCGCTGCCGATAGCAAGCCCGCTACTACCGCCCGCGCTTGCTCCCATTAATGAAATACCGATGACAAAAAGACCGTATGGAATGCTGAAAATCAAACTCACCACCAACATAATTACCGCATAGATTTTCGCAACTGAAAGAACACCGAGTTTTTTGATTTTAAGTTTATTCATAGTTTTTTTCTTTCTTGAATTTTGGGATGGCTATTTCATACCACAAATTATAAATAAAACAAACTCAGACGCGGGATTTTCGTTTGTTCACGAAGGCGTTTGAGAATCATTAAATCAAACGTGCGCCGGTAGACTTCCGCATCCATTTTGTTTTTATACGAGGCAAGTTCTTTTACGATTTCGTTTTTCAAATTTTCCGTCGAACAAGTTTGCAAAAGGCTGTCGTCAATTAAAGCGTCGAGTTTTTCCAGAGATTCTTCAAGAGTTTTGGCATCGTGAACATTTCGTTTGAGTTCCGCCAAACGATGCAAAACTCTTTTCAAAGTTTCGTGCAAATTGCCCTCGGCTTTTACTTTTGCCGATTCGAGTTCGGCGGAAACTTTTTCCAAATGCCCGACAATCGCTTCGTCGGCGAATAAACTTGAATCTTGAGTTTTAGAATCTGGAATCTGGAATTTGGAATTTGGAATTTGAGTATTACCGTTTTTCCCGACTTGCGATTCAAGCCATTCGGCATATTGCGCTTCGATTTCCTCGCGGCAGTAAAAAAGACTTTTTACGCTTCGTTTTCGCGCGGGTTGTTTGTCAACGCCGTCGAAAACCTGTTCGATGCCGCGCAAAATGACGCGAAGCGGAATGCCGCGTTCCTGCCAAGTTTCAATCAAAGCCCAATCAAGCGGACTTAACAGCAAATTGCGCCCGCGCCGACGGATAAATGTTTCTTCGATTTCGGTAAAATAATTAAAGTAGTTCAATGGTAATGGTAAATGGTAAATGGTAAATGGCTGTGTCTTTATATTTACCACTTACCATTTACAATTATTCAAGGCGGATTTTCATTCGGCGCAATGCGCGTAAGTCTTCGTCGGTCAATTCGAGTTCGATTTCTTCGGGAAAATCTTCAAACTCACCGCCTATTTCCTGCAACCCGATTTCCAGTTTGAGCGTTAGATTCGGCTCATAGCCAATCTCGCGCAAGGTTTCAATCGCTTCGCTCACGCGCAGTGATTTTTCAACCGCCGCATTGATTGCGTCGCCGAGATTGCGGACGGCTTTTTTTGCGTCTTCGTTGAGTTCCATTTTTCTCTTCTGACAATGCTACGCGACGCATCACAAAGTTTCAAGTGCCAAGTTTCAAGTTTTAAATTTTCAAAAATATACGTTTTGGGTTAAGTTTAATTATAACTTGAAACTTGAAACTTGAAACTAAAAAAGATGGAAAGATGCAAAACATTTCAAACTTCTTCGGGAATCGAACTGCCGACAGAATTTACTCCGGCAAACACAAATATTGATTACGAAAACGACATCGGCGACGCGGGCGCGTTTCCCTACACGCGCGGCGTGCGAAGAAACATGTATCGCGGACGATTTTGGACAATGCGCCAATACGCCGGTTTTGCGACAGCCGAAGAATCGAATGCGCGTTACAAATATCTGCTTGAACACGGCACGACAGGTTTGAGCGTCGCGTTTGATTTGCCGACGCAGATCGGTTTGGATTCGGATGATGTGCTGGCGGCGGGCGAAGTCGGCAAAGTCGGCGTGGCAATTGATTCTCTCGAAGATATGCTGACGCTTTTCGGCGGCATTCCGCTCGACAAAGTTTCAACTTCGATGACGATAAACGCGACGGCTTCAACGCTTTTGTGTCTTTATTTAGCGGTTGCGCGAAAGCAAAATGTTTCATTTGATAAAGTCAGCGGCACGATTCAAAATGATATTTTGAAAGAATACATTGCCCGCGGAACTTATATTTATCCGCCAAAATCTTCGCTTCGTTTGATAACCGATACGTTTGCTTTTTGCGCGTCGGAAGTACCGAATTGGAACACAATTTCGATTTCCGGTTATCACATCCGCGAAGCCGGTTCAACCGCAGTTCAAGAAGTTGCTTTTACTTTGGCAGATGCAATTGCTTACGTTGATGCCGCAATTATCGCAGGTTTGGAAGTTGACGATTTTGCGCCGCGTCTTTCGTTCTTTTTCAATTCTCATAACAATCTTTTGGAAGAAATAGCCAAGTTTCGCGCGGCTCGCCGACTTTGGGCGCGAATTATGAAGGAAAGATTCGGTGCAAAAAACGCTAAATCTTTGATGCTCCGTTTTCACACGCAAACTGCCGGTTCAACTTTGACCGCGCAACAGCCGGAAGTAAATGTTGTGCGGACAACAATTCAGGCATTGGCGGCGGTTCTCGGCGGAACGCAAAGTTTGCACACCAATTCGATGGACGAAGCCTTGTCGCTTCCAACTGAACAAGCGGCGCGAATCGCTCTGCGAACGCAGCAAGTTATTGCTTATGAATCGGGCGTTGCCGACACGGTTGACCCTTTTGCAGGAAGTTATGCGGTTGAGGAATTAACCAATAAAATTGAAGAAAAAGCCGTCGGATACATCAAAAAAATTGACGCGATGGGCGGAATGCTCAAAGCAATTGAAGACGGCTATCCGCAGCGCGAAATTCAGGAAGCCGCTTATGCGTATCAAAAAGCCGTCGAGCAGAAAACGGAAATTGTCGTCGGCGTTAATCGTTTTCAAATCGAAGAAGATACGCGCATCCCAATTTTGAAAGTTGACGAAGCGATTGAGCGCGGACAGATCGAAAGATTAAAAGCCCTGCGCGAAAAACGCGACACGGAGAAAGCCGAAAATTCGCTGAACAAATTAGAAGAAGCCGCCAAAACGGACGAAAATTTGCTGCCGAAAATTCTTGATTGCGTCGAAAATTATGTAACCGTCGGCGAAATCAGTAATCGTTTGCGAAAAGTCTGGGGCGAATATCGTGAAGCCGTAACAGTTTAGTTAAATTCACGGCAATCACACATATTTTAAAATGAAAAATAATCAATTAGACAGAGAATTTGCAGATGTCAGCCCGTTCTAAAGATTTTTTTGAATTAACAACCGAACCGATTGACGCAGGCGAAGTTGCGCGGCGCGCCCGTTTGCCGGAATGCGGCGCAACCGTTACGCTTAACGGCTATGTGCGTGAATGGACGCGCGGAAAACAGACACTTTATTTAATTTACGAAGCATATCAGCCGATGGCGTTGAGCGAAATGGAAAAATTAGCCGCCAAAGCGCACGAGCAGTTTGAAATCGCGCACGTCGGCATCGTTCACCGTTTGGGAAAATTGGAAATCGGCGAAACAAGCGTTGTTATTTCCGTTAGCGCAACGCACCGGCAAGCTGCCTTTCAAGCGTGTGAATGGCTGATTCGAGAATTAAAACGCACCGTGCCGATTTGGAAAAAAGAAATTTATGCCGAAGGCGAAAAATGGGTTGCCGGTGAAAAATAAAACAAGTGCGCGGTTAAAAAAAAATTCAAAAGTCGCGCTTTTTTGCAAAATCGTCTTAAATCTTAAGTTACCGCAAATTTTCAGTTTTCTTGACACGCATCGCATTGAAACTTACACTTCTTAACAACGAGAGGGCAATAATAAAACGCTTGTGAATTTACCGAATTATTTAACGCTGGCAAGAATCATCATCGTTCCGCTTTTGGTGGTTGTTCTGCTGACACCTTTGGCGGAAAATTGGTTTGGCATCAGCAGTTACGCGCTGGCAATTGCGATTTTTCTCGCTGCATCGCTGACCGACATTCTGGACGGACATCTTGCCCGCCGCCGTAATCAGGTTTCCAATCTCGGCAAACTGCTCGACCCGATTGCCGATAAACTGCTTATTTCCGCCGCGCTGATTGTGCTGGTCGAAAAGCATCTCGCGCCCGCTTGGGCGGTTGTCGTGATTTTGGGCAGGGAATTTATTGTTACGGGTTTGCGCTCAATTGCGGCAACCGAAGGGATTATAATCCAAGCGCAAAAAATCGGAAAAGTAAAGATGTGGGCGCAATGCGTGGCGATTGTCGCGCTTTTGATTGCCGGCGCGACGGGAAATCCGCCGGTTTCAAATTTCGGCTGGATTCTTCCTTCGTTTCGTTTTTGGGAAGTCGCCGAAGTGCAAACGGCTTTTTCGCATCTTTTCAGCTTTTCGCTAAACACAGATGATTGGCGCGTTTTTGGTTATCTCATCGGGCGCGGCGCGCTGTGGGCAGCAGTGATTACGTCAATTTGGTCAATGTATGACTATTTCAAATTCTTTATCCTTGAAAACAAAAGACGGAAATCAACTGCAGAATCTCTCTTTGATGAAAGCGTAGTGAACAACGAATAATTCGTTTTTTATTTGACGATTTTTATTAAAGTTCAACTCTGTCGCTCGTGTGAATTCCGGGAGCATTGTGCGGGCTTGCAGATTTTGGGCGAAAGCTATTACCGCAGAGCTGTCTAAAACTAATAAAAGTATTCCGAACTTTTTTGTAAAACTTCTGAAAAATTGTGTTAAACAAACTATTTTAAATTTTCTGCCGACTTGCACAAAACTAAATGATTTTGTAGTATTTTCGCTTGCGGTTGAGTTTAGTTAATAGATAAATGCCGGTGTAGCTCAGTTGGTAGAGCAGTTGATTTGTAATCATCAGGTCGGCGGTTCAAGTCCGTTCACCGGCTCCATCTTTAACCTTAATAAATAAGGCATTCTTTAAGGTTTTGTAAAAATTAAATGAAAATCTAAAGAGTTAAAATAGTATATAAACGGTCAAAATAACTCAAAAAAAAGTAGATTTAAAAGTAGAAAAAAACGGTTGATGAAATGCCGCGAAAAAAACTTCCTGTTAAATTCAAATATACAATTCGCCGCGATGAAATTTTGTATGTAAAATATCCGGTGAAAGGTTTAAAAAATCCCGTCTGGCGCATCTACCGCGAAGAAACCCAAGAAGCTGTAAATTCGATAATCGCTCAAATTATTGCCGAAAAAGAAAAAGAATTAGCGATTGGCGTCGCACCTTCCGCGTCAGACAAGTTTTTTGATTTCTGGCTTAATCTTATCGAGCCGCGCGTCTCGGAAAGAACTTTACAAGGCTACGAAAAAATCGTTCGTCTTTATTTGCGCCCCGCGCTCGGCGCGTTGCATCTCGGCGAAGTAAAACCTCTCAATCTGCAAACTTTGTATCAAACAATGACCGCGAAAGGATTGGATGCGCAAACGGGTTCGGAAGGCGCACGTCGCCGCGTCGTCCATTTTTAAAGAAGCCGTGCATCTAGGATTGATTCCGTCAAGTCCGGTCGCGCACGTTCGCCCGCCACGCCTCACCGTGTCGCTTAAACAAAAAGCGATGAACGAGGCGCAAATGAAACGGTTTTTAGCCGAGTGTCAAAATTCTAAACACGGAATTATCTTTGAGTTTGCGCTTGAGACCGGAATGCGCCCGCAGGAATATCTGGCTCTGCGATGGGACGATATAGATTTAGAGAAGCGAAAAGCGGAAGTTACCCGCGCCCTTGTCTATGACCGACGTGGCGGCGGTTTTTATTTCAAATCTCTTGACACTCTACAACCAACGCTCTTTGCGTATGGATTGTAGATTCTGAAAGCAAGCACGAACTATTGTTCCACTTTACGCTTTCAACCGTCTGCCCGACGGCTTTATTTGATAACGCGGCAATCAATATCTTAAATATCGGGCATGGTCAGAACACTGAAAACAAAAGTGTTCCCTCTCATCAAGGAAGCCTTAAAGACGTAAAGTGGGCGGTTGCGCCGTGCTTGTCTTTGGAAGCTGTCGCGCTTTAGCGAGGCGGTGTTTCACGCTCACGTTCTTCCAAATATGCAATCGGACGCCACCGACAAACGATGCCGAATTGCTTTATTGATTATTTTTGTAGCGATTCAAAACAGCGGCGTATTTCATTTTATTTTTCTCTGAAGTTGCCTTTGTATGTTTTATTCGCAATCTCCTAATTAACTTTTCTTTTTCTTTATCGGATTTAATTGATTGCATTCCGGTTTCAAATAACTTAACAAATTCGTCGCCGTCTTTGTCATCCATTTCCAAAAGAATTTGAGACTTTTCCATATTAACCGCCTTGCGAATTTTAATTCCGTCTTTAGCTTCGATATGTCCTCTTTGACGCAACTGCTCGATACGCTCTTCAATTGCTCTCTTTCTTTGTTCTTTGGGGAGTTTTTGCAGGTCAAGAATCGCGGAATTGACAGTTGCTTTTTTTATGGCGTTTTGTTCTTTTTCATTTTCCTTTGCATTGTCCGATTTCTTCGTTAAATTCTCCGATTTCTTCTTCAAAATCGGTTCTAATTCCTTTAACTCCGCAGGTGTGGCAAGTTTAAGAACCTTTTCTACTTGATTTCCTTTAGCCGAGTTTTCGTTCATCGAAAGATATTTTACTGCCTGCTGCAACTCCGTAAGTCCTATCATTGATTCCATTCGCATCACTTCTTTTTCCGTAAAAGTGCCGCCAGCGACAAGCGTTTTGATGACGGCGCGAACTTTTCCTTGCGCCACCTTGTCCTGCCCTGCTTCCCGAATCAAACCGTATAGCTCGCCTTTAATTTGGCGTTTCCGCGAAGCTGTTGGGCGCGGGTCTTTCTCTGCCTGAAAATCACTTGCTAAATCTCTTGCCAAAGCCAGAGCGTAGCTTGGCACACTGCGGTTGAAATTCGGGTTCTGCACGTTAAGCCCAAAAATTCTTAAAATCGGCGCGTTAATTTTTATCGGAGTTCCGTCTAATCGCTTTTTGCTTTCCGCACCCGTCAATTCTTTTTGAAACGGCAGGTTGCGCGTCAAACCAGCCAGAAACGGCGAGTCATTTAAGTCCGTCTGTTCCTGTTCGCTTTCAATAAATACGGCTGCCACATCACGCACAACTTTCAATGGTCTCAGACCGCCGCCGAGAGTGTCGCCCGCGAATTTTTTGAAGAGAACCCACGCCTTTTCATTTTTATCGTCGTCGCCTGCCGCCGCCATTGCCACCTTCCAACCGGCTCGCATCGTATTGATAAGCGGGTTGTCGGCTGTGTTGCGCTGCGAGATGTTCAGAACGCCTTCCAACACTTCCGCGAAGGCTTTGTCTTTGTCCGAGAACATCGGTTTGCCGCTCATTACCCGGTTTAATTTGTTCGCCATAAAAATAAACGGCGTCATCGGAAACCAGTTCGCAGCGTCCAGATATACAGGTCTGCCTTTTTCATCCGTATATCCCGGAATACGAATTTTTTTCCAGTCGTCATCGTCGCCGAGCGCACGCACCAAGCCCAATGCCGACAGGAACATCACCATCCCCATCATTTGTCTGGAGGCGTCGCGGCTCGTCAACTTGCCCATTCCGGTAAAGAATGAAACATTACCCGCTTCAGCGTTTTTGCGGGCTTGTTTGACAAGTCCGTAACCGGGCGCAAAATCGCCGACAAAATTAATGGCGTTGTAAGTAAAATTGGGAAACGGAAAGACAAAAGGCGCAACGTGCTTAACAACCGGCGTAGTATTCATCCAATTTGTTATCTTTCCAATCCGTGAATCTTTCGGCGCAGGGGTGGCGAATGTGATTTTTAACGCTTCGTCAACGGCGCGGGCGATTTCTTCGGGTCGGATTTTATCCCATTCTTTATTTTCAATAATGTCATCAAGTTTTATCCCGCGCCCCGACAATTGCTTTTGCAGAGAGCGCGTAAATTCCATATCGCGCATCCAGAATTCTTGCAGCTTGTTTAGAAAATTCGCCTTGTCGAAAAGGTATTCGCCTGCGGATAATGCTTTCGCAATTGCGAAATCCGTTGCATTAGCAACATTTTGTAATCCCGCAACAAGTTGGTTTTTTTCTTCGGAACTCTCCAGTGCTTGTTCCAGAATTTCTTTCCGCATATTTATATCGGAATTGTAACTTCTAAAGAGCCGTTCCCATTCGGTCGGATTTTCATTGAGAACTTTCTGCGCTACTGACCTCTCCAGCGTGCTTAAGGTCGGGTCGTGCGAGTAGGCAAGGCGGGAGGCGGCGGCAATTTCTCTGATGTCGCGCTTAACCATTTTCATCAAACTGACTTGCGCCCCCGTATAACCTAAAATATCGCTCCACGCCGCCCGTGCGTTGATGGCGTTTGGATTCCGTGAGGGTCGCCCAAGTTTTGCCAATCCCTTGTTGATAGCCAACTCCAAAAGGTCGGTTGTCGTATTTACTTTTCGTCCTACTTGCGCTCCCGCGAAATTTATAGCGGATGTGGAAACTGCCGAAACTAAAGCGGATTTCCACAATCCGACAATTCGGCGGAAATACTCCGGCGGTGGGCGTTCGAGCGCGTCAATCCGTCGGTTTAAGTTTTTCGCCGCCTGCCCCGCCGCGTGCGCGAATTCGTTTTCTTTCCTTGAGAGTTCGCCGTGCGCGGCTTGCGCTTCCGCGCGTTCTTCGCGCAATTCGGCGGTTGCCATCCGCCGAAAGCGGGCGGCGCGTGAGGCGATATTCAGAGCCTCGCCGCCCGTTAAATCCTTGTTTTCAGCGCGGATGGCGCGGGCTAATTCGTTTTCCGATATGCGCGGGTTGGCTTCCAGATACAGCGCCGCCAGCAAGACATCGCCCGTTAGGTTTTTCGCCTGACCGCGCCGAATTAGTTCAAGAGAGCGGAGAGACGGCTTAATTGTTCCCTGTCTTTGCGTTTCGCCAATCCATTTTTTAGCCGCTGCGCTGTGCTGACGCCTGATGGCGGCAGTTTCTCTGCTCCTTAGCGAAACTTCCCCTTTGACCGGCGGCGCAAGCATTTTATACGCTTCGGCGTGAATGTCCTGAATCTCACGGGCGCTCGCCTCGCCGTTGGCAATGGCGGAGAGTTTATTCAGGAGTTCCGGGTAAGGCACATCAAGCATTATTTCCAGCGCGGCGTAATCGGTTAAGTCTTGGCGGTCTTCAGGGAGGAGTTTTGACGATTCGGCGGCGACGCTTTTAAGGATTTCTTGAATTTCAACATCGCTAGAATCAAACAAGACGTAATTGTATGAGCCTTCGCCTTTCGTGCGAGATGAGCCGTCGAGGTATTTGATGCCTCTGATGCCGAGAGATTTGAACGCTTCTGACGTTTCCTTTGCGTTATCGTTTTTGGCATATTTTTTATAAAGGTCTTCTCCTGTTTCTGCATCTCTAGCCGCTTCGTATTCCGCGCTGCCAGCACGAGTTGAACGAATCGGCTTAGGTATCAGATTTGCTTTAGATAGGATGTCTTTAACCTTCTCGCTCTGCTCACTCAAAGGCTTATCCCAAAGCAGATACTCATCCTGTTCCGGTTTAAGGTCAACGCGGTATTTCGCGCCTTTATTTTCTTTGCGCGTGAGCGCGGGTATTTCTTGTAATTTATCAAGTATGCCGAGTGTTTGTCTAAAAGATGCGATTTGCACCCGCGACATCGCATCCCTAACGCTCTTATCAGAAACTAATAAATCAAACCGTTTTTTTGTTTCATTTACAGCCTCTTCCAGAAGTTTGTTTTTACTTTGGGGATTCGATAGTAATTTATAACGTATATTGGAGGGGAGCGCGTTATTGTCCTCCTCTGATAGTTCCGCGATGTCGTCTCGCCTGTCGGCGGTGAGATGGTGTCTGTAATGGTCGGCAATGCTTTCCTTATCAGTAAAATAAAGTCCCGCGCCGTAGGCTTGCGCACCTTCACCCGTGCCGATTTTCGAGATGTCGAATTTATCAAACAGGTGCGGCGAGCCGTGCCACGCCACCATCTTCAAAGC